>Ga0268250_10000432_pt1 | contig 19989 bp, 18 predicted proteins | sample AgamicAsSfe_FD_200448 | JGI IMG/M metagenome (GOLD analysis project Ga0268250, IMG submission 200448) | Agave microbial communities from Guanajuato, Mexico - As.Sf.e (v2) (version 2) | ecosystem: Host-associated > Plants > Phyllosphere > Phylloplane/Leaf | place: Guanajuato, Mexico | collected... | reverse complement strand
TGGAACGTTTGAGGAAGTGATGCATACAGAGAGCTATGAATTGTGACCGACCGTGCAACCCACGATACTACTAAGAAAAGATATCTGCCCAGAATCTCTCGCCCTTGGTCGACTTGACCCACTCGTCAGCGGTCTTTCTATCAACACCCTTCTGTTCCATGCGGATACGAGCCATTGCATCTTCGACGCCCGAACCAACATATCCAGCACCGCAGATATATAACTCAGCATCCTTCTGGAAGAACTCGATGGCATCTTTTCTATCGTGCCAGATACGATCTTGGACGAACTTGCAGCCCTCGGAAGCTTCGGGTGTGAAAGTGTAGGCGCGACGAACGGAGATGACTCCCTGCTTCTCCCACTTGTCAAACTCTTCCTTGTACATGTCGTCTTCGTCTGGGCGATTGCAGCCGTAGAAGAGGAGCGCAGGTCCAACCTTGATACCACCGGCCTTCTTGATGGCTCTCTCGGCTGCAAAGGCGTAGAAGGGCGCGAGTCCGGTGCCGGCGCAAGCCATGATGATGGGCTTGGAGTCGTCGTTGGGCAGATGGAAGCCCGCTCGGCTGGGTCGTAGCCCGACATGAACTTGATCTCCAACCGAAAGTCGCTCGAGGTAAGTGGTAGCCACACCCAGGAATTTGTGACCGTTCTTGTTGGCCTTTGATTTCGAGGGCGCATCAATGACGCTGTAGGTCAAGGTGCAGATGTTGGGGTCTGCAAGAGGACTTGAAGAGATACTGTACTGGCGGAGACGCATGGGAGTCATGCAAGCCAAGAACTGCCCCATAGAAAATGTCGCGGTTGGGTATTCCTCAAGAATATCGAGCAAGGAGGGATTGCTCTTTTGGAAGTCTTCATCCTTGGATCGCTTAGTGAGCTCGTCCGCGACCTTAGAATCCGGGATGCTCTCGATGATTGAAGTGATGGCTTTGCGGGTTGCGGGTAGATTCAACTCCACCATGCTCGCGAGAACGGACTGAACGGGCAAAGACACATCAGTAGGAAGTGCAGTCGATACGGATGGATCAATCTTCATGACTGCGTCCCAAGGCACCTTGAAGCGAGCCATGACACGTCTGACCACCTCCGCAGGGTTGATCGGAAGGACTGCCAAGTAGTCGCCAGCACGATATTCTGTGCCTGTAGGTAGACGAATACCAATGTGACGCTTCCTAGGCGCACCAGGACATGTCAGGAGGCGAGTCTCACAGACCTCGCCAAGCTGCACATCTGAACGCAAATGGTCGGAACGAAGATTGGTGTCGATTGTGATTTTCAGCTCCTTGACACCGCCGCTTCCTGCACCAGCATCGGCCTTTTGACCGGTCGCTTTGCGCAGAGCGGGCCAGAATTCCTCTTGTAGCCACGCATCGAAGTTATCGAAGATGTTGCCCTCGGTGACGTCTGCGGCATATCTCTGGGTCAACTGGTTAGCTCCAGCAGCTTTGAGAGTGTCATCGACCACAGTAGGAATTTTCTGGTAAGTTGCTCTCCATTCCTCTGCACAAATGGTCAGTTTCCGGAAGAGCAGTTCTGCGGTGATTAGACTTACTGTTACCGACACCAAACACGGCATAGGAGACAGGCTTGAGCTGATTGGCATCTGCGGACTTGAGCCACTCGATGAAATGGGCACCATTGTCTGGAGGCTGGCCTTCGTAACTGGGAGTGATAATGGCGAGCGGTGTCTTTGGCAAAGTGCCAGAAACGCTGTCCATCGTAGTCGCAGTAGCAGAAAAACCGTTGTCGGGAGCTGCGTCAACCAGCGCCTGCGCAAGGGCCTCGCAAGTTCCAGTGTTGGAACCGTAGAGGACGGTGAAAGGGGTCAGGTTCTTATCATCAACATGCTTGCTGCCTTTTCCGGTCTTCTTTTCACTCGACTTCGTGTCTGCTTGGCTGAAGCCCATGCCAGCCTCTTCCAAGAAATCAGGGTCTTTGACAGTGGCTCGGATGAAGAAGGCATCGGGCTTGATGGTCAATGCGGTCTTGATCTTGAGGTTATAGTTAGGCTGGTCCTTGGAAAACCTGAAGATCTGGAGAAGAGTTGCCACGGTGAGCAAGGCCTCTTGCCAGGCGAATGGGCGTCCGATGCAAGCGCGGATACCGTTACCGAAAGGCTGAACTCGTCAGTGATGTCAGTAGATGTTTTTCCAACAGGTACTCACCTTCCAAGCATTGGCTGGCAATTTCTCAAGAGACTCTTCCATCATACGACTAGGTCTGAAGCTCTCGGCATCCGCGCCATAGACATCTGGGTCTCTGTGAAGTCTAGCCAGCAAGATGTTGACGCGCTCTCCTTTCTTAACAGCGTAGCCGTTGAGGTCTTGGTCAGACTTCGCTTCGACAGTGAAAGCTGGAGCTGTTGGGTGTAGACGGAGCGTTTCCCTGAGGCAGGCCTCGATGTAAGGAAGCTTTCCCATGTGCTCCACTGTAATGGCATTCTTGCCACACACTCTCATGACTTCCTCTTCTGCCTTTGAATATGCCTCTGGGCTTTCGAGTAGTTCGTAGAACAGGAACGATAACAGTCCGGATGTGGTTTCGTGGCCTGGGGAAAACATATTAGCCTTGGACGTTAGACTGTTCGGGTCACAATCTTACCAGCAATCAAGAAAGTGATCATGTTATTGATGATCGAATCGTCACCGAGCTTTTGACCAGTCTTGGAATCCACGTTGTTGATCATGGCATTCAAAAGATCCTTCTTGTCGGTCGGATGCTTTCTTCTGTCTTCGAGCAGTTGCTTTGCAGTATCCTTCATGACGTCGATATCAACCTTGTAGGATTCGTCTTGCTTTCTGTACAGGAAGCCAGTCATAGGAGGACGTCTTGACCTGGCGAAGGATTCTGAGAGCGTTCCAACCATAGCGTCAACGAACGGGTGCATTTCGTCGTGATAGAAAGAGTTGAAACGAGTGCCCATTGCGCAACTGCAACCCACGTCAGTTCGAGTCTGTACAGTCACTGGACAATTCCGCCTACAGTGCGATTGAATCGAGCGTGAGTCTGGTGAAGTCATGACTAGCATCGATGGCGTTCTCGGGGCCGAATCTAGCCCACTTCAGAACCATCTGAGACACGATATCTTGCATCTCTGGAAAAAATAAATGTCAGTTCGTAAACAACACGCGACGAAACTTCCAAGACGTACCTCCAAACATCGATTTGATAGGCAGTGGACCGAAAGCAGGCATCAGGGTGCGATGAGCGACCGCCCAATTGGGCTCGTCAGGGTACGCCGTGAAGAGTCCGTCATGAACTGCGTTGCGCACCTGCTCCAGAGGGCCCGACACGGACTTCTGAAAGTTCTTCTCGTCGAAAAGTGCTTCAGCAAATGCATAGTTGGCGACAAAGATGCGTTCGGCCGGCAGTCTCAACCTGAAGATTGGCCCTAAAATTCATGTGAGCACCTGATAGGGATCCCGCCTTGTTGCGATGTACGGACCATGAATCGCAGCGAGTCTCGCGAGACTCTGTACCGGATTCTGTGGATCGATCTCGAGCACATTTCCCAATAATGGGTAACCATAGGGTGATGGAATTGTCTTGCTCATCTTGATTGGTGACGCAAAGCGGAAATTCGGAGTGAGGCGGCGGCTTAGTTATATAAGTCCCAATGCACCAGCGGACTGGGTTCATTCGTGATTGAGCATATCACAAAGCATCACGACGACAATAGACCATCGGCTGGAGTCGGGGCATGACCTCACAGAGAGTTCTCGTTCCCTCGATTACCTGGTACAATGATCGCCGAGCAACGCTCATGCAGCAAGCCTTCTGTCAGCAACGGTCGTTTCGCATTAAACTTTTCGTTCACGAATCGGGCTCGGCGCGCACCGATTGACCGCTGCGGGGCAACGCTACGGTCGAATGCGCCATTTTGCTACTCGCCCAATCCGAAGGGCGTACGAGTACAATCTCAGGGTTGGGTCACGATCGAGCGCTATGCACCTGCTAGACATGATGATCACTCACGTCGTGAGTTTCGTGAAAGAGATCCTTTCTTTCGACGCCACGAAGCCTCACAGATACACACACATCGTGACCCGGATCAGCCGTAGCCTCTGACTCAGTACCCCTGACACATCCGCGAGCTTGCGAGTGTCGAAGCAAGGGAGAAGCTCAAGAATGCGGCCATATAGCTATCCCGTAGTCGGTGTTCGATATTCAGAGTGCTTGATCTTCGTTCTTGTCTTCGTCAGATCCCGCTTGCAGTGCCATGGACGTAGAGGCTCACACAGGAATGAGGAGACGTCAATTGCATGCAAAGTCTACAGTTGGCTGGTAAGCAAGGGACGCCCTGTTTCAAACCCTTCATCTATATCTGAACAGCCTAGTTATACTTGCCGTCGAGAAAAGTTACCATGTGACAGTTCTCATTCACCGTGGTGAGTAATGGAGAACGGCTAATACTCGCGGCTTGTATCCAAAACATGATGCTGACGGACCGAAGTCTTAATTGCACAAGGAAGCATCTCCGATGCACAAACCCCGTGTATCCACACGATGCGTTGCCCGAAAACTCGCGCGTATCAAGCCAGCTCATACGATATCTTAGCCAAGACAATATCATTGCAGGCATAGAATGGTCTTCACTGGAGCCATATCCAACACCACCTCGAGATCAGTTCCTATTGTCTCGGACGATACACATCGTAATGGAGACTGGTCGCTACAGCATGCATGGGTCTTTCTGTAGCAAGATTCTCCCAGAGTAAACAATTTGGTCGACATGTGTGGCTTTCGCGACTAATTTACCTGCCAGATTCGTTCGCCTCTCTCAGTGTGTTGACTACGTTCGCTACAGCATGTGTGCGCTTGTCACTTTCTATATTGGCAAGCTAGCCAAGCTTAGTTCAATCGACATATTAACACACCAGTATAGAGGTCTGGCCTTGAGACGTCTTCGGGCTTCTACATCTTTGCCGCCCTCTGAGACCGCAGAACCAGTGTTTGCTGCTTCCTTCCTCCTTCCCTGGGTTGCTTACGACAGGTAAATAACCTCGAGTTTATCAGAGACGTCTGCTGAAGAGATATGCAACAGTGACGAGTTCGTACAACTCACTAAAGGCGTATCGCTTGCAAGTATTGTGGTTTCCGGCTGTATGTTGCTGAGACTGACGCTCTATGGCATAGGCCCTCAAGATGTCAGACGATCTGAACATTGATTCATCACTAATCAGATACTGGAGACCCCCACCGCATGCCGACGTTCAAACATCCAGTGTCCCTTTGGAGGTGGTGCTTCGCGAAGTCGTACCAGTCTTAGTCTACCTGAGGAGTTATGTTTGCGATCACAAGGAGGTACTCCAAGCTCTCAAGAAGCTGACATACTTCGTTTCCAATCTGCGATTGATCGCTCCACCTGGAACGGTCTATGCACAACTCAGAGCCATTTTCCCCATAAGACACTGGTTACACTGGGCTCCCGGCCTGGTTGAACAGATGTGCATGGCCGACCCACTAGCAGCGATCTTCCAGGCTTTTTATCATGTGGTAGTCATCGCCATCATGCCCTACTTTCCCGCTGCTGTTCGTTCTTTCGCACTGTCAGAGCGATGTGCGCAGATCGAAGCAATCTGGGTTTCACTAAAGGACATAGCTTCATCTTCGGATGGAATTTGGGCAAGGGATGTAAGAGAACTGATGGAGGGTCCTCGATCGGTAGCCATCCATTACTCTCGTCACTCCGTGAGGGCTTGTTGAAACGTTATGATCCCATCGAAGTATCGTACTTTAGCCTGATTACGGTCGACAGGAATCTGAGTCAGACACGCGCTGGCTGTCGAATAATGTCCCATCCGCAACGAGCTTGCGCAACGTTGGTGCTGAGTCGTATGTTGAACATGTAGTTAGGCTAGCCAAGAGGCTGTGGCAACGTCTTTCATCGTTTTGGTACGTGCTCGAACTCCAGAACGTCGCTCATAAGGTTTTCGTTCCCCGACCTGTCTGATCCCGTGGCTAGCGCACGTTGTGCCAGGCGGCCGATGGGCTCAAGGACTCGTCCGGGGCACAATTATCGAACGCCGGCTTGATTGACCGTTGGAAGGCCTGCAGTGACCCCTCTATTCATCAATTCGCTCCTGGTTGCTCCTTGGCGGCGGAAGCCATCACGCCTGGCGACGAGACTAACTGCCATGTGCGAATCGTAGATGTCCACGTCAGCAATCTCCGTGGCGATAACACGTTCCTAGGTTGTTTTGTGAAACACGCAGCTTCTCATACGACGCGCCGCCCCCTGCGCATTGGCTCGGACTCAATGTCATTTGAGTATCTACTGACACAAGACTAAGGAATTGGTGAGATATACAAACACTCCATTATGTGCCCAGCTCGTGAATCCAAATCGCTTGAGTATAGTGCAGAATGCCGGCGACTTGCAGTATCCGGCTAGCCGGGACCGTCGGAGAAGGACAGCAGCCTGAGTGTTGGATGAACTGTTTGACCAACATCTTCACCATAGCAGCAGAGCTTTTATTAATTGACCTGTGTCATCAAACTTGTCTCATCGCTGAAGGATCTGTCCAAAGTCGCCCAGAGATCTTACCAGAAGCCAGTCTTTCCAGGCCGCCGCTGACGTCCTCGAAAGCGATCTGTTCAGTGACCGGGTTGATCTTTCCCGCTGAGATGTATTCCAGAACCTCACGATATTCCTGTAGACTCGCACCCATGCATCCTCTGAGGTGAATTGACTTCATGGTCAAAAGCGAGGTAGGCAGAGTCGCCTCGTTCACACCAAGGCCAACCAAGACGACCACTCCGCCAACTTTGACGCGCTTGATGGCCAAGGCGGTTGTCTTGCCAACACCTGCGAAATCGACAATGGAGTCGAAGAAGGCGTCTTCCACATCGTCCAGGCTCTGATGGCAAGCGATGGCGCCAGACTTGCATGCGGCTTCGAATTTGCCAGTGTCGATGTCGAAGCCGTATACATTGGCGCCTCGAAGTGCGGCAGCTACAATTCCATTGAGACCGAGACCTCCCAGACCCAAGATGGCGATGTTTTTCCCAGGTCTAGCTTCGGCCTCTGCGACCACAGCGTGATAGGCGGTGCTGACAGCATCGGTAGCGACAGCTGCAGAATGAAGAGCCACGTTCGCAGGGACGTGGACCAACTGACGCACGTTGGCGATGCAATACTCCGCAAGGCCTCCGTCGACGCCGAGGCCTACGGATATCTCCCAGGCGGCGTCTTCCTTTGGGTAGCCGACTTGAGCCACTGCCACTCTGTCTCCGGGTTTGAATGATGTCACCCCAGAGCCAACTTTGTTGACGATTCCTGCTACTTCGTGACCCAAAGTCAATGGGGCGTGCACTCCGAAAGGCTTGAGGTCTTCGAAGCCGCCGTGCAAGATGTGAAGGTCGGAATGACAGAGACCTGCGGCTTTGACAGTGATGAGAACCTCATCAGCAGCAGGTTCGGGAATGGGTAGCTTCCTCTGCTTGATGACTCCATCGGCGGTCTCGTAGCGATAAGTTTGCATGGTGAATAATAGAAGAGGGTGTTGGGCTTCCGATGAGAGTGAACGGAGAAACACAGAGCCAGAGAATCGTTCAGAAAACTTTTGGGTTGATTGATGCACTACGCACGCCCAGAAATTTCCCTCAACCGAGTCCGCATTGAATAGCCTGTCAGGGCTCCACTTGCGAACGCAGCTATTCCTGTCATAACGTTTATCCTTTGCGACTCTCTCCTCGTCTAGCGCCCGAGCCTGGAAGATCGGCTACAATACTATCCGAGCCACGGGACCTTTCTGTTGGGATCACAACTACAATCTCCGGCATATTGTAGTACATACGATAACCCTACGCTCATTTCACATTCACCCGTAACGAAGGGACCACATATCGCGACTTTGTCGATCTGACCAAAAGTGACCAGTCGATTTCTCACGAGGCACATGAAGTGAATTTCAGAACGCTCAACGAAACTCTACATGGTCACTTCGATCTCCGGTATGAAGAGGATTTGTGAGTCTGTGAATCAACTGATGGGCGAGTAATTGTCTGACTATGATTCCGAGATATCATGTAAAGGCGAGTCGAGAGACAGCCTATGCTCGACGCATCGGGGTCGTCGAACATTTCACCCTCCGAGAGGATGAAACGCCTCCTTATCAATGACAGAGCAGAGAGCAATACCAGTTTGTTGCTATGGTCGTGGATGCTACTGCCATAGTAGACCATGATTAAGTGCCACTCATGGACCTGGAGTGCGGCGCTCCCATGAAATAGCCTTTGGGCCCTGCGGGCGCCGAGATTGAGGGCACTCTTGCTCCACCCGCATGCTTCTTCTCTGTTGGGGATGAGATCGCATGGTCGAAGTGCGGAAGATTTCAAGGCAGCGGACACACTGGCAACTTGAAGTAGCTCTTGCTCGACTCCAGCAGGCCAGCCGCAGCAATGTACCATGCAGCAAAAGCTGACAGTATTCCGAACGCTCCTCCGGCACGTAGGCACGCTGTGTTTGGGTTCTTGTGGCCATCACCCAGCAAGTAGGCAATGGCCAAGAGCAGAAATGCCAGATCGAGTAGCGAGAAGAGCATTAAGGAAGCCAGAGTTGTTCTAAGCGAGCAGATCACGAGGATAAAGGTAAATATGAACCAGCCCTAGGGGTCGCGTCAGTCGCTTTCTCTACAAAGAGCCTATCGACAGGTTCATACCATCAAGTAGATACCAATCGAGTTGTAGAAGGGCGAAGATGAATCTTGAGTCAACGTCTCGACGATTTGGAAGCCTCCGGGAGTAAAAATTATGGCTGTGCCAATCCAGAAACCAGCAAACGAGGAGAAAGCTGTGGCACCAAAGCAGTTGCCCTTTGCCATTTCCCTAGATGTTGCGTTAGCTGCATCGCAGGTTCAGAGGACTCTACGCAACACTGACCACATGCCAGCAAGTAGCTGCACTAATCCGCCATAGGCAAACGCAGCACCGACCACGATGTTGGGTTGATCAAGCCCCCGCGTGCCAAGATTGATCAGAGATAGTACAAATGTCGTCAACGCGAAGGCGCACAGGCCTAGAGGTGAAGGATCCGCGATCTGGCTGTGGGGAGGTGTTTGAATGATCCTGGTCCCCATTTTCTCCAAGGGTTGGAAATGTTTCTCATGTGGCGTGTTCTCCGCGGGTTGGCTCTCGAGGATGTCTCGATGCTCGGCGTGATCACTCATGTTTTGGATCTGGCGCTGGGTGGAATATCCCGATGGACTTTCGATTGCAACGAATATGGCTAAGTGAAAGATCAGGCTGTGGCTGCTAGGCAGGACTTATATGCAGGTATGCGAAACGCGCATCATAAGCATTTCAAATTCACAACAACAACAAGATGGCTGAACGAAAAGCTTGTAAACACGGTTTCAATTGCATTCACAAAGCTCATCGGGAATTGAAACTCACGGTATCATATCTGAGTTGTTGCTTTGTCGCCCAGACACCGACAAGTTCGTAGATGGCCGGCTGCTAAACCCTTCTGAGCATCTTGATCGTGCAAATCGGCGAATCTCAGCTCCCGTCCCGCTCGCTGAATGTCACCGGAGTTTAAAAGACTACTGTTGGAAAGAAGTAAGCAACAGACAAATTTGGCTCCAAAACGGTTATTGAGGTCCAGCTCGCTCCAAGTCGGAGGTCAATACGGTCCGTCCTCGACGCAACGGTGAAGATTATGATATCTTGACGACATGTCAAGAACTCCAATTCCGGATATCCTTGAAACAGGATACTTACCTGCTAGTCGTGTCCAATGGTTTCATCTACCAAACATGTCTTTGCATGGCGACTTCTCATCCTGGTTATAGCATCGCTTCTTGGTCGCAAAGACTACACTATGCCTCAGATTGTGCTACTATCTATGGCAAGAACAAGTCTATGAGTATAGATCAGCGGGCTCTGTGCATCATACTCGCTGTAGCTAAAAAGTGGTCCAGATCACCTACACAAGGTGGTCGGAGTTCTGACCATACCTAGAGTTATGTTAACTTTAGAAGCGTACAATAGCACTTCTCGCGCGCCTCCAGTCTCTCAGAGAAGTTTTGATCATATCCGTGGCATGCGCTCTTTACCCTATGAAATCTGTGCGCAGTGCTGTATTGATTCCTGAAGCGTGTCAGAGGCTAGTTCTTGTTTCGTGACGTATGGGATATAATCTGTTCTGCCGCGTTTTTTGACGGCCTCCGTGTCCCAGCGGTCAAGATCGAAACGACCAGGGTTTTCCCAGACTTTGGGATTATTGTGGATGTGGTGAAGAGCCGCGATGATGATCTCTCCCTTGCGCATTCTGAGACCTCCGGGTACAATCAGATCCTTCTGAGCTGTACGGCCTGGTTGGTATGAGGGACTGTGGTTGCGTTGCATTTCCTGTGATGTCATGTTTAGTCTCATAGTACTTCTTAGGGGTCTGATTGATATTTTACCTTGACGTTTTTGTCGAGCTCGTGGAGCTCTTCGATCAGTTCTGGTGTGACATTTGCATCGTCCTTGACGTCGCGGTTGACCAACTCCTGGACCAAACGTTCTTACATGCCAGGATACGTGACGAGGCCAAGAATGAGCCATGATAGCAAAGATGAAGTAGTAGTGAATCCGGCACCAGCAGCGACAGTCAGGGCAGCGCTCATGTTCTCTGTCGGAAGGCGATCGCCAGAGTTGTCGACCGCTCGAGTGAAGTAGTCTGCATCAAGTTGTCAGTGGTTACACTCGATTGCAGACGTAGCAGGAGCTTCGGAGCTGGATAGTCATACCGACGAGGTTTGCGGCCTTCAAAGCAGCATCTTGTAGAGGGAGGTCTTCGGTGCCGTTGCCCTTGGACTCTTGTATCACCTTGTTGATCTCACCAGTCATGAACGCTTGCAGATCTCTCAGATGCTTGGGATCGCCAAACGGCAGATGGAAATACCATTCGCCCATCGAGGTGATCTTTTTGTTCAGAGCTAGAGAGTGGGTGATGGCAAGTGGCATCTTGTGCAGAGGTGCATCTACACTTGTGAAGTGCTCAAAGTCGATTCCCAGAACAATTTTGCCGACAGTAGCGGAGCTAAGCTTGAGCATGTACTGGTAGACATTCCAAGCCGAATCGGCTGAGTCGAGTTCGTCAAACACTGGTAGCGATTCCCGCAATTCGTCGTTCATCGTCTGACATTACAAAGGCCGCCAGTCAATCTGCCGTGATTCTGTTTGAGGGACCGGGATATACCTTTGAATAATGGCGGACAGCCTTGGGACTAAGGGCTGGGGGCATGTATCTGTGCACAACCTTCCATTTTGGGCTTGTCGAGTCACCAAGAAACACTAGAGGATGTCAATTCAAGGTGCACTCCATGCTTGACCATCTCTCGAGTGAGTGGAAGGTGGATGAGGCTATGTCACTGCGAATGTCCTGAGAAAAGATATGCATTGTAAGGCAGCAGATACCAAGATTCTGCTGTGTGGGACCCCTTGAACAATGAAGGTGGTTTCCCTGAGCCAGGCAATGTTAGCAAGATGACTGATCAGATCTTTGTATTCTAGTCCGTTACAACATCTATAGAATCTTTGCTTTGTAGCGTGACTTTATGTTCTTCGTGCTGCCCATGCAGTCGATCACCGTCTCATGTTTGTAAGGGCTTGATGGATCAACAATCGCAATGGTAGCTCCCAAAACCATTGACCATGAGGAGGTTCTGGAGGGCATGGGCAAGTCCCTACACCTGACAAGTGGGCACCCATCTCCAAAAGACTTGTGAAGTGCACACCAGACAACACCACAAGTCTTAGTCAGTACCGTTTGAGAGACTTCTGGTAGACGGGTCAAGCACTCACTATGACCCACATTACTCTGTTACACACCATTCCAGTAAAAAGTGCTTGTGGTCTCAAAGGCTGCTTCAAGAGACGTGTTGTCACTGCTTGTGCCGAGTAAGACCTTATACTGTCCTTTTTCTGAAACCCAGGCATGCTCGCGCTCACTCCAATAGCTTGTTGCATAGCGCAAATTTACGCTCATGCTTGCGACCACAGTCTCGCCGCAAGCAACGAACACTTTTGAGAACGCTTTGAGCTCTTTGACCGGTCGTCCGATGCCAGATGTGGGATGACCGATGTAGAGTTGCACGACTTCGCTGCCATCAAACTTTGTAGAAATGTTTTTGACCTGGACAGAGACCAAGAGCGTCTCACTCGTGACATTAGAGCCTTGACGTTCGATGGTCAGCCCGTCTAGGTGGAACTGTGCATAGGAGAGACCGAATCCGAAAGGCCATTGAACGCGACACCCAACTTTCTCGTAGTACCTGTACCCGACATAAACGTCTTCGCCGTACAGACAGCGACCGTCGTCGCTGCGATAGTTCAGGAAGGCGGGATTGTGTTCGTTCAGCCGGGGCCAACTAAGTGGAAGTTTACCACTTGGGCAGGATCTGCCGTACAGTGTGTCCACGATAGCACTGGCTGTTTCGTTACCACCGTACCAAGCTTGCAGGGTCGCTGGTACGTGGTCCACCCAGGGAGTGGTGACAGGAGTCCCGCTTTGAAGCACCACGACTGTACTACTGTTGACTTTGCATATCTCCTCAATTAAACGGTTCTGGAGACCGGGAAGGTCCATATTGGCACGGTCGAAACCTTCGGATTCCCAATCGCCGCTTAGACCGCAACAGAGGACAACCTGGTCGACTTGGCGTGCTACAGAGACAGCTTTTTGAATTTCGTCTTCGGCGTCCATGATGCGGTTACAACCGACTCGAACGCCTCCTGGTCCGAATGTGGTCACGCCGTTCTGCTTGGTCTTGGATGTAGGTGCGCTTCCGAATTCGACGCGCCACTTGTATGTCTTGCCTGCCTCGAGATAGATCTTCGCCCGCTCCTCGACGGTTCCCGACCCGAAGAAACTGTCACCTGGTGTCTGGAGCGTCGAGTTGTCAATCAAGAGCTTGTCATCAATGTATAAGAGAGCAGTCCCGGCCACCGTCAAGCCAAATATGTGTTCTCCGGATTCTTCTGGGCATAGCTCAGCAGTCATCGTTGCATAGAGCAGGTCTTTCTTGACTTCGGGGTGCTGATAATCAATCAACAGCACATTGGTATCGTCCAGCTCGAGTGTATCGATCGGTACTCGATCAAGGGTTTCTGGAGGCTCCAGATACACTTTGAAAGTAAAGAAGCAATTTCTGCCCTCAAGTGTGCGGAGTAACGGACCCAGAGACGGCAGCTGAGCATGTGTCTCGCAGCCAAGAGCGTACCTGGTGCTCGGGACTACCTCCAACATGGCATCATAGATCGTCCGGCGGTCATATGGGCGAAGTGCGGCAGAACCACCACCGCAAAATTGCAATGTTCTGGCGTTGGGTCCGATTATTGCTACCTGGTTCAGAGATTAGCTGCAGCCCAAACACCCATGGTATGTGGTACTCACAGTCTTGGTCATATCCAGGGGAAGGGTATTATCTTCATTCTTGAGCAATACCAGTCCCTCGGCGGAAAGTTGCTTGAGCTTCTCTGACGTCTGTTTTGTGTCGATTGTGCGTTCGGGCCCACGTTCAGCGATTCCAGACCTCGAAGTCTGGTCAACCAAACGCAATACCGCGGCCACTCGGCTATCTAGGGTCTTCATGGAGATCTTGCCAGCGCGAATCGAATTTGCCAGGATCAAGCCTCGCCATTCCGTGGGACCAGGCATCTCCAGGTCAAGACCTGCATTGACCGCTTCCGTCGTCGAATATGTGCCATACCAGTCACTGGTGATCAGGCCTTGCCAGCCCCAGTCCTCTCGAAGTAGCTTCTGCAGCAGATCGCGGTGTTCGCTCACATGGCAACCATTAAGCTTGTTGTAAGAAGTCATGAAAGCCATTGGTGAAGCATCTCGGACTGCAATCTGGAAAGGCAGAAGATAGATCTCGCGTAGAGCTCGTTGCGAGACGATGCAGTCAACAGCCTTGCGCTCGTGCTCCATATCATTGGCAACGAAGTGCTTGATGGTAGATGCGATGCCGTGCTGCTGCACGCCTCGTATGATGGCTGCTGCGAGGTTACCGCTAAGCAGAGGATCTTCGGAATATGATTCGAAACCACGGCCGCCGAGAGGACTCCTAGATGGTCAAATCAGCATTGCTCGAGAATCTCGCTATCGACTGTTCCAACCTCTGGATGTTCACCGTAGGACCAAGCCACATATGTGCGCTTTTGGCCTTACATTCCTCTCCTATAAGTGTACCAGCTTCTTGCAGTAGTTCTGTATCCCAAGTCGCCCCCAATGCCGTACCGCAAGGAAGACAAGCTGCTGGAACACCATCGAAGAACTTGGTGCCTCTCACGCCATTTGGACCGTCGGAAAGACGAAGCGAAGGGATGTTCAGCCTAGGAATGTTTTTCGTGTGCCAGAAGTCGACACCTGACACCGCAAATCAGCATTTGACTCCACAAGAACGAGGCTGTCCCCAACTCATACCTGACAGCAAGCTAACTTTCTCCTCGAGTGTCAATTGAGCCAGTGTTGCTGGGATATCCATCTTAACAACACCTCAATGAGCAAAGCAAACTGGCAATGGAGGACTGCTTGCTGGTTCAAGCAGCTCAGGTAGTACAAGGTAAAGTAAGACACGGAACTTCGAGCTGGAAAAGAGAATTTGATGCGAAAGTGCTGCTCGACCTTTCCCCCCTTGTCTACACGGCCAGTCAGCGATCGCTACAACTCAACGATTACAGAAAGGGTGAACATGACAGTGAATTGTCTCCGCGATCTCCGCAACGGTCGAAAGCCATTTCCTAGAGTACCCGACTTCGTTATCATATCACCGGCAGACACCGGCTCTACTACGCAGACTTCAAGCCATCTCCGCACCCCGAGAAAAACATATGAAGCCATCTCCGCACCTTGGCCGCCTTCCGACAAAACCGAAGCCATATCCGTCCTGTTTCAGGCCTAGAACAACAAGGTTTTTGACGTCCTCCCAAGAATTGACACTTCCTCATGGACGAAGAGACAGCGAGGCGCGTCGAGTAACGTTGGGTCTCGGCTGTGCTGTTGCGTTCCCTCCGATGGCTAGCAAGACTTCCATGGGTGGTGGACCATGTTGTGAGAGCGTGGTCCCTAGATCCGATATCGTCTGCCCGTGGTATATAAGGTCGTGCATCCCATGCCCCAGGATCACTTGTCCATCCCCACAATCGCTCCGCATCTCAACCCCATAGCACTCCACTGATCTTCGTTTTCACTGCCCTTCCTCATCAAGTTCGCCAACCAGTCAGAGCATCTCGTCAACTTTCACGACATGCGCAGCCAGGATATCGTCGGCGAGGCCCTTGGCGCTGTAATCCCTCAGCATGACAAAGTCTGGTACAAGATTCCCCATCTGCTGAAGCTCAATCTCCTCTTGCTCGTTCCTCTACTGTCTTCAGCCGTGGCAGGATATGACGGTTCGCTCATGAATGGTCTGCAAGCGCTGCCAGACTGGAAGCAAAGATTTGGAAATCCCACGGGCCACGTTCTTGGAGCCGTCAATGCAGCACAATCTGCTGGGTCCATTCTTGCTCTGCCATTCGTGGGTACCTGCTCGGATCGCTACGGTCGTAAGCCTACCCTCCTCGCTGGTGCCATCATCATTGTTGTGGCTTCAATCATCCAGTGTCTCTCGGTCAACTACGGCATGTTCGTCTTCTCGAGAGTTGTCGTCGGCGTGGGATCTATCATGATCGTCCAGCCTAGTCCTCTGTTGATCTCTGAGGTGTGCTATCCCACCCACAGAGGCAAATATACCTCTCTCTACTGGACTATGTTCTATCTGGGTGCTATAGTAGCCGCCTGGTCGACCTACGGTACGCAAAAGAACTTGGCCGGGAGCCAGTGGTCATGGAGAGCACCATCAATCGTTCAGGCCGGTTTCCCGCTTTTCCAGATGGCATTCTGGTGGTATGTGCCAGAGTCGCCACGCTGGCTTATCTCTAAAGGCCGAGACGACGAAGCAACTGAAATTCTTGCCAAGTTCCACACTGGGGGTGATGTCAGCCACCCTCTCGTCAGCTTCGAAAGGGCAGAAATCATGAATGCCATCGCACAGGAAAAGGCTGCGTCAAAGAGTTCTTGGGCATCTTTGTACCAAACCCCTGGCAATCGCAAGCGAATGGCGTTGACTCTTGTCATCGGGTTCTTCTCTCAGTGGAACGGTGCTTCTGTCGTTTCCTACTATCTCACTCTCATCCTCGACACTGTCGGTGTGACTGATCCGGACACCCAGACTCTGATCAACGGACTGCTCCAGCTCTTCAACTTTGCCGCGGCCATCGCCGCTTCCTTCCTGGTTGATCGTCTCGGCCGACGTGCCTTGTTCAATTGGTCTAGTCTGGGCATGCTCGCCTCATTCATCGTCGTCACCGCCTGTTCTGCTATATTCGCAAAGACAGGTGATGGTGCAACCGGAATTGCTGTCATTGCCTTCATATTCATCTTTTTCTTCCACTACGACATCGCATACACCCCTCTTGTCATCTCATACCCGACGGAGATTTTGCCCTTCAATATCCGCTCCAAGGGATTGAGTGTCGAGTTGGCTGTCATCTACATCTCACTGGTTGTTCTGTCGTTTGTCAACCCGATCGCGCTTCAGGCGGCTTCGTGGCGTTACTACATCATGTTCCTCGTTATCCTTGCCATTTCGTGCGTGGCTGCTTGGTTTTGGTTCCCAGAAACAAAAGGCTATTCGCTTGAAGAGATCGCCGAGATATTTGATGGTGAAAGTCCTTTGCCAGATCAGTTTGAGCTTGAGTCAGGCAAAGACAAGAGTATTGCAGTACACGTTGACGAGAGCAAGAACTAAGCACGAATGTCTGCATGGGAGACGATGTGGGCTGGAAATGGAAGCAGCATAGCACACCTTAGCTACAACATTAAATCATTCTTTGGAAATCTCAAACTGCCCATGTATGACCGATCTAGTGCCTGTGTATACATTTCTGGCATGCAAGCGCTTCCCCACCTCTCAACAACGAGATGATGATCCGGCAGCTCTTGCTCTTCGATAGGGTTCAGTCGTCGACCGGAATATCAAAGCTTTACCAACCTACGTGAATATTGGCGAGGTATTCAAATTCTCAGGATCTGTCCAGGCGCTCGCCATACAGCAACACTCTGACAGCAGCGCATCCATTGTCGATACGACATATCTTGGTCAAGGTCCGAGCCATGTTCGTGCGATCATCAGAGTGACGCCACAATGTTCATTACGACAAACACTCTCAAATTGGACACTTCGAAAGCAGGCCGCGTACACAGGTAATTCGAGAATGATGAATGGGCTATCGCATCAGCTTGACCTTCGAGTGGACCATAATCTGACGGCCCAAAGGATCGTGTCTTGCCTGTGCTTAGCTGTGCAAATGGACGCCCAAAAGCTGTGGGCGGTGGCTACCGACTCAGGGGGTGTTGATTCTGGGGTGATGTCGACTCATCTACAAAGGAGGAGTCCACGACCTTCGGACCAGCTCCCGATGGATATATCCCGGACCAAACACACTCTGCATGAGACAAGGAACATCCCATTCGAGAACGCATTTGTTCCTTGTATTCTGCATCAACCTCCACACACTAAACCTTTCTACTTTCAATCCTCTTCTTCGCAGAAGATCCAGAATGAATACTCTCTTTCCAGATCTACCGCTTCCAGAACATGTCACGCCCAGCTCATCCAGTCTTCCAATACCAAAAGCCATTCAAGAGGTCCTGATCGACTCATATGTCGCAACATATTACAGACTAATCATGTTAATATGGCAGATCCGACACGATTAGCAGACATATTGACACTGACGGCTTCACCATTGTCCTTGTCCGCATCACATCGGAAACAGCAGATCAACAGCGACAACTGTGCGAAGTGCTCGCAACGGGCAGTGTCAAAAATCAAGAAGAAGGTGATGTTGAGACATACGCGCAGTGGAGCAAGAATCGAGGCAGCAATGAATGGAAAACAGGTCAGCTGCAGTGTCGAGAAAGCAGTGGTGAAGTAACGCCTAAGTGGATGTCAGCAGAAGAAATGCAAAAGTCCCAAGTCACCGCTTTTGTTATGTCGCCGCATTGTCAGGCTGCTGGATCGGGCGCTCGAGTGTTGAGGGAAATCAAGTGGTTAGTAGCCGGTGATGCAAACGGGGGTCCGAGGCTGCGAAGTATCACTGCAAAGAACGCAGCTTTGATTTGTGGGCTAACACTGTCTGACTCAGGGACCACCATCAAACCCCAGGGAACCGACCTTAATAGGCAAAAAGATATTGTGACAGGCGTACACACAAGAACACCCGAGGAAAAAATTCATGACCCAGCCAAATCGAGGTCGGTGTTAATGGCTATCAGGGGACAGGGCAAGGAGACATACTATCAGAAAAGAGGGTTTAGCACCGCGTGGAGCGGGGCTGTCCCAGTGCGCATATAGGATCTTATAGAAAAGAATGTACTATGGTATATATGGAATTAAACGTAGACTTGACGATCAAAGATGCGCTCTAGATGTATTAGCCTAATAAAGCGAGCTTTACCTTGCTAGCTATCTGGGCTACTTGAAACCGAACTTACCGTTATTATTTTTGCGAAAGGTCGGAGAGTACTGGGTAGACTGTATAAAGTAGGTAGTGTCTTGGATAGAAGCGCCTATAACGAAGAACAATGCGACAAGGTTGTAGATTGAGCTTGGTGTTGCAAACAGATTGTTGGGTATTATGCAGAGCCTAACCTTGATGAGCACGTCCGCCGAAATTTGCCGCGAAGAAATGTCGTGACAGTGCGTCGAAGAAGAGCCGTTGGGTGAACAGGCGTTCGGTTTCGAGCCGCATAAAGAGCCGAAACGTTTCTAACGCCCCTGCGATAACTTGCAACCTTTGTAGCCAGTCTTGCGGCTTTGACAGCGTGTGCGTGCATCGCAGGAAGGCAGTCATGACGAGACTTGAAGAAGGTGGGAAAGCTTGTCGATTACAACATGGCGGTCCGTGGGGGAAATTTGCACGCCACGGCCGCGTGTCCCGCCAGCCCTCAAGGCCACACCTGAAGCTCGCAACCTCAATTTGCGGATTACCTCTTGCCGCTTGCTCGCTAATCGAAGCCACGCTATCATCTCAGGTGGCCGTGAGATCGCTGGCTCTCAAAGTGCGCTGCCTTGCTTTGAGGAACGACAGCCGTGCACCACTCTCGACGAATCGCGCGGGCCTGTACGTACAAGGTACCGACCCAGCCGCAATTTACTACTTGTACAAGAAACATGGTTCCTCGCGCTTCAGTCCGAAACTATGACCAGCGTGCCGCGAGCAATCAAGAATAGAGTAGGCCGCGATGCTTTATGAAGAGTCGGATTCGCCGTCAAATGGCCATCACAGTAGGCTTGTCCTTCACTTTCGTTTTTGCATTCTGGCGCCGGCGCTTTTGGCTTAAGACGCAAGTTTTTGTTGCAGGGGCGACCACGCATCTCTGATTCAACAGCACAGTCGCTAATAATTCTTTTGCGATGTTTTTCTTTGCCCTTTTCAGCATTTTTTTGTCCCTCTTTGGTGCATCGTGGGCATGGAGCCCTAATGGAACAAGCGAATCAGACTATATCATGGGCATCAACCTCGGGTCGTATTTCATCATCGAGGAGTGGATGATGTGGCAATATGTCGGATGCAATGCGCCGGGAGTCAACGACACTTGGGGTCTTCAAAGCATGTCAAACGCCGAACAAATCATGATCAACCATCTGGACAACTACATCCGCGAAGTCGACTTTCAAGATGCGCAAGCGCGCGGCGTCAACTTCGTACGCATCCCGATCGCCTTCTGGATGTTCATTCCTACCCAAGGCGACGAACCGTATTGGACGGATTCTCGCCAAAAGGATGTCTATCTTCGTCAACTTGTGGACTGGGCAGTCAAGTACAAAATGGAGGTTTTGCTGGATATACATGCGCTCCCTGGCGGTCAGAACCTTAACGATCATTCTGGACGTAACCTTGAAATCGCTGGACTCACGCCTCAATTCCTCAATTCCACGAACCTTGCTCGCG
>Ga0268250_10000428_pt1 | contig 20070 bp, 15 predicted proteins | sample AgamicAsSfe_FD_200448 | JGI IMG/M metagenome (GOLD analysis project Ga0268250, IMG submission 200448) | Agave microbial communities from Guanajuato, Mexico - As.Sf.e (v2) (version 2) | ecosystem: Host-associated > Plants > Phyllosphere > Phylloplane/Leaf | place: Guanajuato, Mexico | collected... | reverse complement strand
GCGAAGAGTGAAGCGAGGTGAGATGCCTGGGTCGCGGTGATGATAGAGTTCATTAAGGTTGACGTCAAATGCTATACGTTGGGTGTACCGGATGCAATCGCCGTAAAGATCATACCACCAGACTCCAAAAAAGACATGAACAGACAAAAGACGAACAAGACGGGGCATTGGTAAGATAAAGGGGAAGCAAGCCCGCATAAATGCGCAGATAACATGAGGGGTTGCAGGTGCCCTGTGACGCCGTGCTCGACTACATCCGTGATGGATATCGCAGCAAAAGTAATGGGATTCAACAGGGATCCCCGCAACTACAGCTCACTGAGCTAAATTTCGAACTGCTTAAACCCCTCGACCAAGCCATCGCTAATCTTGGACGGTATTGCCCATACAGGCAGATAGTGCTGCACCTCATCGAAAGCAGGGATGTCGCCTGTATTGGCGTCCGACCAGAGGCACACAATCCTTCCAGAAAGTTTCGATTGTTCTTTGGCGTTCCAAGCTACGCTAACGTTCCAGGGCTGACCAAATTCGCGATGCCACAGTCGCACTTCCCGGGCCCCGTCCGCACCGACGGGTTTAAAGCGAGAATCTGAAACAGCGCCGGCGACGCTCAATGCTGTTATGGGCGAGTCGAAAACAATGCGGCATGCGCGCGTATTATGGCCAACAACGCGTATTATCGCTTTGTTGGAGCTGTTGCCCTTCTGGATCGAATAATCGAGCCATTTGCTGATGTATGTGTTGTTGCGGGATGACGATGCATGCGCTGGCTTCGGCACGACTTTAGCGTCAAGACCCTGCCATTCGCACTGCTTTAGCTCCTTACGCGTCGCGACCTCGGGTGTCGTGCAAATAAGCTGCTTGCCTTGCGCACTGGGTAACTCGCCAACAATGCGTTGGACATAGCCGTCCAAGCCGGTCAAGGACACAATGTTGTCGCCAGTCTCGCAATTAACTCGCTGAACGAAATACACCTTCAAGCGATGATCCCTGCTGAACGGGAACGCCACAAGGTTGTAAATGACAGTTGCCACGCATACCAGGAACAGAAAGGTGGGGATGTGGTACGTGAAGCGGTGGATAAAAGGACCGGTTGGCGCGAGCAGCAGCACCGTAAGCCCTGCGAATGCGAGGTAGATGAACAAGGTCGAATTACCGTCTGATGGCGTCTGGTAAAGGGCCGAGGTAAGAAGCAGACCAACTTGTCCAACTAAGATGATCACGATAGGCGCCAACAGCAGAAGTTGAACGATCCAGATCCAGCTCGGTAATTTGCCGCTCCACTCTTGTTCTCCAGGATACACGTTGCCGAGATCTATTTGCCGGGGTCCTTGTGCATGATCTTCGCCTCCCTCACTGATGGAGTCTCGCCTGTTGCCGCCATATCTTGTAAATCCGCGTCGATCGCCTCGTAAGAGTGAGGTGGTCTCGGTGGCGTCATCGTCTCCCACAGGACGATCATCAGACCGTGCTGCAGTGGTGCTGCCCGTAAGAGGCCTGCTTGCAGACTCTGAGTTGCGTCGCGATTCACTCTCTTGCTCGAAGTGGCGAGCATATGCTGATTTGCTTGGGGCAAGGAAGAGCTCAAGGTAGGAAAGGAGGATGGCTGCGAACACTGCCGCAAAGTAGAAGAGCGCGGGGTAACCGGCAGCAATCTGGTAGTCATTCACGAACACCGTGATGATAGTGAGAAAGACAAAGGAGCCGACGAAAAGCCAAATCAAAGCGTACATACGCTGAAGTGCAGATGGTCGCATAGCATCAGCTCCTCGGGCAAGGAACCACGCGACAAAGACCCATGCCGAGAGCATCATACTGTTGAGATTGTCAGTACAAGATCAAGCGGCAGCATGGATGACTTACCTCCAAACAGCGAATGGGCTGCTATACACAATAAAAGCATTGAATCTGACTATGAGATATGCCAATGCGATAACAACAGCGGATGCGGACACAAAGATGATAGGAAAGCGAAAGAAGCCGCGCCAGCCGTAGAGGTGCACCGGATTGTCGTCGTCTGATGAATGCACGTAGGCCTTACGTGCTAATAAGTAGTTCTTGTCGGCCTTGGAAAGACCAAAAGTTAGGCCAATTAGTGTAAGAGGTGCAACAACTAGCAGAGTAACACACAAAGCGAACAGAGTATGCAGTTTGAACACAACGAAAACCCTTCCGAAGAGATCAAACCATACACCGTCACTACCGGTTCCAGCATTGACCCTTCCATTGTCAAGGCTTTCTGGGCCAGTGAACTCGTCACCAGTGATGGCAGCCAGTCCAGATGTCGTGGCTAGAGCTGCTGAAAGCATGTGCCAAACCGAGTTCATTGACGTTTCGCGTGAAGAATCTTCAATCGTGTGATATCGTGCCCTTGGCTCCAAGAACGCAAAGTCCAGACCTCGCATCCCGAGTTCGCCATGGAAGACTTTGTAGTCAGTCTCGCTCCGGACCAAGCCCCTCTTGAAACCATCACCGCTCACGACTGTCCCGAAGGGATACTTGGACTTTTTGTAGAACCTAGTAATCTCGGTATCGGTGCTTCTAAACAAAGCAGCTCTACCACCGGCTCCAACTCCCTCAAGGTTCACGAACGTGTGGGGGACTTGAGATATCGGGTTTCGCATGAAAGCTTTGGCGCCATTTAGATAGTCCTCTTCGCCGTTGTTGAGCAGCAGTACCACAGTTCTCTTGGGCCAGTTCTTGGACTCTGTAAAGTATGAGAGAAGTTGTAAGATCGTCACGACACCGACGCCATCGTCAGTTGCACCATAGCCACTGCTCACAGAATCGTAATGGGCATTCACAAGCACACCACCGTTTTCCGAACCACGATCAGTAGAGTTGAAGGGTTCGTCATCGTCGGATCCGCGGATAGCGACGATGAGATTGGTGCCTTCAAAGTAGACAGAGGTACTACCGGACGAAAAGGTCGCATTGGAGGTCAAGTCATTGAACAGCTCGACTTGGCCCTCTCCCAGGTCCTTGGAGCTGACGATGCTCTTGATGCGTGTAAGTAGATAATCGCGTACATCGTCGTTGGCCTGGCTGTTGTAGGGATGGAAGCGACGCGTAATGTGCTGGAGGTCGCCCCAAGCTTCGGTGAGGTTGATGCCGGCTGGCGGATTAGATGGGTAGTTTGGTACCGTCAGGTGGGTAACGAGCAGGCCAGCAAAGAGGCCCACGTAAATAACGGTGGTAAAGAAGATGACTGGCCCCGGGGTAAACGAGAAGGGATTAAGGCGGGCCATGGTAGCTCTCGTGGAGCCACGTATCTTCCAAAAGCTCTCGGTAGACGAAGATGACGCAAGACACGGTGGATTCGGTTGTTGTAGCTATGGCGGGGCGCGTCTTGTGCATTGCATGTGATGGATCATAGCTCCAAGACGCTAGCCGCATGTGTGCTTAGCAGAGAAGGAAACGCCAAGCATTATGTCACCACCATCACACTGATATTGGCCAAAGTCGGAGATGCGATACGAGCATTCTCGCGGTACACAGTTGATCTTGGTATCTGCGAAGAACTACCTCTTACTTTGTCATGGGCCTTGAGGCTCGCATGCCACCGCTCCAGCCGGATGTGGATGCTCTAGACAATGAGGCATCCCCCATAGTAGAAGCCGCCTCCGAACTGCCCGTACTGACGGCAACACCTACAGCCTACTCGGGATGTTGTCTGGCTCTTAGCAAACCCCTCATCGCATACTTCGCGTCGCTCCTTCCTCAACCCCCATCGCTTGCTCTATCCGTCGGAAGCGGCTTTGGCCTGCTCGAGAGTTACCTCATCGTCAAACCTCACGCGCACCACATCATCGGCGTCGAAGTAGAGCCAAGCTCCAACCAGTATCTGCCTCCCTCAAACCATCGTGTCGTTCACGGTTCGCGCTTCCTCGAGCCGCTCGCTGCGGAAGCCACGAATTGGCTCTTTGTTTACCCGCGACGCGTAGGGCTGGTGCGCGAATATCTGGCAGAATATGGTCAAGGCAGTGTGAGGCGGGTCATATGGGCCGGTCCCAAGGCTGACTGGGATGACTACAAGACTTGCTTCGCAGATTGGCATGTTCAGGAGCAGAGCGCCGAGCTGGTTGGGGGAAGAGCATGGGAATTGATCGCTGTCGCAGACAAAGCTACGCCCTGAGACGATGCATCTCAACGTCAAAGGCTCGAGTGACTCAGGGTCAATCGTCTCTGCGGCTAGAACTTCAAATTGGCATAGAACCCTGTCACTACTGAGTATGCCGATAGCTGCGCAACTCGCAGGTCATCCTCAAGTGCAAGCGATGTTCATGCCACGATGCTGCGTCGACCAATTGTTTGCGCACTCTTTGTCTTGTTGACCACAACAATGAGGTGGTCTTCTTTCGGCGGACAACAACAGTGTGAACTTCATTTTGATGTCAGGTTATCCTCCTTTCACTTGTGTCTTTGCTTGTCTGCCACGACTCAAGTAGGTTGCTTTGTGCCCCTGAGTACATGTGCGGCATCTTCTCGACTTTTGTGCATGTCAAGTGTAGCTCGTCTTAGTAAGACATTTCATCACAGTACAGTATTACAGGCGTGCATACCGACGATATTTCAAAATCGATACACATACTTTCTGGATCCCGCGAAGTCACAAACCATGGCCGCCGCTCTTCCAGGCCTCGCATTGCAAGCTTTTGCAGATCTATGGGGTCAACAACCCGAACTAGCAGCCGGGCTCTACGCTGTGGGTGCAGTTGCTGCTGCTGTGCCGCGCTACGTCCCAACGTTTGAGCAAGCCAAGTTCTGGTGTCAAAAGCCTAGGCAGTCGACTACACATGTCGCTGAATCCATACCCGTCGCTAGCGAAGCACTTGGCACAGTCAGTGCGACATTCTCTCGAAATCGCCCGCCACCCGTCGTTGTCATAACGCGATCTGCTTCTCCTCCGCTGGCTTCCGAAATAATCCTGACATCTAAAGACGGTATGGAACCTGAAGTATCGGATTCTTCCGCGCCATTCAATTTCGCCTATACTGACTCCGGCTCTCCAGCTGTACGTTCTGTCACATCGACAGAGAGCAGCTCATTTCAAGCCCGACCCGCGTCCAGCGCTACGATTGAGACATCGCCGGATGTAGTCAACAAGGTCTTGGGAGCCGTGCCAGCGGAAACACCAAACATATCCTCCGATCATATCGCACCGAAACCATCCATCAAGACCTCCGTTTCGTTGATCGCCGCATCAGACGAAACAGCGGCAAGCTCATCGCGATGCCCTGTTAGATGGGCTGGTACTCAGACCTCAGCACCGTTGAATAGATCCTCGGAGCCGGAAGGCGAATCTGCAAGTAACTCCATTGATGCTGACTCGTCTGCGTCAGATAAAGAAGCCTCTAACTGTACAAACATGGTCTCTACAGTATCACCGAACATGTCTTCGCATGGAATACCCACTCACGGGAATTCCACTCCGGACGACCCACGGCTCTCCAACGAAGCGACACAACAAACTACTGGTATTGCATCTAGTAGTGTTACATCTATAGACTCTGGTGAATTTGGGCTGAAGCTTTCTCGGACATTATTCCAGGTGGTCGCTAACAACTTGCCTGCTATGCCCAAGTCCTACAAGCAGACTGAGTCTCCTTCAAATGATAACAAGGATCGCAAACCTTCGTCAAAGACGGCCTCTAGTCGATTACCATCTGAGCAGTTACTGTCTGAAACTTTGGATGATTCCCCCAGGCTTGGAGAACATCGCCCAGCCTTCACAACGTCAGTAGAGAGACAGTCCAGCGAACCACTCCACGCTTCGCCATTACTAGCGGAATCCGAAAGTCTGTCCAGTTTTAAAAGCCGACATGCGTCTGAAGAGAGTCATGTGGCATATCGTGTGGAAGGAGAGCCTACTGCCTCATCCAACTACAACGACTTTATCAGCTGGGTAGACATTGTGCTGATACTAGTGCCTTCGATTCTTATCGCCACAAGCATAGGTCTTGCGGGCAACGATCCCTTGGACCAGGATCTCTATGCCACTCTAATGGCTACACTGTGTACAGTTGTCGTTGGGTGTCTCCCTTATCTCGATTTCTGTTGGCCGACCTTGCGGTACTCATTCCTTGCCATGTACAGACACTCTCTGGAGTCTATCTCCTCCTTCATGTTACATCTTACAGGATTTGTTCGTCAATGGCAGGAAACTCTATCCGGAATTTTGAGAAAGCAACATGCCGACCACATCATCGCCGACCGGGTACCATATGCTGTTCTCATTGGGTTTTTGTTCATTGCCCTGTTGATCACGATCAACCAGATGATTACTCGACTACCCCAATATGCAGAACTAAGTCAGTGGGAAGCAAATCGTCTTCGTCTGTACAAGGGCTTCGTTGGCACCATTGCCGCTTTGATCGTAGGTTGGTTCAGCGATTATATTCAGGATTTCATCTTGGTCTTCACCACGACAGGTTTTATATACCTGCTTCATTCGTACTACGGACAGATACTGAGCTTTGCCTCTCGCTCGGTTTTCGAAACCTATAGGTTGGTAAAGGAGGCGATGTAGCCATATGTAGCAGTTTACGCCGCCGTCACCGCTACGGTATACCTTACCAGCCATCCACAGCAAGTCTTCGAGTGCTTCAAAGGTATCAACGGCGGCGTGTCTCTGCCCATCAACCATTGTGCTATCGTGGTGAAATATGGGGCCCTCTCGATCGCTGTGCTCCTCATGCACATACCAATCGTTTCCCGTGGTCTTCGGGCTATTCGAGCTCGGATTCAAGAGAGGTACAACCGCGTCGCGCACGATCGTCCTGTTGCTCCATGGCACCCTACACTCGGAGGAGACCGCTTCTGGTTGTCGCTTACTATCATCGTTCTGGGCGCCGAGAAAGTGTCTGAAGTTATGACAGAATGGGCTGTTCCCACTCTCAAGACCGGTGCTATGGTGATCGTCACCCTGACTTTGGCACGTGTGTTGATGCCATTGTGTCCCATGCTTCTCAGCCGCATCTGGAACACTGTTCAATCTTGCACAACAGAACTATCAATGACGACCGCTCACGCAAGTAGAGAGGCGATGCTGATGACTTCTAAACGTGCTTTAACATTCCAAAAATGGTCAGCAAAACTACTGACGCGCATGATATCCGACTCCGTTTCAAACACTTGGGCGATGGTCTCGCTGGTCCTTGGAAAAATTTCGACGAATTCAAGATTCTTCTACAACACAAACATTGAACCTGTCGTAGTTTACATTGATCTGAGCTGCCATAGCAACTGGTGTCAACGCCGAACTTGGCGGTGGGTTCCGCGCGCGATAACCATTGTTTTGGTTACCGTCCTTTGCACCGCGGGATGGGTCATCGCCGCCAGAGCATACCCCGAACATAAGGTTCGTTCAAGTCTAAGCTTCGCTGTTAGCTTCATGGCGGTTTATATCCTAGGCACCTTCGGAGCTCTGGGTTGCACGCAAGACTACATCATCGTTCTGATAACCATTTTTGCCATACTAATACATCTCCCGCTTGAGATTCAAGCACCTACCAATGGAAAACCTGCTAGCGTAGCACTCGTCGATGAAACACCTATCGACGAAGTACTTGCTGCTGATGAGCTATTTCCCGATGTCATGCAGGCGGACGAAGACTTGGCTGTGGAAGCACCCCCTAATCCCCCAGCCAGACTGGCAATGAGTGCGCCTGGGTCTGTCGCTCTCCCTTTGCCTTCTAGATGGTGGTGGCAGCCAATGGTAGATTGGTTCTACATTAACAATGCAGCGCGAGCAGCAAAAGAGAGGGCCGTAGAAGAGGCTAGGGTTGTTGCAGAGCAAGAGAATGCGAATTTTCGATTGCAAGTTAAACTCACAAGGCAAGATCAGCCCTTAATTTCCATTGATATTGAGTATTTACAGAGGCTTAGAGACATGACATCTGGAACGAATACTACTCAGCCGCCGAGCAACGAGGATGAAACACAGACAGCCAGAAAAGCATGGAACACTACTCAGCCGTTTCGACCAATGTACATGTATACTGAGCGGGAATATCAAGCTGCTTTGCGCGGAGAGATACCTGCGATAGCAACATCAGAGTCTACCTTGGAGCCGCCTGTCGAGTCTGTCCCGACCCCTCTCGCTCAAGATTCAGCGGTTTCTGTGGCTACCGATCTTTCGATTCTCGCTTCCGCACCTCCATCTGCGACTGCATCCGTACCTGCTCCTCAGACCTCAACTATTCTTTCAAATACGTCTTCTCTAGTCAGAGCCGATGCATCATACCCAGCGACTTCTTCCGGTTCTCTTTTTGCACCTGCTCCAACGGCAACACCTGATGTTACGCAAGAGCGCATCGCCAGCACAAATGAAGTGCCAGCAGAGGTTGATAATCCAGATGCATTGCCTATCCTCATGACAAGCTCGTCAGGCTCCAGACCGCAAGGGGATTGTAATCATGAGACGAGTACCCCAATCGCAACCACGACGACGCCTGCGGTCTTAGACACAAAACCTTCTCACGAGCTTGCCTTCGCGCCCGGGACTGGGCTGGCCGAACCTGGTATGCCGTTCATGGATCCAGGTAACGAGCAGGGACCATCAAGCCTTCCAAACCCTACAGTCTCAGCACCTATTATCCAGAGTGCTGAGCCGTCTCCCGATGCAAGCAAGTCACTGGACGAAGACAAGCTTGCTGACGAACTGGAGCATCCTTGTACAGAAGATAGGATTGGTTATGTGGAGAACGCTCAGGCGGACGGTCAACAGCAAGACCAACAACACAACGAGAGAGACAGCGACGATGAAGGAGACTTTAGCTCAAGCGGTGGCGTAACTGGTCTGGATGACAGATCCTTTGAGGAACAGCCCATAGACGAAACTGAAGGACTAGATGATGAAGCTTTGGCGGCAGCTGAACAGCTGCGCGAGGAGATGGAGAGTGGAGCTAAACGAAATGAAGTCATTACTTCGGTACAGGCGGCTTCCGATGAAGCAGCTCCGCTTGTCGATAACTGCGATGATAACGAGCAGACAGGAACTAAAACGGAACAACCGGTTGAGAGGACTCTCATGGATGTGGATCCGGTTATAATACCCTCAACTGCTGAAGACGGCTTTCAAGACGAGCATGGTAATGTGATCGACACACCTATGGGTGGTGTTCCGGAAAATGGTGCTGATATGCTGGAGCTGAAAGTCTTGTCAGCAAATTCTGGAGATGACATAACAATGGGAGGTACGGATAATAAAGAGGCTTCTGATCGGGGCGGAGGTTCTTCGAGTGGAGAGGGCTTTCACGGTGAGATCGTTCTCGACACCCAGATCAACAATGACGTTCATATCTTGGACAACAAACTTGAATCGAACAATCCGAAAGATGGAGATGGCAGCGATGATAGCAGCGATGATAGCAGCGATCGTTCTGAGCCACATGGACGTCTTCAGTCATCGACGGTTGGTGGAACTACTTCAGCAGCACCATTCTCAAACGCTGGCGGAGCCATTGCTGCCGCTGCGGATACCACCATGACGGACAACGACGAAGACAGTGAAATGATTGATGTAGCCATCATAGGCGCAGCCGAGATCGGCAATGCTGGTTGCAACGCATCTGCATCGGCGCAATTCAACACTACTGAATTGCCGAAAGCGATTCAAGCCGCTCAGAGTGAAGACGGTCAGCCAAATGAGAGTTTCACGACTCCATCTGATGTGGAGGGAGGGCAAGATCACAACACTGACGATGATGATGACTGGGACAGCATTTACGCTAGTGCCGATGGCCATCTTTCCTCTGCCAACGTGCCGAGATCTTCGACTACGCGAGCACCTCCTACCGATCCATCGGGTACATACAGCCCATTTTCGAATGCAAGCTCTGGTGACTCAGGCGAGAATATCTCTCCATCTCAACAGATCGATGACTTCGGAACTGAAGAGTTTGCACAGACTGGAGTCGCAAAGAAAGATAAACAGATGCAAATAGATGCACAAAGAGATCTTGATTTACCTTTGAATGGATACGTGAAACTACCAGGTATCAGAAACCAGAGTCATGATGACATTCGTAGAGCCGATGACAAGCCCGGAGATCTTACCGCAGGGATCATGGGGATCGATTCCAACAACCATGACACCGACTATCAACAGACACGCGGTATCGACCACGACTTTGAGACCGCACCAAATACTTCCCTAGGTGATTCTCAGCTCCCGACTACCGTCGACGATGAAACCAATACCGATACCGATGGTCTCAATTGGACGGACATCAGGCCCAAGACACGCCTGGTTCAGCTCTGGGAAGACAGACAAATCGTCGACAACCCCGATTACCCACCTCATCGATCCGCGGGCATGAGGCCATTAGAGGAAACATACGGGCAACCATGCCAAATCTTTCGAGAAGTCGACATGGCAGCATATGAGTTTTTCGGCGAGAATCACGAGAACTTCCAATATGCCCAAGAAGGGGTCGATTGGTTCCATCCTGAAGCCGAAGGTGCTGAACCCCGAGACGAATTTGAAGGGGAAGTTGGAGACGATACCAATGCTGCCGCAAATGAAGTAGAAGGTCGCGTGGATGACGATCTCAGCGCAAGAGTCGCTGCTTCCAAAACTGAATCCAATACCGCTTTCCGACTCGACTACTCTGATAGTTTATCAACTTTGTCGAATCCACCTGACAGCACCGACCTTGATGCGATTGGAGCAAACTTGCTTATGGAGGAGATGAATCGCAAGATACCGGTACTGAAGAATGGAGGTAGAGAGCTTATCGACAACTCTGCGTTAGTCAGCGAAGAAGCCTACCCCAGCAAAAAGGGGAATAGCGTTAGCGCATCCTTACCTGACGACGACGGTACTGAATCCCATCTGATAATCACTGACGCGACAAGGGAAGAAGCGGCGAGATTCGGCTGCACAACTGACAGTCAGATTCTGGACTTTGTGGAGAGCATCGATAGACCAGAAAAGCGAGAGGGCGGTAAATTTTTGACACCAAAGTCTTGGAAAGATCGGAAAGGCAATATTACGGGATCTTCCACGTCCTCAGCCGTCATGTTCTCGCCTCTACAAGCTCCAGCCCAGCAATCGATGCCGAAAACGCGCTACAATGGTCCAGTATCCTTCAACTTTGACGAAGGTGACGTCCAGCCTCGACTCAAACCAGCACCTCCTATGACCAAAAACCTTCTCGAAAGGATGGCGGACTTCAACTCGGATCCGATAAAGCGGGCTGCATTACAAGATATGGCAAACAAGGTTGGTGATACGTCGAAGATTCCATCACCGGCTTGGACGTCTGCAGTCGCTACTAATAACAGTCCCTTCGCATCGAAGTTCCAAGATGCATCAAACTCGCCCCGATTGCAGAAGTCAAATTCCACTTCGCCATCGTCCTATCCCAGACCATCGATATCATCTAGTGGTTACGACAGCATCCGCGCTTCGTCGCTCCCTTTCGATCCGTCAAAGCCACGTCCGTACGTACCAGAAGGCTTCAATCCAAGCGTTTTGGATAGGTTGAACAGCACAAATCCTTTTCGTCGATCGTCGAGTACCAACGCGTCGACGCCATCTTATCTCCAACGTGATGCTATTGTCTCTCCGACCAGGAGGCTAGGTTATCGACCCATGAGGCTACCGGAGGCCACATTGTCGACGTCGGATGATCCGTTGATAAGGAGTTCCGCTCACGATCCTTTAGACACCTCGATAGGAATGGCTGCTCCACCAGTAAACCCACCAAGTTATGATTCTCTACAGCCTGCAGCAGGCATGGCGTCTGAAATCTCGTCAGTGGGTTCGGTGTCTTATGACCACATGCAGCCTTCTGTAGGTTACACTGCCCAGCCAGCTATGAGCGATGCAAATGAATTATCAAATAATTCTCCGAGAAGCGCACACCAATCATCAGCCCTTCCAGCTACTACAACAATAGATCCAAACAGGATGGTTGACATCGATAGTGACCCATGAGCTCTGCTGTCAGCCATGAAGGATGGTACTTTGGAATATGATTATGCAGACACGACTAGATCTCACGAGGATGTAGCATCACCTTTAACTGAAATTACTGGAAGTAAAAACCTAGACATGGAGCGAGCTTCAAGCACTGCGTCGACGCGATCTAATGCGAAGAGCGATCGTGCAAGCAATCGTGCTAGCAACCATAGCAGTGATCATGACAGCAATCATAGAAGCAACAATGACCGCATCTAGGTTGACAAAGGAAACAAAGACGATGAGTGCTGTGATGGCAATGACAGCTACCATGACAACAATTATGGTGATGTGCCTCAGGAGGAAGCTACATTGATCATCCCCGAAGAAACTTCACAGCCGAACAATCAAGCGGGACAATTGCGAGATGACGAGTGAATGGAGGCTTAAGGCCGAATTCAAGAGGGCCAGCATGTTGCATGTGACAACAACGATATCCAAATGAACCACTGTAACCTATTCATAGACACGGACAACCCTCCTCAATATCCTTTTCATGAGTGTAAGCCAGATAGCCTATGTTTGATAACCGAGTGGTGCTAGTCTTCTTAGTGGTAGCTGACTAGATCCAGTTCAGAAACCAGCTAGAGGAATGAACCATGCCTCAATGAACGGGCCTACTTCTTTGGATTATATAACTTCTTCAGTAACGAGCCGCACACCATCTGCTATAGTCAATCACGGTGGAATCAGTTATAAGCTTACCCAAGAGCAGGGAATGAAAGGATTTGAGAAACGATACAGACTATGATCACTCCACAAAAAGACAAGATGATGTAAAGGGCTCCCGCCACGTTACAATAATGAGCTTCGAAAGCGACAATTTATAGATCTTGCGTTCGAAGCTCTTACAATTCTCGCGGCAGAAGAGAAGAAGTAGAGAGATACCATTCAGGTAGCTGATTCAAAAAAAAAAATGAAAGATTAGCCAGTAAAAGGTAGACGACTCGACGACGTGGTACAATGGGAGCTACCAATCAAACCCTCGGCAGAACGGGCATCTCGGGATTATAGTCATGTCGCGCTTGTCGACCAGAAAGACATATCACACAGCCCATCAGCGTTTTTTCCGGTATCGGCGACCCGGTACGAGATCTGGTACCGAGGTCTGCCTACCCAGTATCTCCATATCTGAAGTGCAAGTCCTTAGATCCATACAGCGGTGGCCCTGAGGATGAGGATAACATTTGAGAAGGCGAAGGTAGTCTTCGCCCCCACGAACATCAAATGGTCTCAGCGTCTGCTTACTATTCTTCGTCCAAGGAGGGTGTATGGGTCAAGTTGGATTATATGGCACAGCCAGTCTACGGTGACCCACTGCTTCCAAATTCTGCACAGCAGTATCACAATGACGACTCAGCGCGAGACGTTGTGCATCCGGGTGGCGCAGAAAAGACGGTACGAACTAAAAGTGAAAAGCGTATTTCGAAACACAAAGTTGTAAGCCCCAGGTTGAGTATTACCTTATGCTTGCAGACTTTTATGGATACAGTGGGCTCTATGTCAGTGGTACGGTCTCCTTTGGAATTCTTTGAGATCTGTTGGTCGCAAACATGTGGTCCGATTGCGGGATTGATTCTACACCTTATTGCTCCTTCGCGTCGAGCTGGCAACATTGGAAGAGAGGCTAGCTCATGTGGTAGTACCGTTGCCTTTGAAGAAAGAGCCATCTCATTTTGTTTTTGGTACCTGCCACAACCCTTAGCGTACATACTATACAGTCAGCATCCTCCGTAGCATCAATCCATCACTCTTATACTCCAACGGCCTTCCAACCATCAACAGTATCATAGCTTTGTACTTACCTTTTCCGTTGAGATCAATCATCACTCCGCAATGAAATCCATACTCCTCCTCCTCCTCCTCCTCAGCTTCTTCGCGCTCTTCGCTACCGTTGCTGTTGGTACCGATTGGAAATACCAAGAGGGTGGTAAACAGCATGACAGAGGATACAGAAAAGGTGATTGGGGTGAATGCGGGCAATGTCATCGACACTACTGGGCGTGCTACACAGTACGTATCTAATCTTATTCTGAAGCCTTTTCGTGTCCGATTTAAGGTTGTTAATCATTTCCAACAGGACTGCACCAACGGAAAGGAGTATGGAAACGAGCATGGGAACGACCTCCGTTATCCCAACCAGGAATGCCGCTCACTCTGCCAGCAATGGGCCGAATCGAGCGTACATTGGTGCACGAAGCATCAATGCAAGCTCCATACCGGGAAATGGGGAGAGGACGAATGGCATAGTCAGGTACGTGATCACCAGAAAGCAACAGTGTGGAGGGTTTGGCTAACTTCAACGTTCCTCAAGCTGCATGGATAATGAGTACAAATACCACCGGTAATTCGAAGCCACCGATGCAGAGAGACAGGGATGCAACATGGTTCACAAGGTTAGCCACCTAGATATGCTTGCAGAGAGTTTATGGCTAGGAAGCATGCACCTATTAATCGATAGAGGCGGGATGTTGTAGCTCTTGCTTTCTTCACGATTCATCTTTGATGGTCTTCTGAATCTAGTGATGCGACTTGAGAATTAAATGGAGGCGCTCTCTCAATCCATAAGAATAATGCGCACATCTGGCTGGTGACGGTCATTTGCAATGACGAAAAATCTTGGAACCATCGACCACACTAATCTTCTCACATCCAATCTCTCTTTGAAACCGCTCCTCCATCGACAGCTTACAATCGCCACAACTGCTCCAAGAAAATACCACAGTGATCAGAATAGCGATACCATCATATCATTCACTGTCTTTGCATTCAAGGGTAAACCGCCTATGCCAATATGATAAAGTTGTTGAAGGTTCTGCTGCAGATTCCGTTATCGATCCACAAAAGAACAGGTGCTAGTGGACGTTTTCGAAATCTGGATGAGTGGTCTTGCAAGCTCACAACTTCGGGGCTTGTTAGTCAAGGTTTTGGATATCGATTCAAATGCTCAACGTATACTTTCCAAATGTGGACAACGAGCCTATCATGATATATATGACTTAAGCGACCTTACGTGCCTTACATTATCGAGAAGCAGAAGATAATTATGACGTGTCTGATCCGCAGACGATAGCATATTGTTGATGTAAAACCCCACAATAATCTATTGATTTGTAAGAATTTCAGGAACATTCGTATGATAGTACTCCTCTACAACCGATCTCCAGTATTGTGATACAGACCAATTAGCATTGAAATCAGCTCCATGTTATTTGGCGCAAGGGAGCACAGGTATCATCTCAACATCTTTGAGACACATTAATGCTTAGGTATACGTCGAAATTACTAGTTCTATGTCTCTATCTGGCCACCTGTAGTTCAATTGGTCGCCGCTACTGTCTTTACGAATTTTTGCCCACTATGGAAGTCAGTCCTGAAGAAAGAGCCATCTCATGTGTTGTTATTGGTACCTACCATACCCACTAGCGGACTGCCTATATAGTCTGAATCCCCCGTAGAATCGATCCATCACTCTTGTACTCCAACAAGTCCACCTACAAAGCCAATCGACTTCAAACCATCTCCTCATCTCTGCCTATCCTCAGAGCCGACATAGATCACCAAAAGATCATTCTCGTTATCCAAACAGCACCCCAGATCCGACATGAAGCTCATCACCGTTTTCATGGCGGCGCTTGGCTCCACAGTCCTTGCCAACAAAGATCCTGTCGACAAGGCGCCCTTTTGGCATAGTTGCAACCAGTGCCAATACGAGTGGGAGGATTGCATGCTCGTAAGCCCCCCTCACACATACTCAATCACTGTCTCTATTAGCTCACTAACTATTATCAAGCGACATAACCCTACTCGTTCGCCATTCCTCATGCCAATTTGGGATGCCGCTTGTGCGGAAGAGCTCTGCAACAACGACGACGACCATCTAGGCTGGTGGTGCTGGCACAATTGCTATTTCCATCAGGGTTCCTGTTTTGCGTATGGCCGAATGACTGATAAAGGGGGAAAATATGAGGATAAGGGATTCTCTCGTGGCGAATGAAAGCTAGACTTCTCACGCTGTAGGTGCATAGGTAGATGTTATAGAAGAGTGCCAATCACAAATAGCTGACCAAATATATCTACCAAAGAGACGGCCTTGAGTACAGTGACCGCAAACAACACAAATGAAACCCAATCTCTAGGCAACCACCGGTCACTTACCGCTCACTCACCTTGCTGTGCTTTTCTCAATGAAGCCTCGTCGATAACGCTGCGAGCCCGCTTGTTTGCCTAGCGCGTCGCTGCTCTCTCTCACTCATCCACCAAGTATATATTTCTGCGATCTTGCCTTCCATTTCTCTCCTCCAACTCCACCATCAACTCGATATTCAGGACACAGTCTACACTTTATCACAACCAATTCAACATCAACCAAAACAACAAGCTTGCCAACATGAAGCTCACTGTCCTCGTTCTAGCAGCCGTCGCCACTGTCGCCTTTGCCGGTGGTGGTAGTAAAAAGAACGACGACGCTCTCTGCGCCGCGTGCAGGGACGTGTACATGCCTTGCAAGCATGTAAGTAAACGCTTTCACATGAAAGCACTAGTGCACATTCTACACAGAAAGCTAATTGTATAATAGAAATGCGATACATCTGATCGTACCGTGCTTTGCGAAACCTATTGCGAACTTGAGGTGTGCGATCTCAAGCCTAAGGGTTTTGATAAGCCGTGCCACCCAACCTGCATCTATCCCAAATGCAAGAACAGGCCGTAAGTTCTTCTGGACAACCATGACGCACTCGCTGACTCAAAGGTTAGCGGCCATGACGAGAACTAGAGTACTCGGCGATCAACATTCACCTCCGAACGATAACGAGTGGTGCGCACGGAACTGGCCAACACTGAGGGTGCAATGAAGAACGATGGATGTTGAATATGGTCTGCAATTGCGGGTATGGGAACAGGCAGGAACAAGGACTGGACTAAGGAACACGATACTTGGTCGTCTGTAACGGTAGATTTGATGATTTACCACTCATGACTTTCTAATGACTGAGCTCTTGACTTTGAAAGTAATTGAGTCAACTACTGGAGAAAGATGCCTCTTGCTGATTTGACAAGGCCACTTTGGTTTCTGCTTACTGCGAGCTTCAACTCACTCAGCTTACAATCCAGCCAGTAACTCACTAATCCTTTTGCATTTATCGTCAGAATGTCCTATAGTATCCAGTTTTTGACATTGGTGGACGAAGCTTGCGCGCTACTATCACGTTTCCCTTACCGCGAAAGTGTACCGCTGAGCCTTCACTGCGTACATAGCATTCATCGATTATGAGTGCTTGTGAAATCCACATCATATATACCACTTGCTACACTGTCGGCGCTTGCAGATCCAGCCACTGATACCGCGGTAATTAGGGATCAGGGTTGAGTACGTAGAGTTGCTACGACGACCAAGGCGGACTCAAGAGCGGCCACATATCCTCTTTCTCCTCTGTGTTACCGCTCAATTTCCCTGCCTGGAATGCAATTTCCAAGCCTCCTTCGCATTGATGGCATATAGTTTGGCTCTAGGTAGCTCATTGCAGTTGATCATCACCGCCTTCGTCCTTTCTGCTAGCAATCTGTCGGGATATTCGAACATTGAATCAGTGATCAGCTTGTCTCGAGCAATCCTCACAGCTATCCTTGCTCGATACTGTTTGAACCATTTGAGTCAGCCGCGCTTCGACAGCTAGCAACCGTTTCACTATCTACGTTCAGATCTCGTGCCAACAAGGCAACTTCCAGTGATTGCGAACTCCAGATCTCCCCCTCTTCCAGTGTTTGCAGGCCGACGCACAGATCACTACCTTTCCACTGTTGTGTAACAATTCTTTCACCTGCTCGATGCCTAATGGCAGCCTCACCTCTTCTACCATACATCTACCACTACTTTATCCACTCTCTTTTTCCTTCTAATCCACGCCAGTCTATCTCTTCAATTCCGTCGAACAGCCACCATATCCTACATAACCAAATTACTTCATCAAATTCAACACCATGAAATTCGCAACCACCATCCTCACTCTCGCCCTCGCTGCCCTCACCATGGCCACTCCCCTCGCCAACCCCAGCCCGGTTGCCGATCCCGTCGCTGCACCCCAAATCACCCCTCCACCAGTCGACAAGCCCAACTGCCGAGACTGCGACAACAACTATACCAAGTGCCGTCTTGTAAGCACATCCTTTCCATTTTCCCCTCCTTGCTCCACTTTGTACTTCTTACTAATAGAAACTTGCCAAATAGTCCAAGTCATGCTGGTTCAACCCTCAGGCTTGTGACCAGACTTGCCGTGCGGATACCTGCCGCCTGTTTGACGGATTCTGCAAGGCCAACTGCGGCTACACAAATTGCTAGACGGCTGGTCAAACTGCCGGTACCGCGTGACTATAAGCTGCTGAAGGTCGGAGATGCAACAGCTAGTACGATTGCCATCTAGGAAAGATAATGTACTTGACAACAGTCTTTAGTGGCAGTTTTTGGTCAGAGGTAGATGGTGATGATTCTGTCCTCGAGGAATTAAACATGGGATTGGCGTTCATGGAGGACTTGAATGGATACGAAATAGGTATTGGCGTTTCCTGACAGGTCCTCACTACGGAGGGTAGACCTATATCGAGACATTAGACCAATTACCACAAACAAACCAGAGATATTCAACGATGCTTCCGTCTACGAGATTGCGATGTGCTGCTTCCTTTTCCACCATGCGTCATGACATGACCATTCTTGTCAGAACTGTATCGTGTTCAATAATTCAAGCTCCCCGCCTTCCAGACCCCGACCCACCATATCGACGTTTCGCTCATGGCAACACAACGACTTGAACAATGAACCTCAGCAAGGCGCCTTTCCCACGCTGATCACCCTAAATTAGCCACCATTAGCCTCCAAGGAACAAGACCGAATACGAAGATTGACCTGCAGTGCCAAGAAAGAATGGGCTCTTCGCGGCCCGCAGATGATCACCCGCTAAGCCAGATTACCGCATGGGTGAGGTCTCCGTCCGCCTTGGTCCATCTTGAAAGTTGTATGCGCAGTCTTGGCTGCTAATATGTACTGGTACCTTGCCGGTGTGGTTGCGCCCATTTTGCTTGGACAATGCTTCATCCAAGACTACCAAGGTAACCTAGTTATACGCCTATAATTGTGACGGTGTGCTAGGTCTGGCGGTGATGTCGATAGCGATGTCTGTAGATCAGTATTTCAATTAGTATTTAAGCTGCTCATGTCTTGAGTAAATGTTCCCAGTATTCTGTTTGACTCTACTATCACCATCATGAAGCTCACTTTTGTTACCCTCTCCGCTGTTGTGGCGTCCACCACCACCGCATCTCCTCTGGTCCTCGAACCCCGCCAACAATGCAGTACATCGTGGAGCTACCCCTACACTGGTCGCGCACTTCCTGGCAACTACAAAGCGTTCAATTTGGCTAGCTGCACCGCACAACTCAGCTTCAACAAAGACCAATACGTCGGCGTACAATGGGCCTTTGAAGCCACCTACGCCGACGGCAGCCGTGCAGAACTCAAGCCCTTCCGCGACTTCAACAGCTTCGGCGTCAGCGACACCTTCTACCCTTACCTAGGAAACAACTTCCTCACCCGGTACCCAGGGAACTCGGCGTTCACGGCCGTGCATGAGTTTAGCAGTGTGTGCAAGAACGGACAGGCGCCGGTCTCATGGCGATTCTACACAACATCAGGGACAGCGAATGGCTGCTACACAACGGGTCAGATCCGTGCTGTTGGTGGGGTCCCGCGTCCGGCCAAGGTCACAGGCGTTTCTTTGCGGAGGAGCAACGATGCTGGGGATTTCGAGGTTACCTGGTCGCCAGTGTCCAGAACAGTTGCGTATTCAGTGATTGTGCAGTACCCAACTGGTACAGATGAAGTTGGGAATCCATATACGAATGTGAGGGGTGCACGTGTGCAGGTAGGTTATTGTTGATCAACGTCAGTGAGCGCCTGCTAACGGCCATTATAGGGAAGTTCGACGAACGTCGCGACGACTACGCGCAGGCAGGATGTACAGAGAAAGGCAATTGTGCACGCTGTGGACTCGCAGGGTGTGTGGTCATTTACGAGCGATGTTCAAGCAGTTGCTGCTAGCTGGTAG
>Ga0268250_10000427_pt1 | contig 20103 bp, 21 predicted proteins | sample AgamicAsSfe_FD_200448 | JGI IMG/M metagenome (GOLD analysis project Ga0268250, IMG submission 200448) | Agave microbial communities from Guanajuato, Mexico - As.Sf.e (v2) (version 2) | ecosystem: Host-associated > Plants > Phyllosphere > Phylloplane/Leaf | place: Guanajuato, Mexico | collected... | reverse complement strand
CGCCGGGAGATCAAGCGTCAGAAGAAAAGCCACAACACATCAAAGGAGTCGCCTGAAAACAAACACACCAATCAAGAGCATCCGCCGGTTCTGGAGCAGCCTCCCGTCCTGAAACAAACCACCATCATCTTCGACAAAGTCCAGAAGAGCAGAAGGTTATTTTCAAGCAAAGAGCTGAACCAGAACGCTATGCTCAAAGATGGAGAAGAACAACAAGGAGGAGGAGAAGCAGAGGAGCCAGCAGACGCTGATGTCTCCCCAGACTCGTTGAGAAGAAACCCAAGACGAAGACACGTCCGGGACCTGAACTATAACGTCGACCACGTCCAGCCTGGACACGGATGGCTCTTCGATTGAGATAGCTCTGATCTTAGCTAGTGAAGGGCGATTGAAGACGACTGACTGTATGATTGTTGTGGCAGAGGAGAATGTGCAAGAGGAAAGAGAGCTGAATATGATTTCGATACAAGAGAGTTAGCTAACAAGAAATCATCATTAATCAGATTCGAAGTCAAAGTCGCCCAATCCTATGGCCCGGATACCTTCTATCCCATACATTTATTCGTTGAGAAGCAGACGTGTTCCTTCATGAAGTGTACGCATTAGGCTGTAGCGTACTGTTGGTGAAACTGTTATACACTATACCCGTACCACTGATCGCATCGCCAGCAGTGTCAATCAAGATTCCAGGTGCATCCATAAAGTAAGCATATCTAGCCACATCCGGCTGCTGATCCAACCATGGCATGACTGTCTGTAAGAATGATTGCAGCTCAGCATCAGTGTAACTGAACGTATTGTCCAAGCCAAACTCGGTGATCCAGATGGGTCGTCCCCCTGCAACGGTACGTGCAGAATTGATGTAGTATTCAAAATAAGAGGCACCGGCGTACTTGTTACTGTACCAATGCAAATTGATGAAGTCAATGTCACAGCCTGTGCAGTTCCCAAGGAAGTACTGAAGATATTGTAGGCCCATAGGGTTGGCATCTGTGCCACCAGAATTTGTAATGGCGGGAGCCCCGATCAGAGCTTTGCCAGCGAAAGGCTGCAGATACTGTTGATGATAGTGTACAGCTGTTGACACGTTCATACAAGCACTACCTGAGATGCAGAAGTCGGGCTCGTTAAAGGACATGAGAGCCGTGGAGCCGTTGTCGATAGCGATCTGAGCCGCAGTTGGCCACTGCGCCAAAAGGTTGGGATCACTGTTGTAGAGCAGAGGAATGAACTCAAGAGCCGGATTGAAGTTGCAGTCGTTGACGCCTGGAGTGCTGCATGGAGCGTAGAACCAGTCATAGGCCCAGGAGACTTGGCTATTCTGACCACTGAGGGAGAAAGGCATGGTGAGATTTGCTTGGTTGTAGGCCAGACCACGTTTGCCGGTGTTACGGACTGGCGTGGCTATCGCAGATGCTGCGGAGCGTGTGCTGGACGAAGCAGCGATGAGAGATGACGAGCTAGAGCTTGTTCGAGTACTGGACGAGCTTCGACTAGAGGAGGATATCGACGCTCGACTTGTGGTGGAAGTAGTCGATCTGGCGCTGCTCGTGCTTGGCAAAGGGGAAGAAGGCAATGAAGATGAGCTGGCAGCTGCGGAGCCGCTCGGTGAAATGCTTGACGATGCACTCGTAACGGAAGAAGCAGCGACTGGGGTACTTGGGGATGAAGAAGCGGCGATTGGAATACTAAAGGAAGACGAACTAGCAGGACTGCTCGAGATGATGGGTGAGATTGATGTGCTAGCACTGTTCGTCTTGTTAGAAGACTTGTTCTCTAGATGTTCGAGTATACTTACATGCTTGAGACCACAGAATTAGTCGAGAAAACGATACTCGGGAACGTGATCTGCGAAGAGACTGCTGCTGCCGATGATGCTACAGACGATGCCAGCCCAGAAATGGACGAGGCGGCAGAGACAGACGCACTGGAAGACGAACTGTCAGTCAAGCTACTCAAGCTAGTGCTAGAGAGCTCAAGAGCGGATGAGGTTGCACTGGTGATATAGACGACGGTATCGGGTCCAGTAGCACTTGGTGCATACTCTGACAGATGTTGCGAGATGTAGTCCGAGAACTGCGACGAGAAGGGCGCTGCGGAACTGCTGCTTGTCGGTGTGGCCATGCCCGGGGTCACGTAGACTACAGTGTTATCGCTTGTTGGAACGGGCGCGTTGTCTGAAATCTTCTGAGACAGATGGTCCCCAATGGCGGATGAGTAGCCTTCAGTTGCGGTGCTCACGGTAGGGCCAGGTGCTGTTGCGGTCGTGACGGTGCTGGGACTTGCAAGAGAGGCGAGGACAGCAACATAATCGGCTCTGATAGCTGCGACGGCTCCTTGAGTATTGGCAATGCTGTTGATTGCCGACAGTAGAGTACATTCACCAATCAAGAAGGTAGAGGCCACACAGTCGGAGATGTTTGCACAAGAGGCGATACATGCTTCGAAAGAAGAAGCACCTTGCTGACGTTTACGATTGAGGGTGCTCGGCGGCGGTGCGATAATGTCTCCGCCGTAGGTCTGTCCACAAGCAATCTGGTAATCTGTTCCATTGCCAACGGTGTAGGACTGTCCACAAACTGGCACTGCAGATGGTGTTGTAGATATTGAGCTGGTTGCTGACACAGCCGAGACCGATGGCGACGAGATTGAGGCCGAGATTGATACTGGTGCAGACGTGCTAAACGAAGAGAAACTCCCCAGAGTCACAGAGCCCGAGGATCCGGACGAAGAAAGAACGAAGCCTGATGGGATCAAACTTTGGGACGAAGAAAGTCCCGAAGCAGCGGATGTTGAGCAAAACAAGCCAGCAGGGTTTGAGGCAGTACATGCAGATACATGGGTGGTGATTACAATGGTTGGTGTGACGATTGCTGGTCAATATTTAGTCTCTTTATCGATTCTGCATATCGAAGAGGCATACTTTGACCAGAAGCGTCTTGCAGTAAGACGGCAGACAGTACAAGAGCAGCTGATATAGCCCTCATCTTCGAACACGAGGGAGACTACCTGGCTCTAGAGAGTCAAGGTTGAAGATGTAACGGTGATCACAGACGGATATTGGTATCAATGCTGTGGAGCTGACTGAGTGGTGCAGTGAATTTCGTGGTCGGATGCAAAAGCGAGTGTGGTCACCGCGCGGACAGGTTTGGAAAGGGTACGACCAAATCCATCATGGCTATGTTGGTGGTAGAGCTGGACGTGTGGAATGTAAACAGCATGGTTGGAGTTGGAATGCATTGGAATTGCAGCTGAGGGCTGGCGTTCTAGAATTGTGACAGATCTAATTCTGAATAGACAAACGATCAATGCTTCGGATGATACCTTAGGATTCATGAAATTGAAAGATGATTGAGCAGATTTGGAAAGGGTGCTTGAGGAGGAAGTTGGATTGGTCAGCCACGTGTGGCTCAAGTGTGGCTTGGTTCTTGCAGTTGCCAGAACAGTCGACCGACCTACAGACGCTGACAAAAGAGTCGCCACGCGCGCGCGCAGCAACGCCAGGAAAGCCGGCGACGAGCTCGACATCTGGAAAACGTCACAGATTCTCTATAACACAACCCAGCGCATTCATCTCAACCACATCAACATGGCCAACTATCTCGCCTCCATCTTCGGTACCGAGCAGGACAAGGTGCGCATTCTCTATCCTTTCCAACCACGCGCTGAACTTGCGACTAACAAGCTGCCTCTCAGGTCAACTGCTCCTTCTACTACAAAATTGGCGCATGCCGTCACGGAGACCGCTGCTCGCGCAAACATGTCAAGCCCTCATACTCGCAAACCATCCTCCTCCCCAACCTCTACCAGAACCCCGCATACGATCCCAAGGCCAACATGAACCCCCAACAACTGCAGAACCACTTTGATGCCTTCTACGAGGACTTCTGGTGTGAGATGTGCAAGTACGGCGAGATTGAGGAGGTAGTCGTCTGCGACAACAACAATGACCGTATGTCTTCCAAACACAACCCTCTGCTACATCCAGTACTAACCTGCGAACAGATCTTATCGGCAACGTATATGCTCGCTTCAAGTACGAAGAATCTGCTCAAGCCGCTTGCGACGCCCTAAACTCGCGCTGGTACGCCGGTCGTCCCATCTACTGCGAACTCTCCCCCGTCACCGATTTTAGAGAAGCCTGTTGTCGTCTGAACTCAGGAGAAGGCTGTGTACGTGGTGGCTTCTGCAACTTCATCCATCGCAAGGACCCATCACCTGAACTGGACCGCGAGATCGAGCTGGCCACAAAGAAGTGGTTGAGGCAGAGAGGAAGAGACGAGAAGAGCGCCAGCAGATCCCCTACACCCGAGCCCAGCAGAAAGAGATTCTAGGAGATGCACACTGTAGTCGAATTCAACAGAAACAAGTCTACGGCATGTGCTCCGCATCCAGCGCGGCCCAGCAGAAGAGTCTAGAATACATCTCCCGCACTCGAGTCCAGCAGCAAGAGCGTCCCAGGGATCTCCTTGACAGCGTCTACTCGGAGACAAAGGGCATTCAAAAGGCGTTAGGGGCGAGTTATTGGGAATCACGAGGGACAGATACCCTCATTTTGGTTATGCATTTCCATGCAGCACAAGAAAAAGGCTATGATTACGCAACGCCTTGTTACGCTATATACGCAAACAAACCTCTTCGCAAAAAGAAGATTATCATTTCTGTTTCAAACACCGTGTCTCATGCTGACTCCGGTGAATTATCAACCATTATTGAGACTATCGCATGATCCTATGTGCAAAGTGATGCTTTTGCTGCCCGGGTTTGCTTCTACGTTTTCCAATTTATCCCGTTCCAACCCTATGAGAATATACAGAAGAGCGTTCTGCAGACAACGCTCTTTCTCTCTGTATCCGACCTCTCAATACTCTATCTCCTTTCCCAAGAAAGCAGAATCGAGCATGATTGGATTAACTCGCGTGCAGCACAGGGTCGCCCTCCCGCAAAGCCAGAAATTCAAACAAGAAAAGAAGCGACGATCACTCTCGGCGAACAACCTCACCTCCTCAATCCATCCCTTCCATGTCTATAGCACGCAATGTCCATCGATAGGATACAAGTTCTAGATTCCTCAGATCTTCCCTATCCCTGCATCCTACAGCAGCAAGCCGGCCAAAGGACATGTCGCGGTGTAATTTGAGCACTCGGGCGTTTCAGAAATGCTTCACGAACGACACTTGCGACATAGGAGCCGCAGAAGAACCAACGACCACCCATAAAGCAACTTCTCCTTTCGCAAGAATGACGAACTAGCATGACTCTGCAGATATCAAAGGGAGTCGGAGGTAAGTCGCAGGTTAGCGTTGATGAAGATGACTTTTGCGGCTTCAAGTTCTTCAACTCTGCAACATTCCCATGTTTCTTCTTTCCTGTTCATCTTTGCCTTGATACTGGTTATCATATCCACAACGTTGTCGATTTACAGAGACCCGATTGATTCGCGATTCTCGTCCATTCGTTTCATCGAGGCCTCCAAGTTCAAACATACACAAACGTCACGACATCACCGATTCACGATCGCATTTGCTTCTTGCATTCCTTAGGCCTCTGTTCAGAGCTTCTGCCAATTTCATCCACTGCTCAACGTGACGCGACAATCAAGCTTCTACATCACCGCAACCACTTTCTTGACGATTACGATTACTTGCTGCCCAAGGGCTATACGTCACATACTACGAGGCCTACCATAAAGAAACAAACAACAAGGATACCAGACCTGTACATGATTAGAGCGTACACTGTCGCTTCAGGAACTATACGACATACTCAACCTACCACCAGTACCTCAACTCACCATACTCTAGCATACACAGCAGAGAGACATTGTACCCAAAATCAACCACACCAGATCACACCACGACGTCTCATCTGAAAACGAATAACACAAAGAACACTCATTCCACCATCTATCAAGTCAATCTACCGATACCAGAACGAGTATCACCTACATCAGGCTGAAGGAGCAAAAAGATCAACAGAGTCGAACATCACAAACATGGCAGTCCCGCAAGACCCATACTTTTGGAAACGCTTCAGCACAGCAGTACACTTGGACGAAGAAGCAGCACAGGTACCTCGAAAGTAAGCCTTTCCTGCTTCCCTCCTTCCTCTCACCTGTCCCTGTCCTCCTTCTTCCCCTCCACCCTCCCTTTCGCATTTCCTACCACAACTTCCCTCACGTCTCACATATCTGCCCCCCAATTTCCTCACCAAGCTGACGCTCCTCCCCTCCAGACCAGAATCCTGGCACGCAAGCACCGTACGGAAAAACAGAGGCTCGCATCTACGCGTCTGTCTTACTTTCTGGATCCTCCTCTTCGCCATAATCGCCATCATCGTAGTCGTATGTCTAGTACTCGTCAAAACCGGAGTATTGAACAAGATACACATAGGAGGTGATGGACATAGAATCGATACAGGCGGTTTTCAAGGGTGGCTGAACAAGATTTTCGGGACAAGTGGTGACAATGAGAAGAGCAGCTCTGGAAACGGGCAAGGGGGAAGTGCGAGAAGGAGAGATATATGGTAGGCATTGGAGAGGTATTGGTAATATATGCAGGGATGTGGTAATGGGATATGGATATAATACTCGAAAAGGAGCTGGTACTCGTCGAGACAGAGGAAAGACGAAAATACACGAGGACGAAGACCAATGTTTACACTTTTATGTATAGTTGTTGAATTGGAGCTGAGGCACTAATAATCTTTCTCTCGTGGTTTACGTCGTCGTGGCTGTATCTTCTTGCCGATAAAGCAAGGAAATTTCCTCGAGATCTGATTCCTTGAAGCAAACATCGATGCCGCTGATTTGATAGCCCTAGCTCCAATACCACTAGGTTGATCTTCTCAAATCCGTACCATACAACCCAAGTCTATAGCAATTCTATACCGCCGAATCCTATTTCGAACTAGAACTGGTAGTATTCTCGACGGACATTACATATTGCGATAGTTCGTGCGAACCTTGACAGACTGACATCAGCACTCAAAGACGTCCTTCCCCATGCGCAAAAGTACCATCACGCTGACAAACCATAGAAATACACAATCCTCTTAGTGTAAAAGATAGCACCCATAGAGAGATAACGAGAAAACCATCTTATCAGGGGCTCTCAGTGGCTGTCGTTAGCATCTAACAAAGAACTGTGGATCGTGATGGCTCCAAATTCGCCTTGTGGTTGATACGAGAGTAGGTAGTAGTGACAAAAATCAGCACATGGGGAGGAAATAAAGTCACATCTGTCAGCAACACGAAAATAATTTTGAGCAAAGACACTTTTGATTGAAGCTAAAGACAGTATCTACCATCCCAAAGGAGGAAAGCCACCTTGTCCCACACTTCCAGTCTGGTCTTCATGCTCAAGTAAGTTTTGGGAAGGACATAGCAAGTAGACCAAAGTCTTGGTTTCCTTCATCGCCAGAAAAACGACCTAAAGAGTCTGAGCACCCTGGATGAACGGAAGAGTATTCGAGCACAGTATACGTCTCTCTTTCTCAGCGGCGGCGAGGGTTCTCAGCAACAGCAAAGAGATCACACTTCTCGCTGTCGCACTTGCCGCACTTCAGGATCAAGCGGTCATCTTCGATGTGCTCGACAATACCTCTGAACTGAGCGTTGAAGTTGATACCGCAGTCGTTGCAAGCCCTGTGGTCGACACAGTAATCCTTCAGTGCCTTCAAGACTTTCCTGAGGCGACTGTCGTTACCTGCGGTGGGAGGACCATGAGCAGGTCTGGTCTGAGCGGTACTGCCAGTACCTACGAATGTTAGCATCAGAAAGAGTAGAACGATGCGAATGACTCACCGTTACGACGATCATTCAACTGACCTTGGTAGTAGTTCACTTGGATTTGCAGTCTCCTAATGATTTCGTCTCTAGCATCGGGTACACCATTGCCATTGGTACGCATAGCGGCAGGATCAGTGGGAGCAATGGGAGCAATGGGAGCGACTGCACGAGTAACTGGAGCAGCCCTGGCAGGGTCAACGATGGGAATGGCAGCATTGCCATTAGTACGAGAAGCCACGTGCTGAGTGATGCCGTTGGCACGAGGTTGGCCAGCAACACCAGCTGTAGGCGTAGGTGCGTGGCCACCTCCATTAGGCAGCTGAGCATGAGGGCCAACAGCGCGACGACCGAGGGCGGCATGAGGGCCAGGAGGACCACCGTTGGCACGAGAATGAGTGCTAGCCATCGAAGCAGCAGGGCTGGGCGAGCGGGGCTCGATCCCAGGGATGGAGAAAATGCTCTCACGACGCGGAGCTACATGCATGCCGGAAGGAGCATCATCATCAGCTTCTCCGCCGTGGATTCCTGCAGCTGCACGACGTTTCTTTATCTCCATCCTGTGGTAAAAAGTCAAAGCTCCACCACTAAGAGGGAGTTGGGGAGCAAGAACAGGAGCAGCCGGGAGAGGAGAGGGAGGGCGAGTGGGCGGACCGGAAGAGGCAGCAACCATGGCGTTGACCGAGTGGGCCATGCTGCCAAAGCCCTCGACACGTCTGGACTCGTCATCCTGAGGAGGCTGTGCAGACTGCAGAGGATGAGAGTGTTGAGTATCGTTGCTTGCGGGTGGCTGAGGAACAGAAGCAGTGTTGACAACGATGGGTTGTTGGGCGTGAGCAGCCAACTGAGCTTCAAGGTCCCTGATCTTCTCTTGGAACTCAGTGACGCGAGCCTGCGCCTTACCTGCAGTCTCAAGAGCCTCATTGCGTTCGAGAAGGAACTTGGTGTTGTCTGGCTTGCCAACACGCTGCTTGTTAATCTGCTGAGTCAGCGCGGTGTTGAGAGCGTTGGCGTTCTGGAGGGCGCGATCGAGCTCGGCGGTCTTGTGGTCCTTCTCTTCGAGTTGATGCTCAAGGTTGTCAATCACAGCATCCTTGGAGTTCTTCTGAGCCAACAACTTCTGGATCTGAGCCTCTAGGCCGATTGATGCCTTCTGAGGAGCATTGTTCTTGAGATGAGCAGCCTCTTGTTCAAGAACGTCGATGCGTTCCTTCTTGGCAGAGTCGGAGGCCGTAACCTCGGCACAAGTCTTCTCGAGACGAGCAATCTCCTGCTTGAGAGCATCGACCTGCTCTTGTTTGGAAGTAGCAATGTCGAGAGCCTCAGCAAGCTGACTCTGGAGCAGAGTGATAGCTGAGGAGTCGACAGCAGAGGCAGAGCCGGCAGACTCAGGTCCCGAGGTGGTATGAGAGAGCTGAGTCATGTTGCCATGACCGAGAGAGGCTTGAAGAGCAGCAAGCTTCTCGTAGAGATGGACGGCAAGCTTGCCATTGTGCTCCAGAGCGGTAATGAACTTGTCATTGTTGACAAGATCCTGGCAGTGAGAGAAGCACTCCTGAACGAGATGGCCGTAAAGCATACACTGCGGGTCGACAACTGAGTTGAAGACGGGAGTGATAATCTGCGGGAACTCAGGCTGGTCGAAGGCACCAGAGATGAACTCACCGAATCTGTGGGCAGCCTCGACCATCAAACGGTCAAGGTTCCACATGAACGCGGCACGGAAGACCTTGACACTGTTCAAGGCCTTGACCAACACTTCAGACTTGCAGGACTGCGAAGTGATGTGAAGGTTGTGTAAGCTCCGGATGAGCTCAACCTCCTGATGCTCGAGAGGCTCGTCATTCAATGCGTTGGCCGAAGGAGGGAAGTCGAGATGCTCAACCTTGGGGAAGGCCAGATCCTTGTCCTCATCTTGATAGGTGCCGTCGTAGATGAAGCAGAGAACCCTCCAGACCGTCTGAGCGTCGAAAAGGAGAGGGATGGGTGTCTGGAAATTCATGAATAGTCAGCGATGTAACCAAGAACGGACGCGTTGGTTGGATATACCTTGGCATCTTGGTACTGGCTGTTGATATACAGCTCAAATGCACAACCTGCAAGCTGTCTGTCCTTGGGGGCGATGCGGAAGATGATCCTGTGGAAGGGGATGACAAAGCCATCCAAGGCCACCAGAAGAGCGTCGGCGCAAGCGGAGTCACCGCAGAGGTCGGCGAACGACATCTTGCGCTGATCCATGCTTACTGCGAAGGAAAGCGATGACCAAAGAGAGAATCGACCTGCGCACGTAGGTCAGTCAAGTGCTCATGAAGGAGGACAGCATAAGTGAGTCAAGAAGGCATACCTTGAAGGACAAGTGACTGAAGATGCGGAGACCGAAAGAGGAAGTCGCGATCTCGACCGGGTCGTGGCGGTGGAAGAGGAGGGAGCAAATCGCAGCTCAAACCCAGAGTTTTAACTCGTGATTGACGCAGTGGGAATGCCGAGCACGACTAAGCAGAGATCTTGGAAGGCGGGCGGTTTCGACAGGAATTCGACGACGAGCTTGGTGCGCGATACAGATTCCGGTTGGTTCTCCGTTTCCACAGCGGGAAAAGTAGAGCTGCTGGAGACTGGACGCGACAGACTTAGCAATGCTGCCAGAAAAAGAGACCGACGATAGTAAGGTCACTGATACTGACCAGTTTGTCGCTGCGTTGAAGAGAACAGAGAAAGTGCTGCTTGAGAAGCTGAATAGGCCTCAGTGTGAATTCAAGTGCTACTTGCCCACCGCCAACAAACAAAGTCAGTTGAGGTGGCTTTGTTAGTGGTAGAGATGGAGACAGGTTCTGCAGATGGTCAAGACATGAGCCACGCCTCCAAGTCGTGGAAGACGCTGTCGTGCAGATGAGCTTTAATGCGTATCGAGGACAGAACAGTGCAGCTGTGTTGCTTGAAGATTGTTTGGTCCTCAGTCTGAAAAAGTGAGGACAGCGTGGGTCACAGGTAGGCACCTTTTGTTGCTTCCCGCTTGAGCTTGCCTTTGAGGAAGGAGCTTTGCATCGCAACTGCCTCTTTACCTAGCGTGAGCATGCGCCTACCTACTCTCTGGAGCCAGCTCTGCGCGAATTACTTCCTGATTCAGGTTGACGACATCCAAGTCACAAGGTATACACTGACTAAACATACAATAGAGCTGTGGGTGAAGCTTGTCAAGTCTGCATCCGATCCTTGACTCTGCTGAGCAAGAGTGACGGTACCAGCAGCAAAAGCAACAGCCCTCATACTGACTATATCCATCAGTACGTAGACTCCTCATTTACTTGCCGCCTCAAGACCGAGTGCTGTCTGCAGGAAAGCATGAGAAGCAAACTGCGCAGGTGGAAGCCAACAGCTATCCAACCCCCGAAGTTCTGCCATGTCCAACATTTCGAAAACAACTCCCATCCTCAGCCCATCCCTATTGTGTGTCAGAAAGACAAACATAACGGGAGCTCGGAGCATTCTGTTTCCGGCATCCAGAGTATGCAGGAGGAGTCGCTACAGACTTGACATATCGATTGTGGATGTATCCACGACTCGCTTCTTCTGTATAGCCCAAGTCTTATCCGAGAAGTATCAGACATGGTCAATTGGCAATAGAGATGTACACACGATGCACGAATGAGTTGTTGGAGAGATATGTATTGGCCTCAGACCAGCACTGTCTATCGAGATTCATGTATATCGTATGCAAGTCTACACTTTACCCTCTCAGGCATCACTCAGAACAGCCTTGAATGCTGCAAGAAGATCTTGCTTCAGATCCTCCACATTCTCAACACCGATACTGACTCTCAGTACTCTAGAGTCAATCTTTGCATCGCTCATGCGACGCCATTCGATCAAACTTTCTACACCACCAAGACTGGTAGCATGGTGGAACAGATGCAGTTTGCTGGGCAAGCACCTTGCAAACTTCTCCTCTGCCATCCAGATGGCAAACACAGGGTTGTAACCTCCAGGCATCTGTTTCTTGAGCCAGTGCATATCATCTTTCTGCAAACTTGCGTGTTGAACACGTGACAGTGCTTTCTGAACAATGGCGACTTCTTCTTTGTCTCCTTCGCCAGCCTGGAGAGTGCTGAGCCATTGGACCAGAGCTGTGGTAGTTTCAGACTGGCGTTGCACGCGTAGCTCGAGAGTACGAATGCTGCGAACACCAAGCCAACCTTCAAGACTTCCCATGACGCCTCCTAAGAATACTCGGTCGTCCCACATGCCCCAGTACTCTTTCGTTGCATTAGGACGTGCAGGGTTGACGGCAAGAACACCACAGAGCATATCGCTGTGGCCTCCAAAGTACTTGGTTCCACTGTGCAAGACAAAGTCTGCACCACAAGCAAAAGGATCCATGAGAGGTGGTGGCGCGAACGTAGCATCGACTGTCAAGACAGCACCTCTCTCGTGTGCCCACTTTGCGTACTTCCCGATTTCGTAGGCTTCGCCGGTGGGGTTTAGTGGCGTCTCCAAGTGCACGACATCACCCTCGCCCAAGTTTTCCCATGTGTCTGGGTTGTGTACATCGACAATCTTGCAGTTTGTGAGCCTTTTGAAAATCTTCAGCACGCCGTGGCAGCCGTGGTATCCATCTCCAATGGCAACGACTTTAGGGTTTAGGGCGACAAGTAAAGCGTGGAAGGCGGCGAGACCGGAGCCATAGGTCAAGGCGGGACCTTTGAGAAGGTGCGAAAGGATGGCTTCGAAGCGAGAGGTATTGGGAGCAGCTTCGCGGCTGTAAATCAGAGGATCGGAACCGCTTCCTGGCTTCAATGGGTCACGACCGGCCATCTGCGAGTCGAGTCAGTGACTGGTGGTTGACTTTGCCGTATACAATAGCAACGTACCACATCATCCATGCTGAAAGGTACCAGCTTCTCCGGGTCCTCGGGATAGCGGTAGGTGGTCGAGACGTGCATGGCGGGTGCGACATCTGTAGAGTCGTTGAGAGGGTCATCGCCATGGACGGCCAGCGTCGAGGCTGAGTATTTGGAGTATTCCATGTTGGTTAAGGTGTGGTTGTGTAGAAGGAAGAAAGAGACGGGAAGATGGATGGAGTAACAAGAAGCAGGGTCTACTTGTGGTTTCCGAATGCCTACCTCGAGACAAGATCTGACGACTCGTCCGGCTATTGGTTTTATTGAGAGGTGATGCTGGCCTTCTCAGAGTTACGTTGAATCAGTCCTCTGGCCCGACATGAGCCTTGCCGGCAGTGCAATGTGTGATTACAATGGTGATGTGCATGTCAAGACCACGCCCTTCGAGCTGTCACCGAAGCTTGAAGCTCACTCAAAGAGGAAGGTGTGACGGTATCGCCAAGTCTAGGGCAATGATACCACTTCAACGTATCGCACACTCACAGTGTTGCGAACCAATTTTGCTCTTGATGATAAGAATTTCAATTTTGGTGTCTGCTTCTGTTCTCGCTGAACTAATGCCAATGCTATTTTGATGATAGTAACTTCGCGACCACCTCTTCAAATGCACCATGCTGTGGTAAACCAATCCTCGTAAAAATGATGAGGCCCAGATACGCCTCGCTCGCCTGTGGAAATCAAGACCCGCTTGAAAACGCTTTCAAAACCCATGGGTATAAACCTGTTGCCATGCTTGGCTCAAAAATGCACAAATGTTCTCGTTACTGCGATAATAATGCGTCGCTATCGTCTCACTGGCCATAAGCACCGGCCTGGTGAGGGAACTTAGTCGTAGCCTTGGTGATGGTCTTCTCGCGACCATAAGTATCGACGATGGGGAAACGAGCACGGCGCTCAAGATCGTCAAGGTCCATGTGCGAGCGGATGTACATGTTTCTGCTGTCATCAGGAACCTGGTAGTCCCAGCTGTGGAACTCGCCAGTCTTGAGAGCACCCCAAACGAAGCGGCGACGACGCTGCTGGGCAAAGACGTCCTTGGTGATGGCGTCAAAGTCCCACTTCGCAGCTGCTTCCTTCTCGAAACCCTCGAACATGGACTTGGTCTCGGGGTCATCGGTGGTGGCCAAGTTGGTGAGCTCCTTGGGGTCGGTTGAGAGGTTGAAGAGTTGTGGGGGGTCAGCAGGGCAGGTGATGTACTTCCAAGGACCACGACGGATCATCATCAGAGGAGCAATGGTGCCTTCACCCATGTACTCGGCAAAGACAGTGTCGTTGCCCTTCTTGCCTCTGAGGTGAGGCATCATCGAGTGGCCATCCATAGGCAGACCTGGGACAAGCTTAGTGCCAACCATGTCGCAAACAGTGGCGGGAAGGTCGAGAGTGGAGACGTTCTCCTGGACACGGTGGGGAGTGTATGCCTTGGGGTAGCTGATGAGCATAGGCACACGGACGGAACTCTCGAAGTACGACATCTTGTACCACAGACCACGCTCGCCGAGCATGTCACCGTGGTCACCGCTGAAGATGATGATGGTGTTGTCACGTAGCTTGCACTTGTCCAAGACCTCGAGAAGCTTGCCAATGCAGTCGTCGACATATGAGCAGGCACCGTAGTAGGCACGCTTGGCCTTCTTGATCTGCTCGGGGGTGAAGTCGTAGTCCTCAAGGTCGCAGACGTGCTGCAGACGTTTGCTGTGGGGATCCTGATCCTCCTTGTTGATCTGAACATCAGGCATGTCAATGTCGACATCCTCGTACATGTCCCAGTACTTGTCTTCGATGGTGTAAGGGTCGTGAGGGTGAGTCAGGGAGACAGTCAAGGCAAAGGGTCTGGCATCGGGACCCTGGCGGACGTAGTCGTACAGGTATTGAGTACTCTTGTGCATGCTGGCCTCGTCGTAGTCAAGCTGGTTGCTGCGAACGCAAGGTCCTGCCTGAAGGATAGAGCTGCTGTTGTGGTACCACTCGAGGCGAGTGTCGGGCTCGTCCCAGTTGACTGCCCAGCCATAGTCGCCAGGGTAGATGTCGGCAGTCAATCTCTTCTCCCATCCGTGCAGTTGGTCGCCAATGAAGTGCATCTTGCCAGCCAATACTGTCTCGTAGCCGGCGTGGCGAAGGTAGTGTGAGAAGGTGGGAGTGTCTGAGCTGATTGACGAGGCATTGTCGTATGCGCCGATCTTGGAGGGGAGTTGGCCAGTCACCAATGACATGCGGGAGGGTGCGCAAAGAGGAGAGGGGCAGTAGGCCGAGTCGAAGATGACCGACTTCTCAGCAAGCTTGTCGAGGTTGGGTGTCTTGATCTGCGACTTGTCGTTCCAAATCTTGAGTTGAGGAGCAGCCAGTTGGTCGGCCATGATGAAGAGGATGTTGGGAGTTTCGGGCACTTGGGGAGTAGATGCGCCATTCTGGCCCAAGAAACCAGGAGGAGGGGTCTCTGGTGGTGTCGAAGTCATGACTGCGGTTGTGTTGTGGTAGGGAAAAGTAGAATGGAGAGGCACGCGATGTCCTGGGAGAAAGACCAATGCTGTTTATGAAGATCCTCTTGAGTTCTTGCGACGTCGTCTTTTCAGAAGTGGCGGTGATGATAAGGCAGATTCGATTGAATTCCTCCGGCGACTTCGTGATAGATAATAATTCGAAACAGTATAGGGCGCGCGAGCTCAAATTTGGATCTTGATTGATAGCGAGTTCTCTTTCATGTGAAAGTCAGGAGTTGTTGACAAGATGAAATTGTTAAGAACGTGTGGCTGAAATGTATGATTGCCGATCAAGATTGATTGACTTGCAGGCAGCAGAATGAGGAGACAAACAAGATGTAAATTGAAAAGACAAAGGATTGTAAACGGACACGAGAGCTTCTAAGTAGTCTCGCTGGGTCGATTACGAGTCGGAGGAGGCAATGAGCGCTTGGGTGATGTGAGGTCCAAATTGCGTGCTTTCACACCATCGCTTTGAAATCGAGACGAAACCGCTGCCAAATCGACTGTGTCATAATCTGTTGCCCACAACCCCGGATGTCTGCCGACTCTACCCCGTGCATGCAGGTCCGGGGACTGCTTCACTAGCGCGCCGGCTCCCAGGATTGCGAGATATCACACCATCGATGTCCTCCTTTCTGTCCAGTGATTTTGCTGAAAATGAGCCGCCATGCACAAAACGGCATCCTCGCACGCGAGTGAAAAAGTTGTAAATTCTGGGGGATCTCTGGCCTGCTTATAGCTACTTGAAGTGGACGTGACATGTCTCAAAGTACCTTGAGATGGATAAGATCCGACACTCGTGCATGGGAATGTAGGACAGAATGTCATGCCGCACGGGCCACAGTCAGGAATTTTGCCATCCGGCGTGCACGCGAGGCAACCAACGCCAGGCCATGTTGATCGTTCCAGCCAACGCAACAAAGCAAAAAGAGGAGAAAGGAGAACAATGGAGTCACGCGCTACAGAGATGCCCTCCGTCTGGGCCGTTGCATTCGGCGCTTCCGTCGTAGCAGGTCTCGCAGGTTACTTCCTGGGCACTGCCTCGTCCATCGGTCTGTTTGGCAGCAATACCCAGCAGCGCGTCGTCAACAGCAATGGTGCTCAGCATGAAAAGGGACACGACGGCAGCGAGAGCGAAGACGACAACGCATCCGAGTCCGATTTTGAGGACTCCGAAGACGATCAGGAGATCAATGGGTTTGAGGATTCGACCGAGGAATGCAAACTCGTTCTCGTTGTACGCACTGATCTAGGCATGACAAAGGGTACGTATCACATTTTCTTTGCTATCAATCAACATCACACGCTCTTTCTTTCCCCTCACATTCTTCACTATCGACGATATACACGCTGTGTATCTTCAGCTACCTGCTCCTCATGGTTTCCATGCCCCAAAAGAGGAAAATAATGCATACGATGATTACCACAATCTGACAAATCGATTCATTTTTTGCTGCGTAACAGGCAAGATAGCAGCCCAATGCTCACATGCCACCCTCGCATGCTACAAGACACTCTTGCGCCAGAACTCGCCAATCCTTAAGCGCTGGGAAGGCTACGGTCAGGCAAAGGTCGCCGTGCAGGTCAAGAGCGAGGAGGACTTGTTGATCCTTCAAGCTCAGGCTATCAGCTTGGGTATCTGCGGACAGATCATCCACGATGCCGGTCGCACACAGATTGCCAGTGGCAGTGCTACCGTACTCGGAGTCGGTCCTGCTCCCAAGTCCATGGTCGACAAAGTCACCAGCCATCTCAAGCTTCTGTAAAACGGCTGCCAAACGTGGCGAACGTCATGTCACCACATGCTCTCCACAACGTTTGAATCAAGCGAATACTCACGACCGCGGAAGATGCGCTTGACATCAACCTGTGGGGTAGCGATATCGCAAACCAAAAGTATCTTCTTTCTGGAACGTACGTAGCGGCAAGCATTCACGTACTACGATATATGAGTCGTACGCAAGACGTACCCGTCAACGAGGGTGTGATCCGCATCCGAGATGACACAAGATCAAACATCGAGCCCACCGTCGTCAAATATGCGCATTTACAATAGCAGACAGCAAGTACGCATGATATGCTGAGTGTCCAATTATCATGATGGCGAGTAAAATGAACTACTTTTGCCTTCAAACAATACCACTACAAGTATAAAACATCCTCTTCTTCTGTCCCTTCATGTGCTAAACGTATCTATAAATCTGCACAATGCTCTCCAGAAAAAGATCATGTCCACAGAGAGAAGTTCTGCTATAGTAAGTCAAGTGTGCAAATCGTTTCACTTTAGACACCAGTAGTCCCAATCGGGAAGTCGCATCGTTCACACTCACTTTCTACCCATCAAAAGCAACTTTTTCCAACTGTCCCTTTCAATCTGCTACATCAACATCAACCATCAATCTCTTCTTGTTTACGAGAAATATGCGAGATCTTGATAATACCACCGAGATCCTGGATTCATCCAATACCGCAATGCCATCTTCAATCGAGATCTCAGACTTCTCAGACAACGACATGCCATCCTCGATCGACGTTATCGAGATTTCAGACTCGTCCGACTCCGACATGCCAGCCTCATCCACAGGGTCCACAAGCTCCCGGTCACAACTTGAATCTCTGCGCGCTCGGGTTGCTACAATGTCACTATAAAAATGCATGATACTCTTCCAAAAGACAATCATATCCAAAGAGGGCCCTGTTTGTCGAGCATCTCCTTAGGCCCACTCGTACTTTGGAAGCAACTGTGCAATTTTATGGTACATATCCACGCCCACAGCGATAACGAGAGAAACATCAATCTTCAGAGTACCAGGGATGTGGTCATCCCTCTCTAGCACGAACTCGGGTTTCTGTATGCTGAGGGCTGGGACCATCATCTGTAAAAATGCACAAAGCTTTGTGACAACGGGCCATGTCCACAGAAAGTCGTCTCCTCCAATATTTCCTTGGTTCACTCTTACTTCAAAATAACTCTGTACATGTTGATGATGCAGTGACCTATCCCCCATTCCCACGAGACAAAACAGCCTTGAGTGCATCTGGCGCCTCTACGTAACAGAGGACTATTGGGTCTGAGGTAGTATGCTTCGTAAAAGAAGTAGTTGTTCGTGAGCTATGTATAAACGATTGAGCAAGGGGGAACCGTAGAAAGGAATGGAAAGCAATCAAAAGTGATACTGCAGAAATAGCACTGCCCCTCTCATCTTCGTGTCCGACGCTGCGCAAAATCTTCAAGCAGTGAACTCCTTGTTCCAGTAGGCTGGCAGATCAATGCGACCTGCAATAGCTCTCTTCGAATTGAACATCTCCAGATCAAAAGGACCAACATTGCGCTTGTCCTTGGATCTGGCAGCAGGTAACTGTGGACGTAGCCAGAAGGCCTCTTCCTCTTCGTCCCAAGCGACGCAGAAATGACCGGTGTTCCAACAGGTCTTGCACGCGTAGCAACCTGCTCTCTCGACGGTAAGGTAGCACTTGCCTGCGTTCCACAAGACAGAACGAACACAGCCAGCGGATCTTGCCTTCACGAACCATTCCGGGTTCTTCTTGTTGAACTCCTTGAGCTGCTTTCTCCATTCATCACGAAGCTTTCCGCCATCTTTCTTCCAAGCCGCCGAGGTCGCCTCATCCTCGTCCTCATAGATCTCGAGTTCGTGATCTCCAGGGTCCAGCCAGATGGTGATGTTGAGCTTGTCATGAGGTTCAGTATCGATAGAGCGAGGGTGCTTGATGGTAGGGTTGGGCTCAGGTGTGTCAACGGCCAGATCTGCTTTCAAATCCTCGTTCGGTACCAGATGTGGGCTTTCGGTCTTGAGGCGACGTGCAACATTGCCAGTGTCTATATCCATATCAGTGACATGATCGAAGCAGAGGCAGGTTAGACCCACTGTCATTGACGGCGGCCTTGCGCTTGTTCATAGAGCTAGTGGGACGCACCGTCCTGCTACTAGGAGTACTACAACAAGGTTAGAAGGGGAATGCTGACTCTGATGAAATACTCACGGGGTAGAATCTGGTGCGTCCTCGCGAGCGAAGACGCCAGAGTTCGTTTGGAGAAGTTGCTTTTCGGCTTTCAAGCTGTTGATCTCTTGGATGTAACTCTCAGACTTGATAGCGTTCAGCTTCTTCAACAGGTTCTGCTGTGATTCTTGTAAGGCATCCAGCCTCTGCGAGATGTTGCGCTGCGTGTTCTGGAAAAGTGTTAGAAATGATTGGGTGTGCACGCTCTAGCAAACTCAACTTACCTTAATGTATGAGATCTCATCGGTGTTGGACTCGATTAGTGATTCAATGGAGGCAAAGTCGGCTGGGTCTTGGAGCAGTGGCGCAATTGGTGGAGGCATGATGAGCTGTAATAATTGTCTGTGGAGTTGGTGTGTGTTGAGTAGAAAAGAGGGGGAAAGATCAAAGACTAAAGAAGAAAGCCGAGCGGAGGATTGAAGCGCGAGACAGCTCGAGTGAAAAAGATTTCAGTTGGGAAGTCGCGTTCCAATATACTACCTTGTTGGAGGAAGTCGCGGAGGGGACCAGCTTCTGGCGAGGCAATGGAAGCCAATCAAGATACCAGAGGTGACTGCTCTCCAAACGCTGGACCCTGCCTCTTCCACTTCCTGTTTGTACACTGAAGAGCGATAATGCAGCTACTGAGTTTATGATATCTTATAGATCTCAATTTCCCGAAGTTCGATGTATAAGGATCAATTCCGCGGGAATATGGCTCGTTTCTATAGCTATGTCTATAACGGATCCTAGCATCTGAAAACCCCAACTGATCATGCATTGTATTGGTTGAGTAAACTTCTGACATGGTCCTCGTCGTTCGCCGGGATCGTCACTCCCATCTCGTGCTCATCTATGTGCTGTATCGCATTGGAGGGGTCTGATATCGAAGCCGTATTGATATTCGACCTCATACGACAGACGTCATCATACTACGACTGAT
>Ga0268250_10000426_pt1 | contig 20108 bp, 17 predicted proteins | sample AgamicAsSfe_FD_200448 | JGI IMG/M metagenome (GOLD analysis project Ga0268250, IMG submission 200448) | Agave microbial communities from Guanajuato, Mexico - As.Sf.e (v2) (version 2) | ecosystem: Host-associated > Plants > Phyllosphere > Phylloplane/Leaf | place: Guanajuato, Mexico | collected... | reverse complement strand
ACTTGACAGTGGGATCGGCCTTTGCTTTCAGAAGCAACGATGATACGAGAGCAGGAGCATTCAGGGAGGCGGCGAAATGCAGAGGAGTAGGAGCGTGATGATTCTGCGGGTTGTCCGAAGGGAAGAAGGTGAAATTGGGCGAAAGGTTGTTAGACGTGATGTATGAGACGAGTGCAGGCGCTTTCGTTCGTCGAATGAGAGCTTGTAGCTGGGTGGTATGAAGTATGGCCTCCTCTTCCTCTTTGCTAGGCTTGACGATTTTTGGTGTGGCGGGTTTGGCAGCAGCTTTTGCTTCGGCAGCTTGGCGAGCAGCCTCCTCCTCTTGAGCTTTCCTTGCAATGGCAGCTTCGTCGATGGTAGACACCTTCACTCTCGTGAGCTCGACAAAGGATCGCATCAGCTCGGCTTGGGTCGCGCGACGGGTAGCGAAAGGGAAACCTCTGATTCTCTGATCTCTCGACGTCAAGACCTGGTTTTCGTATGGACCGAAAAGCGTACGACGGTTGGTGGTTCCGGTGGCACGGACGAAGATCAATTCACTGCTGTCGATCCAGACCTTCCAGTCCTGCAGCAACTGACGGACCTCGGCGATCAAGGCTGCCTCGTTGTAGCGACGGATACCAGCACCAGCAGAGTGAGCAGCGCCCTTTGCACTGTCGTTGGCGGACTGAGAACCACCCTGCTTGCGACGGGTCGTGTAACGATGGAATGTCTTGTGTGCGAGCACAGTGGCAGTACGATCCTCGACGCCAGCCTTCTTGGTCATCTTAGGTGTCAAGGACACAACCATAGCGGCAAAGTGGCCACCACCAATCATGCACAGGAAGTAATGTGGGCCGGCTGCGGAGGTATCTGGTTGGAGAGAACGAGGCAGAGGGACACCTCCGGACTCTTCTGTAGGAGCCGAGGTCGGTTGAGTTGGCGGAGGCTTCGGAGAGAGTTGCTTGTCCTTGATGGTCTGTAGAATGGTGGCTGCATCTCCGACCTGTACGGCAGCAGGAAGGAGGGTTCTGTAGACTCCGAGAGCGACGTTTGAGGGTAGTTTGGATGATGAGAACCATAGCAGCGGTGGTTTACCCGCGCCGACCTTGGTCTTGGTTGTGGTGAAGTCGTCGAAGTCGGGGTCGGCAATGTTTGCCTGCTTCTTGAGCAAGGCGCTCAAGGTTGAGTCTTTCTTGCCATCGTCGTCGCTGCTGGCTGTGTCGTCGCTGTCGCTGCCCGATATGCTCTCATCCAAATCTCCTACAAGCTTCTCAAAGTCGTTCTCTCCCACGGGTTTCAGGCCGCGCATCTTCTGCTTCATGTTGTAACCGTGCAGATCACTGCGCACATGGCTCCTCTGCTCTTGCACACTCGGAAATGACAGCCCACATAGCCCACACGACGTTGCTGACGACGGTGAGCCATCTTCGTTTTCACTTCTCTTGCTGTTTTCACCGGCTAGTGAGTCGATCTCATCGGGTACGGCGATGGCAGCATTGTTCTGTGCCTTGAGTTCGAGTGTCGAGAGAAGTTCTTGGGGGAGGTCGAACACTGTGTCCAAATTAGTACACCGCGCGGGAGCCTTCTGATCTAGTACTAACCGTATAGCGGGCGCTGTAATAGGGGCTCAGTATTCTGCGACATGTTGCGACAAAAATTGCGTATGTACGGAGGACAAAGATGAATGATGCCGTGTCAGAAAGTCGTTTCGCAATTGCGTCGACGTCATCTCTGCTTTTCGTTCGAAGTCGTTTCAGCAACCCTGACTCTCACCTTGCCTGATCGCCATCACTCAAGCCTTTTCTTGCACAGTAAGGTGGAGCAAGAGGATTACTTCTAAATAAATGGGAAGGACAGATTGATATGTGTGTAAACTCTCGCAGCGATTTTTGCTATCTACTAGGTAATACACCAAGATATAAACTAACGAGAGCAAAAATCAGAATCAGTATGTCGACCCAAACCATTCCGTGCAGCAAGTGAGAGAAGCTGCGACCTTAACAAGTGTTAACATTTGCGCTTCTTATCATCTTGTACGAACATCTGTAGGAACATGTTTGCAATAAAAAGGCATAAAGGTTTCTGATTCAGGGCTGTGTCCAAGGAGAGCCCAGGGTATACCGCTTCTCAACGGATGCTATCTTATCTCTCGAAAGTTTTGTGCATTTCTATAGGTACACGTGCTACGTCTCCCTGCGCGCGGGAAGATAGTAACGTCGATATCCAGGGGTTAGCTACCTTAGCTCACCACAGTTCAATATCCAGCACCAGTCTCGGAACCCCAGTGAAGTTGACTGGCATAGTGTAACTGATGTTCCAGTACTCGAAGTCGTTGATGACTTTGTCCTGCCCGCCGTATGCTCCTGCAAAAGTGACTCCATATGATGTATTCGCATTGGTGGTGACACTGACGTTTGCACCTTGGATGTCAGCCCAGCTAGCAACATCCCGCTTGTGAGCAAAGGTCGAGACAATGAAGCTGAAGATCGAAGAGCTGTTGCCGTACGGATAACTCAATTCGAGACGATTAGGAGAGACAATGGCTGTAGTTGCGTTTTCGCTAGCGTGGAGCTGTTCACAATGTTAGTTCAAGGGTCATCAGGAACGGATAGAGGTGACTTGCCGTGATGAAACCGATACCAGCACCAGTTTTCCACTGGATCACAGCAGGATTGAAGGTGCTCGGATTGATCGCCGGTCCACCTACCACATTCTCGTCAAATGTTTCAGCACCGATGCTGATGTTTGGGGCCAGCCAAGTAGTGATGTTTCGAGGATAGTCATCGAAAGGGGGCGAAAATGTAGACGAGCTGAAGACGTGCTCTCCGCGGAAGTCCTTCAAAGCTGCCACGACATCTTCAGGAATCAAAGACGACTGGGATTCGCCAAGGATGGCAAAGAGAGGTCCATAAGCAAAGTCTGCACTGTGTGACATGACTTGAGGACGAGAGATGAGAGAAGACTTGTCTTTTCCCATGATGATCCAAAACCATAGAGCCATCAGACTGAAGTACTTGTTCATATCAAAGCCATATGATCGATCCCAAGGACCAGCCATATTTATGAGCTGAGGGTGCCAGAGCTGGCCTACAGCCTCCCAGGTAGCTTTGATCATGCGTTCTCCATATTGGGTCATGACGGAGTCAGCGGGCAAGTATTTGGCCCATAAAGTCAGGCCAAAAAGAGAAACCCCTGTATAAGTACCGCTATTGAACTCGGACAGCGTTTGCGCGCGGTCGAATAGGTCGATGATTTCTTGGGCATATTGTTCGCCCGCCATAGTGAAATTGGAGTCATTGAGGCGACGCCCGGTCCAGCCCGATACGAAGGCTCGCATGATAGACGGATTCGAGTAAGCCGGGTATAGATTGTCATTGTCCACTCCACCGACTCTATACGAGTCTCCAATGGTAGAGTTGCGTAGAGACTCAAGCATAAGAGTGGTAACGCCGTCGCTGAGTAGATGTGGGAACTCTTCTAGACCGATAATGAAGGTGGTGCCAATGAAACCTCTCCAGTTGGGATCCCATGAGTTGTAGATGTCTTCGGGATATGCATCAGTGCCTACATACGGCTCCTCAGGCTCTTTTTGGTAATCTCCAAACCTAAGGTGTTCAGTTCATCTGCGTAGTCAAAAGAGCCTTGACAAAGACGTACCATTGCTCTACCGGGTCCTTGTATTGTCCGTCGATGATGTTGGTCAGGATCTTCTCGGCATTGTTGACATCATCTCCCTCATTCCTGGCTAACAGACCAATGGCATACCATGCCGAGCTACGTGTATCATGTCGAAGAGCAGCCGCGGCATCTAGACTGTAGAGATAGCCAGCAGCGCCGTCGTAGTATCCGTCCATCCAGCTCATGGACTCATTGAGAACTCCTTGAGCATTGGTCGATAGCGAACTGACATAAGAGCACGACACCTGGTTGGTGCATACGGCCAGTACTGCGAGTATGTGCTTGCGAGACAACATTGATGGCAGTTGACACTAATTGACGACAATACATTGTGGGAAGTCATAATGTTCTTGTATACCTGCCATAGTAAGGCTCAGGTTAGGGCGCAGAGATGATCGCCATGATTGCTGCGTATCATTACGCCGGCCAAGCTGCGACACGACGCTATGATAGGCCATCTCTGGTATGGTCGGGTTGAATGTAACCGAAAAGGCGAGGTGGTTGGAGCTGATCAAACTTACGGGCTTCGAAAGCGCCTTGCCGTGTGCTGAAGTTTGTAACTCCCACACTTCTCTCCTGGATGCATATACCATATTTCTCGCCACAGAAACCCACGATAACATCCGGATCAGAGGTGTATCCCAAGAGATCCGACGCACATCGTTTCTTCGATGGGAAGTATTCACTTTCCTAGACCACTGTGCATTTTTACAGCTCCACGCGTTACAAACTTTTGCAAATGGGGAGGCGGGGTCGGCCAACTCTTCGGTTAAAACCGTGTTCTCTATCCTCCTCGCAAGATGCAACCTCATCGCCGCCATCCCGTATCATGTCCATGTACAGTGGTATCTGCCCACTAAATTCATCTGTTCATTCCGGCACGACGAAAGATAGCATGGTAGCAGATCTGCAGAGACTGTCGCATCGCGCTATCGCACATAGGCCAGCCCCGCTATCATCGCTTGGCCGGCCGCTCTATCGTAATCTGGATCCTGCGATATGATATACCTTTTCGAGTCATTGTTTATCACTGGCTAAGGTGGCTCTGTACAGTCGGTAGGTCGTGTGGGCTTTAAGACTTAGGCAAGTGCCCACAGCCTTCGGGTTTCCCTGCTTCAGTCCATCCAATTCAATTTTGCAATGCAGAACAAGGCAGAGAAAAACGAGGCGAGTATAATTGCACTGGACGCTCATAGCGATACGAAGGGCGATATACGCAATGCAGATGACATGAGGCTCCATCAAATGGGTTCGTTGTACTCCCTGGCCGGCTCCAACGTGCAACTGATATAGTCAAAGGTCACACCCAAGAGCTCTCTCGGCATTTCAGTGTGTTAAGTCTCATTGGTCTGGCTTCGACATGTACTATTTCCTGGACGGGACTCGGCCTGGGTCTAGCGACTGAGATCGGAGCTGGAGGACCAGGAGCTGTGATATACGGATTCATCCTTATTGCCTTGTTACAATCATTCCTGGGCGCATCGCTGGCTGAGTTCGTGTCCTCTTATCCAACGAGCGGTGGAATGTACCATTGGATCGCTGCCGTCGCACCAGAGAGACTAAGAGGTTTCCTGAGTTTTCAAACCGGGTTCTTTACGTGCTTCGGCTGGATCTTCACCACGGCCTCGACCAACCTGATTTATGCGCAGAACTTCATGGCACTTGTCGCTCTCTACCATGCGGACATGACAATCAAAACATGGCAGACCTTCTTGGTCTACCAAATTCTGAATCTCATCACCGCTGCCACTGTCATGTATGGAAATCGTATCATCCCTGCTCTCAATAAGTTCTCGCTCTTCTACCTTCAGATAGGCTGGTTTGTTGTGATGGTCACAGTTGTAGCTTGCGCTCCAAAACATCAGAATCCAGAGTTTGTTTTCCGGACATGGATCAACAATACCGGATGGGAGAACCAGGTCATCTGCTTCATCACTGGTCTTGTCAATCCCCTCTATTCTCTCGGAGGCCTTGATGGGGTCACTCATCTGACGGAAGAAATGCCAAACCCATCCAGGAACGCGCCCCTCGCGATTGCAATAACTCTTGGCATTGCCTTTATCACAGGTATAACTTACCTCATCGCTCTCATGTTCTCTGTCCAGGACTATGCCGCCCTATCGAGTACGAACACTGGACTGCCTCTTGCAGAGCTCTTCCGACAAGTCACAAATAATGCGGGTGGGGCTTTTGGCTTGACTTTCATCCTCTTCATTGCACTAGGTCCATGCGTAATATCCTCTCAATTATCAACAGGTCGCATGTTCTGGGCATTCTCGCGTGACGGCGCATTACCATTTTCGAATACCTGGTCAAAAGTCAACCATCGCCTGCAAATGCCTATGAACTCCCAATTTGCAGTCACAGCTATCGTCGCTGCGCTTGGATGTTTATATCTTGGATCAAGCACTGCTTTCAACTCTTTGCTTGGCTCAGCTGTTACCATCAACAATTGCGCATATCTAGTCCCGATCTTGACCAATCTTTTGACTGGTAGAAGGAACATGTACAAAGGTGTGTTTCACATGTCCGGATACAAAGGATTCGTTGTCAATATTGTCACTGTCTGCTGGTTGACCTTCGCAATCGTTTTTTTCTCGTTCCCCTACTACAAACCTGTCACTGGTAAGTTACGTTTCATTTGTAGAGATGCCAGGCATGCTAACTGAAATACAGCTGCAAACATGAACTACACATGCTTAGTCGTCGGAGGTCTCACTTTGTTTCAGTTGTTGTGGTATATCAAGGTCAGAGGTCGTTACAACGAGCGTGTTCAACGAGCAAAAGAAGAATAATCTCTGCCGATGGTTGTAGAAAAGCACAAAGATATTCGGACGGAAGATGGGTCCAAGGAAGACTAAAATTCATCGCCTCTTGATGGACATTATCATATCTCTTGACTTCAATGTGCATCTTGATAGCTATCCGTCCTCCCCGTGTGCTAAACTTTGTAACTCCAGTCCCCTACGCTCCTCTCCTATGGGGGTGTAGAACGCAATGCTCGCTATAAAAAGGCACAGTGATGTCTAGATCAGAGATGGATCCAAAGAGAGTATCAAAGAACACCGTGTCTCGATGGACTCGATCCAGTCTTTGAGAACATTGTGCATTATGATAGGATGCAGCGTTACAAACCTTTGCACACGGGGAGGGTATGATCTGCCTCTGCGCATGGGGTGCAGAGGTCGGGAAGGAGCAAGCGCGGGGCCGAGCTGAACCTTGATGGGTGTGAACAAGGTTTGTGGCTAACCACATGTAGTCATTGCCTCTACTCGACCTCGAAGAGTAGTCGCGCCCACCTCCGAACGACATACAGTACATCGCAGCTTCACACTGAGCATTCATGGCTCGAACTCGACTACTTCTGCATTTGCCAAGCTGAAACTTGTGTTTGCGGCTGCCTCTGCTGCACGAATTGTCTCAATACGAGATCTGACTGTGGCTCAACCAATCCATGTCTGTACATGTACATTGTATAGGTTACTTTAGAGTCTGGCCCCTTGACTCGCTGTCGCCGAACTACTCAGCTCCGAATTCGCGGCTGCCCTTACCGCAAGGCCTATACAGGAACTCACATCATACTTTATGGAAAAGGTCAGCCTCAATGCTTCTCTTCCAGTGGCGATGACCCGAAACGATCAATGTACCATGGCGCCGATTACCTTGACTATCCCGAAGGATGGATTCGACCTTGCGCTTGATGGTCTCGACCGTAGAGGAAGTCGTGATTGCTCAATGGAGCATCAGCTTCAAAGCCAGCCCTATCTGGATACGAGCGTAGTTCCGGACACAGCCAAACCATACGGTCCAGTATAGGCTCTGGGCTTCACAGGGCATAGACATATAAGAATGGATATCACGCCGATTGTGCAGAAGTCATCAACATCCTCTGTATACCTCGCACTCCAAATCTCAATTTCCTCAACCAAATTCCATCTAGCTCTCGGCTCTGTAATCACAATGCATTTCTCTACCTGGACACCGCTCGCGCTCTCCCTTCTTACCGTTTCCGCAACTGCTGTTCCCATCCTCGAAGCTCGCAAAAATGGTGGTGCCACCAATGCTGCCACAAAGGGCGGCCCGGCTTCAGCAAAGATCACGGTGTACAGTCAATACACATGTGTAGCACCAAACACTGTAAGACAAGACGTTCAAGCATATTGATGGACAAGGATACTGACAAGCTTTAAGCCTCCACCCACGGATGGCACCGCTGGCACATCGGTCTCATTCAGCGTCACAGAAGCTCAATGCACAATTCCCAACACAGGACTACAGTCATATGGAGCCTTGACTGCAACTCTGACTGCATCGCCCAAGACAGGCACAGCAGGGTGTAAGTTGATCGAGTCTTTACCTTCTCTGAGCAAATACTGACAAGTATCAGGCTACATCGTTGCCCACAGTCAACAAGGTTGTGGCATCGTCTTGTCAAATGTAATGTATGGATGGCCAGTGGCAGGAACCAATGTTGGAGACTCGCTTGGATGTGGCAATGCTCCCGCGGGCACTACATGGTCCGCCTTTGAGATCCTCTGCCCTTAAAGCTGTACTGTTCTTCTCAAGACTTGACTAGATCGCGTAATGTATTTCCATGAATTCAATCATATTACGAAGTTACTGTGCATCAAGAAGGGTACCGTGCATTTAGCACTTGTTGCCGTGAAAGAGGCGGATTATGATCTCGAGATACAATACGTCCACGATAACTCAGTACACACTCCCTAAACGGTCCCTTTCTGCAACTACGAAGTCGCATCCTGGATCTTCTTGTACGCAGCCTTGACCTCCTCGGTCTCTCCATACTTCTTCAGCCACTTTGAAACATTGGGGTAGTCATCAAGACTCAACTGCGCATAAGCATGCTGACGGACCCAAGGTTCAAAGTGTGCGTCCACAGCCGTGTATCCACCAGGCAAGATGCTTCCACCTCGGGTCTTCTTCAACTGGCCCTCGAGAACCTGGTAGCAACGGTGCGTCTGTGCTGCGTAACGGTTTCGAGCATCTTCGTTCTCGACCTCGTTGTAATGTCTACCCCTACATCAGAAACCAAAAATAGGATACATGGTGATTCAAATGGAGGATCTTACACAAACCAATTACGTTGTCCAGTCATGGGTCCAAGAGTCGTAAGCAAGAAGTACTCCCATTTCTCAAAGTCCACGATATCCTGTTCACTTTTTCCCTGAGGACCCAATTTGTTCTCTGTATCGTACTTTCTCCTGATGTAGTTCATCACAGCACCAGACTCCCAGGATACGACGCCAGAGTTTGGGTCTTCGAGTGCAGGTACACGACCATTCTCGTTGATGGCCAGGAACTTGGCTCCCTTGAGACCATTCTCAGCGTCATCGCCGAACTCCCAGAGCTTGACCTCATAGGGTAGCTTGAGCTTCTCGAGGGCAATGGCGATCTTGATGGGATTGGGGCCCGTGGTGTGGGCGTGGAGGATAAGGGGCTTGATGTTTGAAGACATGGTTGATTTTGGAGGTTAGTAAAGTGTTGCAATGTCTCTGGTGATTTGACAAACAAAGAGGTAGCAGAGGGAGATGAGGTCTAGATGACGAGTGTGTCTTGGGGTAGATGCATCCATCTGCATGGGATTGGCATTATTGGGGTCGTTGGGAACAAATCTAGATATCATCACCTTCAAGTTTGAACAACTCCATGCGTTTTGATTCTCCATTATCTCCTTTCATGCTTTATCAATTTATCTGTGTATTGTTCTTACTACTCTCATTCCAATCATGATACATTGATCCGAAAGACATGGCGAGAAGTTGCTCCTGTGCATGCCGTCTTCATCACATCTTCCAGCCCCCGCGTATCCTCTGACGCAATCATCACCGCCCCCCACTCGTTCATCCCGCATCCCTGATAATTCTTCCATCACATCAATCCTCCATACGCATCATCCTTTCTCTCCCAAGAATTGACTCTCCTCACTCTCTGCGGCATATTCTGCGGTCTCGAGATCCTGAAGCCAAAGTAACTCGATTCTTTCTTCTTTTCTTTGATGGCCTTTTCTCTCGTCTCATGCATTTCTTCCACTGACTGCGTGCGTCCGAGTTCGGACAAAAAGTCCACTTCGACAGCGACAGCTTCATGATGTGCTTGTTGCGATTTGAGTGTTTGTGTTGCCATTTGCTGGAAGTCGTCGATGTTGAATCTGTTGCAAAGAGACTCTGATTGCAGGGCGAGGACCGCGGAGCGAAGCCATGATTCAGAGGGTTGTGTCTTGTCGGTTCTGGACAGAACTTGTTGAACTCTCTCGCCAATGTTCTTGACGCTGTTTTCGCCGATGAGGAGTTTGACTAGTAGTTCCTCGCCCTTGAAGCCGTCGCTGTTTCGTCGTTGGCTGTGATCGGCGTCGTTGGATAGAAAGACAGAGGTGTGAGAGTGATCGTGGAAGAAGAGTCGTTTCTGCTTCATGGGCTGAACAGAGATGGCCCAAGTCGGTGGCCCTGCTGATGCAGCATTTGATAGAGCGATCGCATAGATGTGGTTGGAAGTCATGTTCTCTGGTGACTTTGTTGCTTTTCGACAATGGAGAGAAAGAGGTTCTCGAGGACAGAAGACGGCAGTGCGTGTTAAGAGCATTTCGAACAGCCTAAAGTACTCAAGTATAGACAACGAGTCAATATTACGGAGTGGTGATGGAATATAGGATGATCAACTTGGTGTTCTCATCAGTGGCGCCTGTGGTCAATTTATCCATCCACCCGCCCATGGTCGCCAGATCCGAGCCATACCGAGTCCCGTCCGGAGTTACACAACGGACGTTCTCCATGCCAACGGCGAGTGTCGGCTCTATTTCGTTGCGCTCGAAACTCGGCATGTACATCACAAACTCGGAGCTGTGATGATGGTGTGCTACCTCTTATGGATACTAATAAGATACGCATAGAATGATTATTTCTGGAGGCACAACGAATTGAATTGACTGACTGTTTGGAGCAAGCTATATCAAGGCAGCTATCAACTGATGTACACATTCGTCTTCTCGCCTTCACAGCAGGGCCACTCATTTATCCCAAACCTTGGAGATGTAAACGGCGGACACACTCCACAACACGAGACCGATCCTCCTTCGCTTCTTTTTCGCACTATGACTTTTTTAAGACGTCTTGCAGTTGGTTCCGTGTGGGTGCAAGTGGTACATGCAGGGGTTGTCCTTCGATGACATCTGGATGGCAGCATGGGTAGATTTGCCCATCTCCAAGCAGGCAAGGATTGACCAGAGCAGCGACTTAGGCCAGTTGTCGTAATGATCCTGGCTAAGCTTAATGCCACTTGTGATGATGGCATGGCAGATCAGCAAATGGAACGTGTTGTTAACATTCGTAACCTTGAAGATAGCATCAATATCGTGGGCAGCAACGAAGACATCATCAGAAGAGATGGTCTTGTTCATGATAGCGTCCGCGATAGTGTTGGCAAAGAGAGGAGCTTGGATACGTGCGCCGAAGCGCCAGAGCTGGATGAGTGTCTTCAGGTCGATGTTGTCGTAAGCTTTAGCAGACGACCTTCCGTACACCCATTCACGGAAGACAGCATAGGAAGGGTCTTCAATGACACGGACGAGCTCCTCCTTCTTCACCTCGGAGTCATCGGTGAAAGCAGTGGCAAAGAACTGCGAGTAATGGTTGAGAAGTGGCTTGTGAATACTACCAATTGTTAAATCGCCGACATTGACGTTGGCGAAGGATCCGATGATGGTGGGGATCGACCAGTTGGAAGGAACAGGGCAGCAGTTGTTGATGTACTCGGCTTCTGAGTCGCCGATGGCATTCTTGGCCAGAGGGAGAGGCGAAGTGGAACGCGAAGGGGGAAGGTAGTCGACGGCCATGGGGTTCAGGCTGGGGGTCTGGGCCTTGAGATCAATGTGCTTCGGCTCAGACAGCGAGCTGGGAAGTTCAGTCTTGAAAGCTTCGTAAGCAAGCGACGAAACGTCTGACTCATTGCCATCGTCAGGGGTTGCAGGTGGACTGCCTTGGACGATGGCAGGCTCAATGCCCGAAACGACTGGAGTTGCAGGACTTTCATCAGAGGTGGCTGACTTAGCGACAGGAGCAGGTGACTGGGGTAGAGGGATGTCCTGAGCCATGGCCTTCAGTCTGTGGTGAGGACCAAGCCTGCGCAAAGGGCGAGGGGACGGGTTGGAAGACGGGATAGTTGACTGGATAGCAGACCCGACGCCATCGGCGACAGACGCAGTGGGCGTGGTGCCGCTCAGAAGGTTAGAGGTTTCAAGGTCAGGAGCAGTTTGAATGGCTTCATTCTTGATGACGATGGCGATGGCGCTGGCGCTGGTCGAGACATTGGAACTCGAGCCGCCAACGACGGAAGCGGCACCATCGGGCTCGGGCTCGGACACGGTGTCGACGAGTTCAGCATCGTCCTTCTGTTTGATGTAGCGGGAGAGGAACTTGTGGGGGCCCAGACGCTGAGCGAGATGAGCGTTAATTGCGTTGCGGTCACCGTTGGTGAGATCGGCAAGTGAAGACTTGCGCACTTCGCTGGTTGAGGGGTCGACAGTGGTCTCGCCAGTAAGTCCAGTGGTGGGCTCGTTGGCAGCGACGACTTCGGTGATAGTGGTGCCGGTGACAGGATCGATCTTCTGGTCGACGACTGTAGACAGCTCGGGCTGCGCCTCAGCGGTGCCCCAAGAGTCTTGAGTAGGAGCGTCCCAGGACATGTCTTCGAAGATGTCGTTGAGAGCTTGGGTTGTGGTGATGGAGCCGATTCCACGGACGTAGTCAGCAAAGGGAAAGGGCTGTGTCTGACCACGCGCGTTGTGTTGCGCAGATGGAGACCAAAGGTTGAGCGCGTGGGCAGAAGTGTAGTGAAGAGGAAGAGGAAGGATTGCTTGAGAGCGTAGAGAGAAAAGAGAGTCGAAGTCGTATGAACAAGAAGTGGTCATGTTCGAGAGAGGGGAAGAAGTGCGCGTTTGAAAAGAGACAGTCAAACACGGGATTTCATGTTGCTTGTGAAAGGAAGGCGCGCGCAAACAAGGCAGGCGCAAACACGGAAACTGCTATCACAACAATTGACCACCGAGTGAATGCAAGACAATAGTCGAAGCAACCAAGACTTTCTGCCTTGGTCTTTTCACTTCTGCGATTGACCGACCTTCTCGCAATACTCACTCTTTGTGCTCACCATGAAGAGTCAATACATGAGCTGGCATTGGCTCTTCACCAAGCCCAGATATGCTTGCTGCTCTTCTGCGCTTTTTGTGCTCAACCTCAACTACAGCCATTCAAAGCAACTTATCTACGACTCCTCATCGTGTATCTCGATTGATGCACTATGACAGCACACAGTGCTTTGAGGAAGACGAAAGAGCAGCCTGCTTGTACATGTGTCTTTTGACCAAAGAAAGTATGAGAAACAGCTTCAGTCTGATGGAAGGAGGTCTGACATTGCCCCTCTAGCGTGATGAACTATACGCATGCTCGTACAAACAAGGCTGAGTCGTTGGGCCACGCGGCGTTGACAGGAAACGGCGATAAGGCGAGCTCTCTCCGAAACACTCAAAATAATCTGTGACATGACGATCACCCTTGATCCCTGCAAAACTTATCAGGTACCAACTTGGCGGGCCTCGTCGTCTTTGCGAAAAAAGCACTGCCACACATGGGTGAGTTCAGTCATAAACATTGATCTTCGTAGGTTTTCTGATTTCTTTTGTGTCACCTTCATCTCTGTCCTCCCCAACCAACCTCAACATCACCCATCTATACAGTCCATCTACTGCCCTACTTTCGCTCAAATCAATTCCCATCCAACAACAATGCGCTTCATCCTCGTCACAGCTCTCGCGGCCCTCGCTGCTGCACAAAGCACCACCTTGATGGACTCCAGCGCAAGCGGTAGCATGACAACCTCGACCTCCTCAGCCGCACCCTCTTGTGGCGCCGGTCAGTCGACCTGCAACGGAGTCTGTTTCGATTCGAGCGAGTACACATGCTGTCCCGCGGGACTTTGTGCCGCTGGCAACTACTGCGGTCAAGACAGCTCCGGCAACGCTGCCTGCTGCGCCCAGAATACCGCTGGAACCTGCTCCGCGGCTTCTACACCAACTTCCCTGAGCCGTGGCGCCACTGCCTCGTCAGGTGCAGCGACAGCGACCTCTTCAGCAAGCGGAAGCAACAGTGCTAGTTCTTCGTCGAGCGCTTCGGGCTCTCAGAGCAGTGGTGCAAGCACTGCTAGTTCTTCAGGCGCTGCTGCTGGCCACGCCGACTCCTGGCTCTCGAACGCCGTCTCCTATGCTGCCGGCGGCCTTGTCGCTGCTGCTTTGATTTGAAAATACCCATGATACGATGATGGGAGAAAAGAGCTTGGGACATACTGGAGATGCCCATGGCTGGAAACAATTTACTTTCTCTATACATATTCTGAACTTTCATACCCCTTTACACATGAGCCCTCTCCAACACAACTTTCGTTGTCTCTCTAGTGCCCGACCAACTTCTGGTTGGCCTCGCCGTATCTGTTACCATGAGGCTTCGCATTGTCGATAATCTTCCTCATTTCGGCCTTCTCCTCTTCGTTCAGCTCAACATCCCTCGAAGCCCAGTTCTGCTCTAATCTGTGAGGCTTGGTGGTGCCAGGAATGGCGATGAAGCCTTGAGCAGCAACCCAAGCAAGAGCAATCTGAGTGATAGTACAACCCTTCTTGTCTGCCAACTTCTTGATCTCCTCAACGATAGCTTTGTTCTTGTAAAAGTTGTTGCCTTGGAACTTGGGAGCTGTGGGTTGGCAGCAGTCAGTACATTGGCAACGTGGTAGGAAATATCAGGTGGCTAGGGAAACTTACATGTACGTCTGAAGTCATCAGGGGCGAAATCGTCAGGAGTTTTGAACGGGAAGTCGTCTACAAGGAATCCATGCCCAAGAGGACTATACGCGACATACGCAACTCCCAGCTCTCTGGCTGCCTCAATTAACCCGTCGGTCTCATGAACGGTCTCAAAGGCAGAGTACTCCGCTTGGACAGCATCGATTTTTGCAATAGCGTTCGCCTTTCTCAGCGTGCTTGCAGAACACTCAGACAGTCCAATATACTTTGTCTTCCCAGCCTTGCGAATCTCATCCAAAGCAGGAATGGACTCTTGCAAAGGAGTGTTAGGATCGATACGGTGGAGGTAGTACAGATCGGGAGCAAAGCCCAGCCTCTCAATGGTGCCATCAATGTATTTCTTGATGTGTTCGGCAGAGTTGGTCACACCCGCCTTCTCGAAAACCGCAAAGCCACACTTGGAAGCAATGAAGACTTTGTCGCGCACGTTGTGTTTGCGAATAAAGTCGCCGAGGAGAGTCTCGTTGATGCCTGCTGCATAGACAACGGCAGTGTCCCAGAATGTGCAGCCGAGTTCAATAGCCTTGAGCAAGACAGGCTCGGCTTGTTCGAGTGTAAGGTTGGTTCCGAGGCCAAAGGAAAGACCCATGGCTCCGAAGCCAGGACTGTTGACACTGATGCCTGAAGAGCCAAAAGGAAGTGTCTTGACCATGATTGCAGATATGGAGATGCGAGAGACGAGATACTCGGTTTCTTGGAGGTGGGTCCTAGCAGTTCGTGTCGTTGAGAGATAAGGCGGTCCAAGGTAGCTGAAGCTGATGTGACTTTCCAGTGATGCGAGATGCTTGAGTATTTATATTCATCTCGTGCCACTTTCTGATGCTCCGGTCATAGGTAACCCCTAACTCCGCAACCTCCTTGAGTGACTGCTCTAATTCCATCACCATGTCTAATCCCCGTTTTTGTTGAGTGCATGCAGTCATGTGGAAACTTTCTTTATACATTGTTCCTAGATACTCATGGGGCCTGTAAGTGGGCATTGTGCCGTTCATCTTTGAAAAAATCCGCAGCAAGCCAATCCTCTCTCTGGCGTGCCACCCCGTAACCATGCAATACATACAGTAAGACCGCCAATTGAGCCGCTGACAAGCATCAACGCTCGAGTGGACTCTGAAAAGTCCGAGGAATATAGCTCTGACAAACATAACAGGTACGAAAACGCTATCAATCAAAATCACAAATGTCAACAACGTAGTGCTGAAAACATGTCGAGGCCCGGCAGGAACACTGGATTCGTGAACCGACCTCCCGAGCATGCGACGGGTCTTTACCAGGTTTCCTAGTGCCGTTAGTGTATGTACGAGAAGCTTTGGTAATAGAACACTTACTGCAACGTATTGACCATCATCTCTCTTCTGCGCCCAGAAATCCTTAGCCTCCTCAAAATTGAGGTTGCCCTTGTCCATGGCGACGTCGATAAGAGCTTCCTCTACACCTTCGCCCATGCCTCTCGAACTTCCACAGACGAAGATGCGGCCGTCAAGAGCGTTGATGACAAACCAGACAATATCTGCCTGTAGACGGACCTCGTCTTGGACGTATTTGGCTGCTTTGTTCGCTTGTGTATCAGACACAACCTTGCCGGTCACTTCACCACCCTTCTTAGGTTGGATTTCGACAACACCAGGATCGGATACGTCAACCGGCGGAGGTTTGGCGCGAGACTGAACAACCTTCTTGATTTGCTGTTCGTGGTCACCCAGTTCTCCAGAATAGATCTCGTCCAAAGTTGAGTCTCGTACACCCTGGATCAGCCAAATTTTGTTGGCGCACTTTGAGTTGCGAAGGCGGTTGAGGATGAAGCCACGGAAGGGAGCCATGCCCACGCCAGCACCGATCATAATCATTGGGCCCTCTGAGTCAAACTTCTTTGACAGAGGGTTGGCCATCAAACCACGGAACATAGGGATACGCACACTCGGCATCTCGATCTCGCCACCTGATTGCTTCGCCTTCTTCTCGGCATCAATAAAGTGGCGGGCGACACGCTCGAGATAACCAGAACCAACTCCTGTGCGCATCTTTCCGTCCCAGCTGGAATTCTCGTGGACAGTGACTGCAATTTCGATGATACGACGTCCGGCGAGTCCCTCTCGGTCGGAAGAAACGTGAGGATCGTTGGAGAGTGAGTAGAATCGAGGCATAAGCTGGTTGAGACAGCTTAGCAGCATTTCCAAAGGTGGCCTAGATGAAGGGAAGGCCTCCAGAAGTTGGAGCAGTGTGATGTTGGGTCCAACACGAAGGTCACAGAAAGCACCTTGACCTTGAGCACTAGCCATGTATTCAAGAATCTTGCGCTCGTTCTTTGCATCGGCGTGTTCGGCCAGAACACGGAAGAGCTGCTTAGTTGGTGCAGACGATGCGATATCGACACACCAGGTCAAGAGCTCTCTGCGGGTGGTCATCAGCTCACGAGCCTTCTCGTCTCCCCAGATGGTAGGCCATCGTCCGCCTTCAGTCTTTAGGACTACAGCCTTGTCACGCACGAATTTAGGGGTACCAATCCTGTCGAAGATGGTGTCGACAGCGGATGCATCGTTAGGTGGACAAATACCAACAGCACCGCCGACCTTGAAATCTATGTCGCCTTCCTTAGGGTAGTCGGTAATATCAATATCGAAGTGCACAGTGCGCTTTTCGGCACCTTCGTTGGTAAGCTGACGAGCATGGAACACAGGTGCAGAATAGACATCGTAAGGAGGGTGAGGCTGAACAAAGGTAGGTGGGTGGACGTCAACGGTGCTGTGGTGGCTCTTGGCTTCGTCCTTTGAAACAGGTTCCAGCGAGAATTTGGGTTTGGGTAGTTCTGTGAGATCGCTCAGACCAGTGTCGAGAGTCAAGGCATTGATCTTGAGGTTCAAGCCACGGAAAGCGTCGTTGTCAGGTACCACGACGGGAATGAAACCAGGTTGGGTTGTGTCCGGAGGAAGTGTCTTGAGTTTACAGCAGTTCGCAGCCGCTCCACAGCAGTAGTTCTCCAAGAACTTGGTACCAGTCTCACCAGTACCAAGCAACTTGCGAATGTCGTCGGCCGACGATGTGATTAGGTGAGTTGAGGCACGGCGCTTGGTGACCTCTTTTTCGATGGGGCTCTTCTTTTCTCTAGGCGTCGCGTCGTCGAATTGATCGTACAACTCGGTCGAGGGCGTCGAGAGTCCAGATTCGAAGGTACCCTCAGACCAAGCCATTGACTCGCCCAGCGAGTCGCCCGACGAGCGTGGCGATTGTGATTGTGAGTGGACGGATCGCTTTGACGGCGACATGCTGCCCTGTGGGATGGTGATGGGCTCGGTGGGAATCGGGTTGTCCGGGTGTGATGTGGCCGAGGTGGGAATGTGCTTGTGGGTGTGAGTCGTCATGGTGAACGACGAGAGCGAATGGCGACGAGGCATGTTGGCGAATTGTGTGATGGTCGCTGCAGGAGAAAGCGTGTCAGGATTATACGACGCGAAGGTGACGCTCGACATTTGCCGTAAAGTGGAAAAGTCGAGGTTCGTCATTGTGCCGATGGTGGGGCGTCGAGACGCATAAACCACTCACCACGAGGAGATCGATCTGATAAAGATAAAGGAAAGGAAAGAGTCGTTCTCCAGAAGAGTGCCCTCTGGACGGCGACGCGAGGGTTCACTTTGACAAGAATTGTTAGGTATGTAGAGAGCAAAGCTAGCGAGCAATTGCTTCAATAAGTTATTGGATTCAAAAGTCTTGTGCGGTGGAAAGCGGGTGGGAAGGAGCAGAAGTACATCAGAAAGTGGAAGGTGTTGGGCGCACGGCTTTGTCAAATGGCAGTTGCCCGCCTCCACTCCAACTCTTGGCCGCCCCTGCATTCAAGCGTCACCGAAACATCTTCGTGCCGGAGATCCTCGATTGATAAGATTGACATCAACACTGACACCTACCCCTTGCATAACATGGTGAGTCGCTCTATATTGACTGGAAACGATCTTGATCTTTTCATTTTCGAGTCTGCAAGTGCTCAATGGCGCTCGATCTGTTTCTTCGTATTGTTGTTGCGGATTCTGATGTGCGGCCGAGTCTTTGCCTTCCGATCAGTAGCTGCCGCGTCCCGCGAACCTGGTTATCGACCTCGGCTGGTCATCGACTTTCTCTGGCCAGCGAAACTCTGTACTTTTCTTATTGCCTCAGTCTGGCAAAACAGTAACCAAAACAGATTTACATGTGCTTGCAGACAGTCTTTCGTGTTTTGTTGTCTACCCGACATCGCGTGTATGTGTAACTCGGCGTAAAAGGCCGATCAGCTTATTCACGGAGATCGTACGAGAGACTCCTGATCACGACATCTCTAATCTGGTGACGACGTGCTGCGATCGCTCGAGGGTACTGCAGGCATAGGAATCTTGCTTTCTTACAAAAACGAATCAAACAAGCAAATGGCTCGGTCCGTTGGCTTATTCATGCTGGCGCTCTATCGGCTATGCTACATTACTGACACTTTCAATCCATACCTGGATCCTCAATCTCCGCAATCACGCGTCCTTCTTGATCGTGAGGCATCTTACCAGAGCGCTCAATCTCCTCCATCTGCTTTCTGCCCTCTTCGGTCGTTGCATCAATCACACCCTCTTCCAAGCTCAGCATACCACCTTCGCCGAGCTGTGCCACGACTTGCTCGGCCTCATCGACGCTCATCTTGCCCAAGACTTCATTAACCCTGTCTAAGCTTCCACTTTCGAGCGCGCGTTGGAGGCCTGGAGGGAAGGTCTCAAAGACGGCACGAGCCTCCTTGGCATCTTCGTCTGTGGAATCGGCGGGCGGTACAACAATGTTGATGGTTGTGTTTGGGTCGACTGCATGCAACTGGATCTGCTCGACACCGCCAGTACCCTCTGCTTCGTCACGCTTGCGTTGCTCGGCAAGTTCTCTTGTGCGAGATCTGATTCTGGCATATGTTGTGTTGACGTCGTCCATGAACAGCTTCTGTGCTTGGTGGCCCTGTGTGGTGACGCGCTTGAAGAACAGTTGTACTCCGTCGCGACCGAGCTGTCTGCAGTACTGTAGCAACAAGGCTTGGTGGACGCACTGTCTGGCGTAGTCGTCTTTGCCATCGCTCTGAGCATTGAAAGCCTCGACCAGTAAGCCGTCCGTCTCTTTCTCGGCCATGACTTCGGTATTGTTTGAGATGAATTCCAGAGAAGAGCGGTAGTCACCAGCTCTGATTTTGGCAAACTTTTTTGCTAGGGGCGAGGCCTCCATGTCCTCATCGTCGCTATCCAGACTGGCAATGGGTTGTGTGACAATGGATTCGTCCTCGATATCGGCATCAGCACCAGATGACTGACCAGTTTCGGTATGCTGAATCGAAGGACGCGAAGGGTTGAGAAGTTCGGGACCTGACGAGGCCTTGCTGGCGGCGGGCTTGGTTGAAGGTTTGGAAACGTGAGAGCTATCGAAGCCAGTGCGGTAAGTTTCGCTGGTGATCTTTGCCTTTTCTTCCTTTTCGAGCTCAGCAAGCTTCTCCAATAGCTGGACTTGCAGGTCCTGGATCTTTGTCTTGTGCGAGGTGACTTCGGTGATGAAGGCAGCGTAGTATGCTGATGGGGCAGGCTTGGCCTCGTCTACGGCC
>Ga0268250_10000425_pt1 | contig 20109 bp, 20 predicted proteins | sample AgamicAsSfe_FD_200448 | JGI IMG/M metagenome (GOLD analysis project Ga0268250, IMG submission 200448) | Agave microbial communities from Guanajuato, Mexico - As.Sf.e (v2) (version 2) | ecosystem: Host-associated > Plants > Phyllosphere > Phylloplane/Leaf | place: Guanajuato, Mexico | collected... | reverse complement strand
ATTAAGCAGAGCCATCTTGTCTTCGACACGAGTACTGACCCACATACAGTAATTCATGTTTGATGCCTTCTTGAACTTTCCACGGCGGAGGAAGGGCTCACCCTCACCCTCGGCTGGGATAGGATTGTGCTTTGGACGGGATACCCAGCCAATGTTCTGTTCATCGTAAAAGTCCTGGCGAGCACGGGCAACCTCGGAATCGACTAGCTGAAGACCATCATCGTTGACAAAAATGTTGGCGGTACCACCTTGCATCTCATAGGTCGCAATAGCAGCCTTGATCGAGCGAATAGTAGGTTCGATGACACCCTCTAGACCTTCCTTGTAGACAGGCATCTGGATGGTGACATGTGGCAGACCACCCTCGTGGTGACGAGTGAGTCTCTTGGGCCTTACACCAGAGTAGAACTTGGAATTGCCGTGAAGTTGCTTGATGGGTCCGAAGATTTGCATAAAGTCCGTAGCGAGTGCTTGGAAGAAGAACAAGGAGACGAAAGACAACAGAGGAATGACCACTACCAAGGCGAAGCGGATGTATTGGCCATCCCATGCGGACTCGACAAGAAGCTTTGATAGTAGACTGCCCATGGCAGAAGTGAGCAAACCGATGGCGATGGCCACAATGACAGGCATGGTAAGGTTGACCTTGTAGTTTGGTTTGGTACCTGGCTCGATGACATCGCCATCAGCATCGGCAGTTACATCACTGGTCGAGACTCTGGCACTGCTGACTTCGGAAATGTTGACGGATGTGTTGAACTTCTTGGAGCTCTTCTCGTCGAGTCCAGTGTCGGAGTCGGCACGCCAGATCATAGTCAGCAGCTCCTTCTCAAGGCGGCTGACTTGATCGATAATGGCTGTCGGGTCGTCGTTCCAAACCACTAGCATACCTCTATCTGCGATAAACGCAGCAGATTGGTATTTGCGACACCGCGAGAGCCATGCGATAGATGGCAAGACTTGAACTTGTTGCCCACCAGAGAGTGCAATGACACTCCTGCCAGAGAACTTCTTGATGATCGGTGTGCTGATTGTCATTGCAACCTAGCTTGGTCAGTATGGTAACGAGCCGAAGAGATTGTCCAATTACGAACCCTGACGTTCAGAGCCTCAATGTTTGATCTGAAGCCATCCTCGATGTCGTCTAGAGACTTTGGGCAAGTAGCATAGATGCCTTTAGCCTTCTTCATCACAACACCTTCATCGTTGGACCCTGATGTCCACCGAAGCTGCTGCTGTTGTTGGTGAAGGTATTCCACCATGTATTCACACTTCTCATCGTGGAAGCGATTGGGTGTTGTGGTGTCTTCCGAAAAGATTGAACCGCTCGAAGGTGACATTACCTCTGGCGTCTCTGGTGCGGCCTCCTTCAGGCCCTTCTTGGGCGCGAAGTAGGATCGGATACCCATACTGTCGGAGAGGAGTGGATGATAATGGATGCAGGCAAGTCAAATAAAAGGTCAAGGAATGATGAATGAAGAGGTATGTGAAGGATAAGCGAGTGTGTTGTGTATAATGAGTGGTACTCGGTAGTGATAGGCGGGACTGTGAGACAGCAACTTGATAGTTGTTAATGAGATGTTGTTTCCAGGAAGCGTGAGGAGCTCTGCTTTATGAGAAATCGACTGTGCCGTTCCAGTCCAGGTCGCAGGGCTTACAGCACACCTTCGGCGACTGAGCGAGCGCGGCCGGCTTGCTTCTCTCTACCAGACTTGTTGCAAGGCTCAACAAAAAGTCAATATCAACCTTGCAACATACAGCTTCAAGCTGAAACGCTTAGACATCATCGCGAGCACCCATGGTAGTCTTCACGATACCCACTCTGGTCGAGCTTGTGCTCGGGGTCGTTGGGGTTCGAAAATGAAGTCAGTGCCAACCAGATGCAAACTGGACGCGGACGGAGCACGTCAGGGCAGGAAAGCTGATGGATGACGAAACGACTTGACGGCAGTTGACAGAGGAGATCGTGCTTGTAGACGTTTCATACCAACCTTGATGCACGCTGAAGCCATGGACTGTGACCCAACTGAAGCGTCTGTCACAATTTCGATAGCGTGCTCATAGCGGCACTAGTCCATGAAGAGACGGTGACCAAGCAGCGTCCAGTGGAGTCAATGTCGCGCAGTCACTAGAAAGTGGCTTAGCTGGAGATGCCAGTGGAGTACCAACTGTAGCATGGGGTCATGTTCGAAGACTGTGGATCCAGCGAAGCGACAGTATACCCAATTTGCAAGGCCGAACGGAGCGAACACCATGCGTCTCAGCATCCAACTCGCTAAGAGGTCTGGATACAGACACATGGTTCCCCGGTTTAGCTCGAGCTTACAACGAATAAAAGGCAATATGGAGCAAGCGAAGGGCGTGCTCGATCCGTCGGGAGATCATTTTGCTGGACAGACATGGTTGAGATACAGCAGACGACAACCTTGGTACAGACGAGGAAGATGGGACGTCTGCAATCCTGATAAAGCATCGAGAGCACCGCCTCAAGATGTTGTCACTCCCCTAGCATTGAGCCAGTCATGTCCTTGGAAAGCGATGGCATGGAGCAACGGTGAGAAATGTCTGGTGGATCTGTGGCAGGATCAGAAGAAGAATGGAAGCGAAGGTGCCACGGATGGATTCGAAGATGTTTTCTTGACCCTGTCCTCCACTTCTTTATCTCATCTCATCTTTGAGTCCAGGTTAGAGCCTCGAGCAAGTGCCGATCCCTGTAGTGCAGTGCCGGGTGAATACGAGGTCAGGCTTGTCCCTACGAACGGGCTGAGGAGCTCGTGCTCGCGGCAGTGGCGGACTTATTGCCTTTGTGAGCTACATGAGGGCCGCACCAGTCGGTGCTGGTACTGTCCATTGAAAGGAGAGCTCACTCCACGATCAGGAGATGACGTTCGACGAAGCTTTTGCCGCACCTCGTGGCTATGGTATGGCTCTGGCGCAAGGAGCTAATGATTACGTGCCTGAAGTCTAATCTTAGAATAGCTGTGCGGTTGAGCTGAAGTTGGCGACATGCGGCCGGCAGATAGTGTTCAGTACAGTACAGTACAGTACCCACCAAAACCTGCAGGAACAGGAACAGGAACAGGAACAGGGAACAAACACTTTCGGATGTCGTCCGAACGTCGCTCGTGCTCGACATGGACAACGTCTGATGTCTTCTTCGGACTCGCAACCACAACCACACGTACAGTCCTCACAGTCCCGCAGTATACAACACCCTGACGAACAAGTTCTTCTGCCATGGTCTGACAGCATAGCCATGACGTGATTGTCGTCGCTTCCACTGTCTGCTGACGGCTCAGAGCAACGGGTGTAGTCACAGCTCAAGATGTCTGGGTCGAATACGAGCCATGGCCACGGATACAAACATTGGCTGCTTTGTCCCAAGATGGCCGACCGCCACACATGATCATCTTGCGAGTCTTGCGCATCCACCACGGTTCCACCATACGGATCAGCATGCGCAGCAAAGCATATCCCCAGCTCGCGCTTAATCGCCTCTCTGTCTGCCACGGCATGGAGCTCGCTTCCAGTAGACTTGCGGCACGAAGCAGTTAGCACGTTCTGATGGTTCCTGGAAAGCGAACCTCAACAATCCACAATAGCTGTCTTGAACTGTCGCAGGTACTATTGCAGCATGGCTTGTGGGGCCTGGCTTGTGGCTACTCTAATCCAATGCTTCATTCTTGTTTCCTCAAGTAGTCCTGACGCGGTCATCTCGAGCAGTCAGAGTACGAATACAACATCTACAATCCTTCCTTTTTCTCAGCTTGATATCCCTTACGACTGTCATCATGACTTCAACAAAGACAGCATCCATCATGTCGTTTTCGCCAGTCGCGAGTGGCTACGCAACACCTTTCACAGTTGAGAAGTCAGCCCTAGCTTCAAGTAGTGCATCCATACTACAGCGACAAGACACACGTTCGTCCCGCTTTCGCTCGCGAAGATACAACAAGGAGGACATTCAACAGCCCTGGCTAGCACAGAAGCATCCGCGTGAGAAGTTCGCTTGGATCCTCCCCTTATGCGGTCTGCTAGTGGGCTTCATTCTCACGGCTATCATGTGCTGGCTCGGTCTGAGCAAAGTGCCTCATCATTCTTACTGTTTGTCTTGTCCACAAGTACTAGCATGATCTCATTGGTACTAAGTCAAAGATAGGCTCTATTCTAGACGAGGACTTCTCTTCAGGCACACTTGACAGCAATGTCTGGACGAAAGAGGTCTCGGTCGGCGGCTTTGGCAATGGAGATTTCGAGCAGACCACCAATGACGACGAGAATGCCTTTATCCAAGACGGTAATCTTTGGATCAAGCCCACGCTTCAGGACGCTTCTCTTATCGAGAACGACAACATCCTCAACCTTTTTGGAAGCGGCTGCACTGGTGCTTGGACTGACTGCGTCGCTGTGACAAACGTCACAAACGGCACGATCATTAACCCGGTCAAATCCGCCCGCCTTACTACGCTCAACAAGGCCTCCATCAAGTATGGACGTGTAGAGGTCGTGGCGAAAATGCCACAAGGCGACTGGCTCTGGCCCGCAATCTGGATGCTTCCCGTCAACAACACCTACGGCGTCTGGCCCGCTTCTGGCGAAATTGACATCGCCGAGCTTCGCGGCAACAACGCCTCGTAAGTCTCCCATCACACTCTTCTCTGTCTCTTCCCAGTTAACCCGCCCAGCTATCCCGCCGGCGGCATCAACGAGATGCGCAGCACCCTTCACTGGGGTCCCGATGCCCAGGATGACGGCTACCTGCACAGCACCAACATTGCCAACGCTCTCCACACGACCTACGCCGATGGCTTCCACACCTACGGTCTCGAATGGAGCTCCAAGTACCTATTCACCTGGGTCGACTCGCGCCTCGACCAGGTCTACTATACCAACTTCAACACGCCGTTCTGGACCCGCGGCGACTTTCCCGCCGCAGATCCGTCAACGGGACAGGCGCTGGTCAACCCTTGGGCCGAGACGGGAAGCGATGCGACACCATTTGATCAGGATTTCTATCTAATCCTGAATGTTGCTGTTGGAAGCACGAATGGCTACTTTGCGGACGGTGTGGCGGGCAAGCCGTGGGTGGATCAGAGTGCTACTGCAAAGAAGGACTTTTGGAATGCGCAGAATGAGTATGTTGCCCTCTCAACGTGTTGGTGAAGACGGCTGCTAATACATACTCGCAGATGGTACCCGACGTGGCAGGAGGGCGGCCAGATGGTTGTCAAGAGCGTCAAGATGTTCCAGGAGGCCGGGTATAATGGATGTTCGGCTTGATTTGACACTGACGGCGTCGGAAGGGCTACTGCGGAGGGACAGGGCAGGCATGAGGCATTTTAACACATCAAGCACTTGGCTGAGGCCAAAGGCACGTCATGTACATGTTTAATATACCCTGGTCGGACAGTTGTAATTTCATCCTATCTCATCGGATCTACGTGCTGATGCTGTGTCACGGTTTAGTCTATCGGAACCCCTCTGTTATTGTGTCCCGCAGCACTGGGGTATGTGAGCTTCGGCAATATATTACATGATACCAGTATATTTACGGTGACAGACTAGCATCGTCTACTACCTTACATATGCTTGTGGAACCAGGTCAACGCAAGCTGGTAGGCCTTCTCGTATCCCTTCTTCACACTGTCCTGCGACAAGTCCCCACGCGCGGCCATGAAGCCATGAATCTGGTCGTCGAAGGTGTGGACCTCGTGGGGCACTTTCAGGTTCTTCTCGAAGCCTGATACAGCCTCTTTATCTTCGTCCTTAGATGGCAGGAGTAGGATGGGAATGGTGATGGAGGTGGCATCGTTGGGATCGACCTAGAAGATTGTGAGCTAATGGAGCACGGTCGTGGCGACTGACGGGGATGACCTACCATAGCGGGATGCGCGGCAACAGCAGCCTTGAAAGCAGTGTCCTTGCCGGATGAAAGTGAGACAATCTTACCGCCCCAGCAGTACTGTCGTGACATTCATTATCACTCTGTCATGACGGTGTTATGCTGTACCACTTACGCCCATGATGCCAAACTCCTTGATATTCGGGTTGCTTTTCTTGATATCCTCTAAAATCTTCGGGATACGCTCCAGTGCCTTTGGCGGCGCGGCCGTGGTCTGGAAGAACTTTCCGAGCTTCTCACCCTTCTCTTTACTGTCGGGCGGGTACCATGAGATCTAATCAGCCACATCTTGTGTCAGCTGAAGGCGCGTGATATGCTGTGTGGTATCTCTAAGTGTCAGTAGAAACTCACGTCTGCAGGCGATCCGTCAAAGAAATCAGGCATGAAAACTTGGTATTGGTGCTCGTTGTCCGAGTGCGCGATGATGTCGGCGCCCTGGAGGGTCTGGTCGAAGAACCCGAAAATGTCGTAAATTACTAGAATGCCTTGCTTGGCCGATGCGGGGCCGGTGGTGTCTATGTTGTAAGGCTAAGCTTGGGCAGAGGGGAGTGAAAGGGAAGGCGTACAGGTCTTCATGCCTGCTACTTGTGTAAAGTTTCCCTTAGGCTTCTGGGCTTTGTTAGGAATTGTACGGCAAGGTGGTGGAGAGGTGGAAGTACATACGTAGCCTTGGGTCACAACAGCGGGCGTGTTGCAGCATGCTTCGGATTGTGTAGCCATTGTTTCGTTTGTGTAAGATGAGTTGTGTATGAGATGGAGGATTGAGTTGCGAGACGAAATTTGGGATGAGCTTGTCTTCATGACGTAGGTTTGCGGGGCATCAGTCCGAAAGTCTCAGACCCTCCAGAGGTCCTCTTGCTAAGCATAACCAACAGCTTGGTAGCACATGATCCAGTCCTTTTGACCTCTTGCTACTATGATACATATGCCAGATTCACGTCCTACCTCGTGCCCACGCGTGGTGTACGTCAATACCACTCTTGTGATACCAAGGACAATGGTTCAGATCGCGCGTTAGCGGGGAAAGCCCTGGAAAGCTTATTTCCAGATCTGAAGCTTGGCACGGCTGGAGCTGGGCTGACGTACTTAGACACAACAAACAGAACGGAGGATCAGGAGCACATACCTAGCAACTACCCCTTACAGCCCTGTGCTTACCTACATTTATAATCCTCCCAACTTCACGCACCTTCCTTGTCCGAACTCCTTTTTGAACTCAATAACTCAGCCCAAGCTCAGCACAACTACTCTTTCCCAGAGACACAATCATGGACTTCACTGATTTCAACGACGGAGCAGCTGATTCCAAGTTCGCGACTGGTCCTGAAGGCACAGCAAACGCACTAAACGCTGTCACCAATGCCAGCTGTAATCATCATCTTGGCCCACTGGACACTCTGCATCGTCCCGCAGATCATGAAGCATCCCATGGATGGCTCTCAAAGCATATGCCTACATCAGCTGTGCAGCATCTGGAGAACAATTGGCACATGGTATGCTTTCGGTCTGCATTGGCTAGAAATGAGAATGTCTGCTAAGTCCGTACACAGGGCAACTATGTTATCGACAGAAGAACTGGAGAAAAGAGCTGGGAATCAATGAGCATCTATGTCCGCATCGGCATGCATCTCCTATACTACGGATCACACCAAGAGAACGTCCTTGGGTGGAAAGGGACCGAGAAATGCTTGAAAGAGCAGAGCGAGAAGATGGGCAGAGAATACGACGACCCTCACAGTGAAGCCCATATCCAGCCCTTCATAGATTCTTTCCAGCTACAGGGTTCGCTCAACGAGATGGTCAAGCCTGATCCCAACAGTTATAAGACCTTCAATGAGTTCTTTGCACGCGAGATCAAGGAGTCCGCCAGACCCATCGATGATCCTGGCAACGATCTTGTTGCTTCAAGCCCGGCTGACTGCCGCCTCACTGCTTACCAGACAATCGACATGGCTACGAAATACTGGATCAAGGGCGCCGGGTTCACAATACCCAGGCTGCTGAACAACAACGACTTGGGACAGACATTCGATGGCGGAAGTATTTGCATTGCTCGACTGGCACCACAAGATTACCACCGATGGCATGCTCCCGTGTCTGGTACTGTCATGCAAGTCTATGACATTCCCGGCACATACTATACAGTCAACCCGCAAGCCATTAACGAGTCCGGCAACATGGATGTCTTTTGCGAGAACAAAAGATCTGTGATGATCGTGAGGCGGACTGATGGCGCCGAAATCGCAATTATCGCTGTTGGTGCCATGCTTGTGGGCTCGATCGAGTACGTCAATGAGACGAATGTACAAGGCGCACAGATCAGGCGCGGCCAATGTTTGGGAAAGTTCTTGTACGGTGGAAGCACAGTCATTGTGCTCTACCCCAGGGGCGAGTTGACGATAGATTCTGATATCGCAAAGAATTCGGCTGAGGAGAAGTGTGAGACACTGGTCAAGGTTGGATGGCGTGTTGGGGAGAAGCGTGCTACGCTATAATGCACCTTATGATAGAAATGAAATCTTGGTCCTTATAATACTGAGTTGTGGTGACTGTCTTGGCTTGGCTTATCGCGTCGTTTCCCAAAAGTGGAGACGCATGACTAACCATTTGCAAAGGTGCAGGGGTTGTACAATCAGCTTTTGACCATCTGAAGTAAACAAGTCAAATACTTCTTCACTCTTTTAGTAGCATTCAAATCCTACATAAAATCTACAAACATGCCAGGTCGTCTAGCCGGAAAAAACGCGATTGTGACTGGAGCAGCAGTAAGTGCTTTGCGCGAAACACTTTGTTGTGCCCTTGATCTGATGCTATCTCCAGGGGTAAGCAAAGAACAACTGTGATTGTGATCTCAATATGCGCTTCAGAGGATTTTGTGCTTCCTCGCGTTAAGGCAGAAAGCTTAGAAACAGTACAACCCTGATCATCACATTGAGGGCGTGTAACAATCTACCGTGGTTTGCCACTTTATCGAGGAATGAACTAATGACTTCTTCAACAGAGGCATTGGTCTCGAAACATGCATCCTATTCGCGCGCGAGGGCGCAAATGTCCTCATGACCGACATCTCCCAACCCGGACTCGACAAAGCCGTCGCCAAACTCCATGAACTAGTGCCTGAAGCAAAGACAATCCAGACTCACATCTGCGATGTATCGAAAGAGTCTTCGGTCGAGGCAGCCGTCGCAGCCGTCGACTCATGGGGTGGGCTGGACGTAATGTTCAACAATGCAGGCATCATGCATGCGGATGATGCAGATGCTGTTGACACGCCGGAGAAAATCTGGGACCTCACATTCAACATCAACACGAAAGGAGTGTGGTACGGTTGTAAGCATGCAGTACTCAGTTTGAGGAAGCACAACAAGACGAACGCGAGCATCATCAACACAGCTAGTGTCGTTGCATTGGTGGGCAGTGCCACGCCTCAGCTGGCATACACGGCAAGCAAAGGCGCAGTATTGGCTATGACAAGAGAGCTGGCTATTGTGCACGCGAAAGACGGATTCAGATTCAATGCGCTATGCCCTGCGCCTCTGAAGTGAGTCTAGACAGGGGCTGAACGAGCATGTCTCGATCTAACAAACTTGCAGCACACCTCTGCTACAGGATTGGCTAGGTGACGACGCGGCCAAGCGTCACCGTCGCGAGATCCATTTCCCATCTGGTCGTTTCGGGGAAGCTATTGAGCAGGCTCAAGCAGTTCTGTTCCTTGCTACCGATGAGAGCTCATTCGTCAATGGTCAGGACTTTATCGTTGACGGTGGTATGACGAAGGTCAGTAATTATGCTGCTTTGTAGTAGTGTTTCATGTTGACCTGTTTTAGGCATATGTGACAGCTCAAGGACCTGCGACAAAGGGTCCTCAGAATCTTGCCCGCTAGGTTGAATCTTCTCAGATGTTGAGATGCTGAGATGCGGAAATATGGTTGACTGAAACCAGGGCCTTAAATGTCATCTACAAATACAGAGATATAAAGTGACCTTTATGCATGATGCTATCAGATCTCTTACAAGCATGAAACTGTCGGCCCGATATCAGACTGATCGTCATAACGTGGGGTAAAGCTTGGATGATCGTGTGTCAGCTCCCGTCGCTCGTAAACAAGACTCGGTTTCAACTACTTTCCAATCATCGCAAACGCGCACAAGATGTCTGAAGTCAAAGTAACCCTCGAAAACCTCGCCGACATCCTCAAAGATGACAACGCCGTCAAAGTCGCCGGCTGCGACATCGACGGCGTCCTCCGCGGCAAGCTGATGGCCAAGCACAAGTTCCTCCAGATAGCAAAAGACGGCTTTGGTTTCTGCAGTGTGATATTCGGCTGGGATATGCATGATCAGACCTACTTCCGCGAACTACTCGTCAGCAACAAAGACAACGGCTATAGAGATCTACTCGCAAAACCAGATCTCAGCAGTTTCAGGAGGATACCTTGGGAAAATAATGTGCCCTTCTTCTTAGTCAGTTTCTTCGAGCCGGATACCGGCAAGAGTCTGAGTGCATGTCCGAGGTCATTATTGGCAAGAGCAGTAGGGAAGCTTAAGGAGCAAGGAATTGGTGCTATGGCAGGTGGTGAGTACATACATCTTTGGAAACAGCATGAGCATCAGTCTGACAGACACATCTCACAGCCGAGTACGAATTCTACCAATACCGCGTCCCCCAACCCACTCACCAAGACCCCCACGACCGCAACTCCTCCGCCACAATGCGCTTCCTCCACACCCAACCTGCCGCCTCGCTTCCCCATCTCACCGAAGGCATGTTCGGCTACAGCCTCACAGACCCGATTCGAAATCAAGATTGGTACTACGACATCTACAACACCTGCGAAAAGTTCAATTGCGGCATCGAAGGTTGGCACACTGAATCCGGGCCCGGCGTCTTCGAAGCTGCATTGAACTACAGCGAAGTCCGCGTTATGGCTGATAAAGCCGCGCTCTTCAAGTTCGTGACGAAGAATGTTGGAAGTAGATACGGCATCACACCCTCGTTCATGGCAAAGCCTGCGCAGGGCCTCCCAGGCAACTCGGGCCACATGCACATTTCCCTTGTCGACACAGACGGGAAGAACCTGTTTGCGCGCGCGTCGGAGGACACGAATGCAGCATATCCCGACATACGCTTCCTCTCCGACATGGGACGGCACTTCCTCGCTGGTCTGCTGGAGGGCTTGCCAGACATAATGCCTATTTTCGCGCCGACAATAAACAGCTATAAGCGCCTCGTCGAGAACTTCTGGGCGCCCGTCACCGTGTCCTGGGGTCACGAGCACCGCGCCGCATCCATTCGACTGATTGGACCACCCACGGGAAGCGCCAAGGCAACACGCTTTGAGGTGCGCGTTCCGGGTGCAGACACGAATCCATTTCTCGTCCTCGCGGCGATTGTGGCGTGTGGATGGCGCGGCGTCGAGAAGAAGTTGGAGATTCCGATACCGCCGTTGGGGAAGGGGCAGGATGTTGGTGGGAGCGCGGATAAAGGTGTACGATTGGCAAAGAGTTTGGGACAGGCGACGGAGCGGTTCATGAGGAAGGACAGTGTAGCGAGGGAGGTCTTCGGGGATGAGTTTGTGGAGCATTTTGGGGGGACGAGGGAGCATGAACTCAGGTGTTGGGAGGAGGCGGTTACGGATTGGTTTGTGTTGCAATTTAGTGTAATCGCTGAAGTATGGGCTTGCTAACATTTGTGAACAGGGAGATCAAGCGGTATATCGAAATGGTGTAGGATGACTGAGCCAGCGGATGACCGTGTCGACTCGTAGTACGGGAGTCCATGATGCTCTCAGACGACGTTTCCCTTGATGTGACAGTATATCATACACCCTGTATACCACGATTTAGTGGTCGTCGCGTCCAGGATGAACAGCTGACCACGTCATGCAGAGGCGGCAGGTGGAGGTGCTGGCGTGTGAGGTAAATGCTATAGCTATAGCCTCGTGTAGTATGGTGTTGTAGAATCGAAACAGCAGCCGCAGGCCTGCCTGAACTACCAGAGTTTCAGAGTCAATATAGCTTAGTCGGCGTCAAAGTGACAACGACTACTTCACGCCCGGCGTCATATCATGCCGTCTCATGCTCATCGAGATGCTCGTCGCATGCACTCCTCCGTCATCCCTGATGATAGCAATTCTTCCCTCTTTGCCCTTCCTCAGTCACAGCGCGGCAAAGTGTGCCTCGATCACGTTCGCCATGTCCTGGGCAATCAGCTTGTGGACGTACGTCGTCATGTCCAAGTACTGCTGCCAATAGAAAGTGTCGCCTGCAATATCGTTAGCAATCATCCTGCACAAGCACATTGCGCCTGCAAAGCCCAAAAGAACTTACCTTGTCCCTTTTCCATACAAAGATCCCAATCTTCATCACTGTAGCCATCGCAGAACTCATACAACCCATCACTCAGGCCTGCATGCGTGATTCCATACTTCGCCTTCTGGGCCATGATCTTGTGCATGAATGTGTTCACGTCTGGACAGAATACAGTTAGATCTGGCAATTTGAGCAGTCTCAAATACACGAGGATCTTGCTCGGATAGAAACTGACCATAGTAAATCGCCTTACTCCCAAACGGCACCAATGCCGCCTGAATCGCCACATTCGCCGCCGCAATCGCGCCCGCCAGCTCAGCCACATACGCCGCGTCCACAACTCCATTATCCGTCGCCATGAAGCTGATCGCGGGGCTGATGTCGCGCGCGTACAAGTTCGGCACAAAGACATACTCCGCGCCCGCATCAGTCAGATTCTGCACCAACTCCGCCATTTGCGCAGCCATTCTCGTCGCGAAACGCGCATTGATCCATTCGAGGCCGCCCCAGACGTAGATATGCTTGAGAGAGATGTCATTGGAGCCGATCCAGAGGAAGTGGAGCGTGTTGCTGACGTTGCTGGTCGCTGAGGGGGAGATAGCGGAGAGAGAAGAGGTATAGTTTGCAATCTGGGTGAAGGCGTCCGGGGCACCGGCCGTGGAGTTGGTGTAGGTGTTGTTGATTGTGGCGCCGAAGAGGGAGCCGCCTTGGGCGTGGCCGACGGCGTAGTTGGAGGTCATGGGTACGTTTAGGAGATCGACGAGGTAAGATGCTGCTACAGGCCCATCTGTCCAAGTCCTGTAGCCGTAGATTGAAGGTTGAGGATCGGCACCGTATGTGACCATGCCGCGAGCCCAGGAGCCTGAGAGAGATTAGCTTGCGATGGTGGCGACAAGTCTGGATTGGTGGAGCGCAATACCATTGCCATTGTCGCTGAAATTGTCACCGAACACGACGACCTGGTCAAAGGGATACTTCGACTGGCGCTTGAGTGGGTGGCCTTTCTTTGCGTGGAAGGCTTCGTGAGAAGGAGCAGCAAAGGTTACTGAAGAGATGAGGGACAGGAAGAGCGGGACGATGGCGATGGAGGCAAGCATATTGCTGTTGAGAAGCTGGTAAGAGGCGACTTTTTCAACGAGTGTTTCAAGTAGATAGAGAACGAAATGTGCGGGACCAGCACGCGTGTAAAGAGTGACAAGGTGAATCAATCACAAATGTAGAGACCGATGGGCAGACAGATTGCGAGGTGTGAAAAGATGGACGAAATGCGAATACGATGCGGGCATGATGGTGTTTTGTCAGATCCGTCAAGACAGACAAGGGTGAGGGGAGGGATCCACGAACGACATGGGGAAATTACAACGACGAAGGGGGCGTTTCGTCGCTAAGGCGTATCTGAAACACGGAGTTTCAAAGTCCGTCAGGGGCTAGATCTTGTTGTTGCTCCACTTAGATAAAATTGTTTGACAACATCAGCGGCAAATGCATTTGCTAAACGCTGTTCAAATTGCTATGGAGTATTGAATACATCAAAATCATATCGAGCAGCTCAATACAACAAGGTCATACGTAGCTGAAAAAGGGTGTCGGGCCCAAGTGAAATCCCAGAACCTCGCTAAAACAGTCAATCGTGAGCGTCGTGAGTATCGTAATCAAGAGAATGTGGTCTATAATGGCTCAACCATAATAAATTGCAACATAATCGACCTTCATCGGTGTTCCACTGACGGTGGCACTGTTTGGGTTGCCAGGCCAGCCTCCACCAACAGCCTGCATAGTGTCAATCATGGAATACACATACTGCTATCACGTTGGACAAGACTTACGAAATTGAGCAGCACAAACTTCGCATCCAGCACCGCCGCCTTCCAAACTGCAGCTCCCAATGTGTTGTTGTTTAGTGTTTGATATGCAACACCATCCAAGGTCCAAGTCAATGTCTGCGGATTGGTCTTCGTGTTGACCTCGATAGCATAAGTGTGGAAGTTGCCTTGACAAGTACGGCCAGAGCATGGCACAGTTGAGCCTAGGCCATTGGTCTCATCACAGACACCGCCCGGGTCTGTGCCGCAATGGAGCGTTCCATACACTTGGTCGAGGCCATTAACGGACTCCATGATGTCGAACTCGCCCACAGCTGGTAGTATCGATGTTAGAGTTTTAGACAGAAGGTATGCAGACGTTGTATGTACCTGGCCAACCTTGACATGCTCCTCTGTAGCTTGCGCCAAGCATCCACTATGATGTCGCTGTCAGCATCGGTCATGTAAGCCATTCACATGCTGGTACATACAAAAGCAGGCCACAGTCCTTGGCTCTGCGACGCTGGCAGATTCGGTAGCGCGATAGATGCCTGTGCAATCATGCGGCCGTTCGTAGGCGCTGCAAAATTGTTGCGAACTGTTTCGATTCGTGCGGACGTCCAGGCGCCAGATGATGACTTCAGTGGAGTGATAGCAAGGTGACCATTGCCGTCAAGTGCTACATTGCTCGTGGAAGAAGTGTACGTCTCAATCTCTCCAGTGCCCCACTGTGCAGGACACCCCGAGTTGTATTGAGTGCCAGTGTCAATGATCCAGTTGCTTGAGCTGGGGAGAGTACCCGCTGACCCGGTAAAGTCGTCTGACCACTGTAGTGTAAAGCCTGAAATCGATGGTACTGCTGTGATCACTGGAGCAAGCAAGAGGACACTGCTAGAGAATACAGTGGTAGCACGCATTGTGGGCCGTGTATGAGAGTAAGAGGAAAGGGAACTTGTGGGTGTGGTGCGAAATGTTACCCAAGTATCGCTAGTAATGAAGCAAATTGAGATTGTAATGCTTGCAAGAGAGTGTGCAAAGGTCCAGCCTGTAATTGTTGCCTGCTGTCCACACAGAGTGCAGCATGCTGCTCGGCTTTATATCAACATTGAGGACGTGAAGAACGTGCAAGCGTGATATAATGCCACCATCACTTTGGGTCACGCAACGATGTCACGCAATCATGTCAGCTCGTGCGATCACAGTCACTGTCAAGAGGTCGTCTTTCGATACATAGCATCAAGTACCGTCCTCCGACATAGTGGTAAGAGAGTACTTAGAAGATCAAGGTGGCCATGCAGATGTCGTGATCACCATACCGTAGACTTGCTAAAGTCTGTCGTCGTCGGTAGTGTGTAGATGCCGAGGGACCAAGTAGCAGAGACGTTGGAGGATTTGCAGATGTGACACGGCCAATCTGTCGGTCTTTTCTTCGAAAATGAACGTTATTGGCTTGTAAGTCATGGGGAAGTGGTGGCAAAGGCGGATGATGACTTTATCAATATGCGCTGTCGACTTCTCGACCTCATTCCACGCAAGTGTGAAACCACAATGCTTCTCGCACGTGCGGTGTTTTGAATACTCCTCATGACCGACGCGCTGGGTGATCAGCATGATACCATAGATTGCCTTTGAAGTCCCGAGATGAGGTGACGTCCCATCTCTAACAGTTTTGCACGGGGTCGAGGTCGAGGGTCGAAGACACCCCGTGGACGGCACCCCGCGACAGGGTTGCCTCGTGTCAGACCATCCATTGGCTCCTGCAACAAACAGTCGAAAGATGACACCACCGAGCGTCGACTCTTGACGCAATGAGTTCCAACGTTCAGGATGGAGGGCATCTTCAGCTTCAATGGCGAAGCCAACACGCACAGCTTGTCGAGAAAGCCACGTCAAATCAGAAAACACACTAAGTCTCGTGGTGCTTGTCAGAATTGTCGGCTGAGGCGTGTAAAAGTGAGCATCACCTGACCTGGGTAGTCACAGCATCTGACAGTTGAAAGTGTGACGAAACCAAGCCAGGCTGCCTCAGTTGTGCGAAATATCAGGTGCACTGCAGCTATCGTGGTGATCGTGGTGAAACCCGTGATGCTCTGCAAGTTTGCATCACAGGAGCTTCCAGAGCTCTCGGGCCATCCCTCCCACTATCTGAAACGAATGCGATACTCAGCAATCTGAACACAAGTCCGAGGTCACGATCTAGTCAATCACTCGGCACATCATGTTTAGACCCTTTCAGCCACTTTAGCGCCCACGACCTGCAAGTGCTCAGAAGATGGAAATGGCGGACAATGCCATCACTTGGCGCAGGTGAAGTCTCAGCATACGAGAACGCCTACACAAGGCTCACTTTCTCGGTATGACACACCACGGATCAAATCGTCACATGATGGCTGATATCATCTAGCATGCGTTTCTATTTCACGTCGTGCTGACTGTCACACTCGTGCATGACAAGCAATTCATCGACACCAAGGATCCCAGGCTCGAGAATGCAATCTCCTACCACTGGGCTGAAGGTGCAGCCCTGTTGAACCACAAGCTCTGTCATGGATTCGCACACGACGAGCGTGATGCTCTTTGGGCTTGTGCTGGCATGCTCGCCTGCCTCGGGTTCGCGTCTTACACTGCCAGAACGCCAGCCGAAGCATGGCCACTGAAGGTTGAGGAGGCCAGCGATCTCGACTGGCTGAAGATGTGCCAGGGCAAGAAGGAGATCTGGAAGCTGGCGGACCCCACGCGCAGTGACAGTCTGTTCTCACCATTGACAGCCAACTTCGGCAGAACGAGCTACGTGCCTCCCTCGCTCGTTCGTGATACTATGGATACAGAGGACGACACTGACATGCGGAGACTTGCTCGGTTCTGCAATATCGATACTACCATACGTACACTCACACAAGAGAACAATATCTATTACGGCACGCTAGCAGTCCTGACGACCCTGCGTCCATTGCGCTGCGATGCTTCCACCATTATGCGATTCCTGTCCTTCTTCGGCTGTATGCATCCAAGCTTTGGCCGGAGGCTCCAAGCTAGAGACCCAGCTGCGATGCTGCTGCTCGCATTCTGGTATGCAAAGGTATCACACTACAAGCAGTGGTGGCTCTGGCCTCGTGCGGATGGGGAGTGTCAAAGTATCTGCATGTTTCTGTCTTGGCAGCATGCAAATGATGAGCGAGTTGGCAGGCTAATTCGTGATGTGAGGCATATCTATGATTTTGACTGATGTGTGAGTCCCATCACAGCTATCCACAACGTCCATCGTCATCTAGTGTGCAGCATATGAAGACCAAGCTCGAGACCAGCCGTCATCAGTGCCTCTTTCCCTGCCAGATAAGCAGGCTGAAAGAGAGCTTCTACTGTTATGAAGCAGAAGATTGAGCCCTTACGTCACTCTCCACAGAATTTCTAGTAGTCGAAGCTGGCACTGCTGGCAGGGGGGAAGCAGATTACCGAGGAGTATTATTCTACCACCAGTCTGACGCCGCGAAGACGTGAGGGGTACCCACAGAAGAGAGATAGACAAAGTGAGGCACGCCACCCCCTCACCACCATCACGATATCCAAACGAGCTAAGACGCATGCGGCAGGTGAGGTGAGGTGAGGGACTAAAGAATGTCCACGGGCTTGCACTCGCTATTGGCCGATCTGATGAACTACCTTACACGATCGGCCGCTAGTTTGCAACATGCTTTGTCGATATGTAGTTGGCAGTAGTAGTTGCCCTTCGTAGACCGGAAGGCGGATCTGTGGGTACGAGACTCACACTAATGAGAACGTGAAAGGTTAAACCTGAGACAGACATCAGACGATGCTGTCGATCATTTGATACTGTAGTAGTGCAGGTGTAGTCGACAACATGAGTATATACCTACCGAGGCTGTTGTCGAGCTCGGTGACCAGTAGTACCAGTATACCTCAGGTGTTATTGCTAGCTCAAAGGTGCGATGCATGCATGCATGACACAAAGCGAGGTTATCAAGCGCTTCGGTCCTGCGGACGACTACCTTATGTGACCTCGATACGTTACTACCAGTAGACTATCAGGAAGATCGCGCATGTTCATCACATCAAAGACTCTTTTCACTGTTGCCAACACACAGCGAATGCATGTCGCAATCTTGTCGCACACACGCACACCAAATGAAATCCGCAAGCAGCAGTTGGAATGCGAGGTTGCGCCACCGAGATCATCATAACGAACACCACATGAACGTCTGACCGGAACGTGCTGCGTCGGGGCTGCCGTGCGGGCGTGCGGCTTTCCCCCGCTGTGTCGTGCTTCGGCCTATATGCTTTGTTTTACCTAATGATGGAGAGGAAGCTCGTATCTCGCCGTATGAGGAAGGGGAGCTTTCATAATCAGGCAGGGGGGGTCACCGACGTCTAGAATGTGCAGGCAAATGAAAACTCTCCTAACACGATCGATTTCAGCTGTCTACGGTACGAGTGCAAGGCATAACTGAACTGATCAGAGTGCGCGGACGTATCAACTGCCGAGTCTCAAGTACGCGCTCGTGTAGCATTGAGGACGTGCATGGATCAGCGGTGGCAACTAAAGCTCAGCAAGTTAGGAGAACCGTGTCTTCACAACAATACCACCTAAGCCCAGCGAAACGAAATCAAAGTCACAACGTTTGCGGTTTCAGATCAGCATGCACACGACCCCGGAAAGCTTTCAATGTTTGCAATCCTGTGGGCCTGTCCCCCTCACCCTACCTGGCCATTCGTATCATGCTGTGATAATTGGCTCTGGACTGGATCGCCACTAATGCTCGTGATCAGCTACGAGCATGCGGTGTGTCGATTCATGTTCCAGCTGTACTATCGTCCTAGTCTACCATGCCCTGTCATCACTTTCCCCCTGAACATGCCTCGGCGGCGAAACAACAGTTCGCGTATTCAGTACTGCATACTTAATTGTTGCTCTGCCCGCCCAAGAAGTGCTTCCTCCCTTTTTCCCTCTTTCATCTAGCCACATCTTTTATTCATTCCTCTTCTTTCATTATTTCACTTTTCTCCCTCACCACAGAGATGCAGCGCATCTCCTCCATCGCGGCTGCGGCCGTCTGGGCCTCTCAAGCCTTTGCTGCCCCAGCACCCCAAGTTGGCGTCAATGTCGAAATCTCCGGCCCTGTCGCCCAGGGTTTCAGAGTCCAGCAAGTCGTCGGCCCTTTAGTCGTCAAGTCCGGCCCTATCGAGATGCAGAAGACGTACCAAAAGTTTAACGCTGCCGTTCCTCCTCAGGTCGCTTCGGCTGCAAAGGTCGCTGCTGCTGCTCTTCAGTCAGGCTCTGTGGCTGCGAATCCAGAATCGTACGACGAGTCTTACCTTTGCCCTGTTAGCGTTGGCGGCACGGTACGTTCCAGTCTTTGATTACGAAGTTGCTATCCTACTGACATCAACAGACCCTCAACCTCGACTTCGACACCGGCTCCACCGATCTCTGGGTCTTCTCCTCCGAGCTGCCCGCATCCGAGCGCAGTGGCCACGCTTACTATACCCCCGCCGCCGCCAACATTCAGAGTGGTCAAACCTGGGATATCTCCTACGGCGACGGTTCCGGCGCCAATGGTAACGTTTACAGCGATACCGGTTCGTCCCTCTGATCCTCATCCACTTCGCTTCCATCACTAACACCCTCTAGTCAAAGTTGGGCCCGTAACCGCGACCTCCCAATCTGTCGAAGCCGCGGAGTCCGTCTCCTCTGAATTCACCACCGACACCGCCAACGATGGCCTTCTTGGTCTCGGCTGGCCTTCGCTCAACACATGCTCCCCTAAGCAATGCACGCCCTTCTTCCAGACCGTGCAATCCTCTCTTCCCAGCGCCGTCTTCACCGCTGATTTGAAACATGGAAAAGTAAATCTGCTCATGAAGCAATATCAACATGAAACCATCGACTAACGTTTCATGATAGGTCGGTTCCTATGATTTCGGGTTCATCAACACGACCAAATACACCGGCTCCATCGCCTACACTCCCGTCACGCAGGAGGCATACTGGGAATTTAGCGCCGGCGGCTACAGCGTCGGCTCCACCGCCACATCTACTGCAATCGGCACTTCCATCGCTGACACGGGCACCACCCT
>Ga0268250_10000424_pt1 | contig 20169 bp, 22 predicted proteins | sample AgamicAsSfe_FD_200448 | JGI IMG/M metagenome (GOLD analysis project Ga0268250, IMG submission 200448) | Agave microbial communities from Guanajuato, Mexico - As.Sf.e (v2) (version 2) | ecosystem: Host-associated > Plants > Phyllosphere > Phylloplane/Leaf | place: Guanajuato, Mexico | collected... | reverse complement strand
GGATGCGTGCTACCGAGCATCACACTTCTAGAACCCAATTAATGAACAGACCGAGAAATCACCACGATCGAGCATCTCCGCGCACGCGATCGTGCCTCGTTCATCACATCTAATGTCCTATGACGATTTTCGTCCTCATCTCACAATTAATTGTCCTCATTGACTTGGAGTCTATGCCAGCCCAGTAGTAAACTTGAGTACCAAGTGCTCGATCTCCAGATCGGATCACATCGCAGTGCAGGAACAAAAGAACAAACGAACACGGCAGGCCTTTCCAGGCACAACTTCTGGAAGACCGGATCTGGCCGCGCCAAGACTGCCTCTGGATGGCCCGAGCGTGCCGTGGCCCAATGTGCAGTGACGTCGACGGGGTGGCAACTTCAAGGTTGAGCTCCAGTTCGGTGCAACCACCCTTGTTCAGGAGTACAAGTCCGGCGTGTTTACATTGAGACCACGCCACTAGCTTATTCCCTCACTTATATTCGTCATTGTTTGTCCGGGTTTTCGGGCAGTGTTTCAGGTTTGTTGCTAAGGCTCGGGCAGAGGACAGTGGCTTTGATCTTTCCCTGCTAGGGGCATTCCACCTTCCGAGCTGTGCAGGAGAGGCAGAATACGCTCATAATGAAAGGGCGTGAACACGATGCTTGCACTCATGACACACCCTAAGGAGGAGCATACTACTTCGTATAGATCATATTACGTCTTGCATCCCACGCCTCCTCCTCACATACCAGCCAACACCGTGCGTCCCTTGTCAGCGCGCTTGGTATACATCATGTGCAATGTCCTATGATCTTCTCAAGTCCATCGCTGAGGCTAAAGCACAGCCGTGTGACTCGCAAACACACTGCGACAAAGAAAGCACCACCATAATACCTCCATCATTCCCTGGCGCCTGAATCACCATGCTGGATAGCGCGCCGTAGCGCCCGCCGACCTTGTTGTATTTGCTGGTACACACGGCGGCGAGGTAGGCCGTGCGGTCTGTGTTTCCGTGAAAGTTTACCTGGCCTTGGGCGCTGCAGCAGCAGGCGGCGATGGTGGCAAGGAGGGTGAGGATGAGGAGGGCTGTGGTGGAAGGTAGCATGGCTGGTTGTGTGGTGGCGATGGGTTATCGATATGTTTGTGATATGGTATGATGCTTGATGGTTGGGTAGGTGCTGGCTGGTATTTCGATTGAATGGGTTTGTCTGACAGTGAGACGATATATGCCGATGTTTGCTCTGATGCGAATAGAAATGCTGTCTTCAGCCAGCACTGCAGCGCAGGGCGTGCATGCAATATGTGCAGGGAGACCTTCGCAAGGAGCTCCATCAAGCACCCATATAGTCCCAGCCAAGCAGTACTGCCAAGACGATGTAACAGATTACAAGGCGCCGGCGAAAGACCAAGCTGAATACGAAGTAAGCGACAGTATCCCCGTCAGCATAAGAGAGACATTGTAATTACTTTGCACGATCTGTTCAAGGTGAACAGACCGCCAAAGCAAAGCTCACTGAGTAGTGTTGACCAAGCCTAGTTCGAAGTCCCAGTCAAACATCTCAAAGGGCATTCCCTGCATGAGCTGATCAACATTGTCGCCTTGAGGAAAGACCACCTCGAGCCCATTGTCGGTTTGATTTTCGTAGAAAACAGCTAGTAGCAATTAGTCGGATAAGATTCTGATATCCTCTTTTCGCAGTTTACTGACATTGTATCTGAGAAGCACTAGTCTTTAGCCTCTGCAGCATATCTCTCGCACGTCCTGCTGCGCGTGAATGGACACTTAGTGCTTCGAACACCTTCAAGCACATCTCGGCATCTTCATCGAGGCCACTGGCATCGTCGACCAGGTCTTCATCTTCCGACGCAAGCAAGGCCTTATTGACGCCACGATTCGTCCGCTCGCAAACGCTGCAGACGGCCGCCATGACTAGCATAGAGCTTGCGCATACAAGGCAGGATATCATCTGCCACCAGGGAAAGTCGTGTACCAGCTCCTCGACATCCTGTATGGTATGCAGCAGACGTGCTGTCGATCGTGCTGCATGTGTAGCTCTGGTCTCCATCACCTTGACTTCTGCTGGATGAGTATTCAAGAGGTTCATGTACATAGATTCATTGTGGCGAATGTGGAGAACACAGAGATATGGTCGATGGATTAGAGCACGAAGATGGTGGTACTTCATTGCCAGCGCATTCCGCTATACGATATTGATGGTCAGCGAGGATTGGATTCCTGTGATGCGGTAACACTTCAGCACTCACTTGTCGCCGATAAGTCAAGCATCTGTCAAATGTATGACCCAAGTCAAACCGGAGCACTCTTGGCAGACGATGCTTCCATGCTGTCAGCTGCTGATCGATTTCCATCGCCCTGAACATCAACGCTGGCTCCTGCTTATCCCTGGCTGGTGCATAGAGACTCTGGAACACATGGCCAATGATGCCTGAAAACTCTATCACAGCGAGAAAGTACAATCCTGGCTGGGTTGCATTGTCTGAGCTTTCTGGGAGACACACAACATCATTGTCAAGATCGAATGTCGAGTCATCGTTTGTAGTTGGCAGTGTCCTCAAATATCCACCATCATGAATAGCTGACGGTCGACCGAGCTGCAGCATGAGAAGCCGATCGAGAACGAATAAGGAGTACCATGTCCTGCGTTCGGTCTCCTCTCGAATGTGACTGTTTTTGCGCTTTGTGACGTTCTCGAAAGTCTCAATATGCAGGCCGATACTCTGACCCAGACGAATAGCAAATCCTAGTGCAACGAAGCAGCTGAAAATGCGTTGAATAAAGGTTCAATAAACTCGTCTCAAAAACCTTACCGATCTGTGTTGCCTGTTGCAAGCATATAGAAACATTGTACGAGAAGCAGATGAACCTTGCTCAAAGAACTCTCGTGAGGTCTTCTAGCCTGCAATGCTAACGCACGTACGAAGTGATGCTCATGAGTAGTCTCTTGATTATTTGGTCCGCCGGAGCTGCGCAGGAACGACTGATAATAGAGTCCGAGGGCAAACATCGTATCTAAGTCATCAGCCTTTGTCACTCATGCAGAGAGGAAACTACCTACGTAGCAGTGATAACCAGATCGGATCTTCCAAACTTTGAGTGCCTTGCGTCCAAAACTGTTCGTACTTCTGCATGAAGAGCGGCTTGCAAAGGAATGGATACGCGATGTGAATTGTCGTGAAATACGTGTCGATTAGCTGGTCTGCAACTGCTCTTTCCGGAATCTGAGCAAGCGTAGCATCTAGCTGTTCTTCGCGGGCATATAGATCGTACTGCTCAAACTCTTCCTTGTCTTGCTCGGTACCGTCTACTGGCAGACTTCCACCAAAACTGCGCTTGATGACATTGAAGAAGTGCAGATCACTTGCGACACCCACAAAGCGGTTGGCTATGATAGGATGCTCCATGTCTCGAGGGCTCTCGCTTAACTCTTGTGAATCGTGAAGCTTGTTGTCGTGCGCGACCTGCATCGCTGTTAAGGCTGTTGCCGGGAGCGCCGACTTGATCTGATCCCTTGAGATGCCCAGACTTGCAGCGTCAACTGGCTGCCCAATTGCCACCTTTCCTTGGATGGATTGTAATAGCTCGTCGTAGAGGAGAAGTGATGAGCGGAGTACTGTCACCTCAGCATGGCTGTCAACTGTCGTAGTCGTTGCCGGTTGGGAGCCTGATGAATGTCTGGACGTCTGGTCACTCCAAGCGCATTCATAACCATAGTTGTGACAGCGAGTGCAGATTGGTGTCTTGCCGTCACACTTCACTTTCAAATTTCGACAACGAGAACAAGCTTTGGCGACCCGTCGACGCTTAGGAATGAGGTCGCTGTTCATGGCTGGAGATTGGTGGAGGTCGACATATTGTGTTCATATCGCGATATCGAGCTTAATATGACTAGATGAAGCACTAGACGCAAGAACTTTTCCACAGGGACATGTAAAGAGTCAGCAGCATCAGCAACTACTGGCTGTGTCAACTCATCTTGCGTCTAGCTGGTATCAGCTGCCTATGTCTGTGCATGTCTATTGGAGCGCACAAGGGCTGGTTTCCTTCCAATCGGCAAGAGCGGCGCGGAACGACCGGCAACGTCTTCTCATCTCGGATCGGCCGGCTTGATATGAGCAGCACCAGGCTTGATCTCTGTACTGCAGAAGAGATATATCTTGTGCGTACCGTAGTGAGACATTTCTATCCAGCGCCACGTCTCTTTGAGCAGGGTACACCTCTTTGACCACTTCAGTTGCACAGCATCGAGTGTTCTCGTGTGCTAGTCCACCTTCCAGCATCTATTGGCTACGCACTTACCATTCCTGTGCTCTTTCCTTTGATACGTTCGTATACATGGCCTCGTGGTCATCGAAGTGGGGGGAGACACATCTCGTTGACATCGCTGCCGTGCAGATTCGCCTCGTCCTGGCCCGCAGCCGGCTTCCCACCACGTCGGGCTTCATCGTTTGCCCTATATTACGCCTCACGCCTCGCCCCGTCTCGTAGCTGGACAGACTCGACCACTCGCGGAACGAATACGTGACATAACCAAGAAGCTGCACAAGTCCATCGATGTCGACCCCGATATGCTTGCAAGGCTTTGGTAAGAGGAGCGCGACGATCACGCGAGAGCGCATCGAAGCCTTACTTGTTTCGACCACGGATGTGACTGGAAAGTCCACAATGCCTCTAGAACTATTTCCGGTGCAGCTGCAGACATGTTTCATCACATCAAGCATGCATTTCTTGAACACGAACGATTTGACGCCAAGCCCTTCACCATTCATGACGAGGACCTCGCGCGACCGCAGAAATTCAAAATACTAACAAAGAAATATCGTTGCAATCTCTGTTCGGCAGATTCAGTTGGAAAAGGGCATAAGCGCGGCTGTTCAATGGTGAACGGTGCTCGCTTCAATTGTAAGATATGTCTTCGACGGCTCACAAGGAAGGACATACTCGTTAGTCGCCATGATGTCTTACACTCACTGCAGCCTCCACGTAGAGACGCGTCTGATTATGGAGAGACCCAAGATCGTAAGTTCTGTGCTTCAGTTTGTGTCCGACGAGTCTGACTTCTTTCTGGCAGCCGAGGCAAACAGCTCGATGAAATGCACTCTCATCGAAATCGATGAAGACGCATTAAGTGAACCAAGTGATGCACTGCTGCTGCCATCCGTTGCCGAGATTGCGGGTCCGCTTGACCCGAGGATAGGTGAACTTACACCACCACCCGACCTGTCTGTCCTGTCTCTCGTCGGAGAAGATCGCTACGACTGCCGTCGCTGCTCCGATGCTACATTTGATCGGACATTGAGGAAAATGAATCAAAAAAACCATCCCAAATTCCTCCCTTGGTTAACCGTCAAATATTGCATCCACAATGCTGCAGATGAATTATGTCCGGTCAAAATGATTCCGTGCTGTGAAACATGTCTTCTTGTAAACTTGTCTACAGAACGTAGCTTGCCTCCACACCCTCACCAAGACCCAGCAGGTTCACTTAGACAAGTTGGCTCTTCATCAAAGTGTCATTGTCGATACCTGCGGCAAGTGCAAAACACTACGAAAGCTACCTCGAGTATGCGAACACGATGACGACCCTGGTACTATAGCTACTAAATCCATTTCTTTGAGTTTCAAAAAACAGTGGAAGGACAGTGGAGATAGACAGACAAGCCGCACACAAAATGCGGATACAACTCGTCGTGGCGAGCGAATATATCCTGTCATGCGCACAACGCAAGTCCCCAGTGAGAACATGGGCTGTCAGCATGGCTCCTTTCTTCTGGCAAGCAGAACACATTTAGCGCTATCGTGTCCATCTCCGACGTCTGCTACCAGAACCGCACCGATACTACCGCCAATGACATGCTCTCTGATGTGCTGTACTTCACCATCGAAGATCTACCTCCAGCTCAACTCTTGATCCCATATGCTCTCTTGACTCGGACATCGTTCATCATATCGCTGGACGAGATCTCCCGCCTCGGTGATGTGAACTTCTCTGGTCGATGTGAGAACTCGATGTGCAGTGCAGCCATCTCAACACCGTTACGATCGATCCAGACCTTACTCCGCGACAAGAACAAGTTCTTCACCTGCAGCCAGCAATGCCGCAGTGCCAAGTTTGCAGCAATGGAGAAGTCGAGTCCACAATGGCGTATAGCGTCACCAGAGTTCCTTCATACCATCATCCCAGTCTCCTTTCTTGGCGCGACGGTTGATTATCAAATTGTCAGGAGGATGCAATGAAGTGACGAGACAGCGAAGTTTGGGCGTGTAGGTTCACGAGAGGATGAAACGATGTTTAGGAGTGACGCAGACCTCAAACACCTGGTTAGCCGTGAGTGTAACGAGAGTGTACAAATCACTTCTCCCTTACCATCCACGACACGGCGCGACTAAGTCCGAACCACTGGATCTCATTGTGGCAGCCAATCGCCATGTGGTCAGGGATCATCCTTCTGACCAAACGGACGCCGTCGAGGCCGCATTCGGTCGAAGCTATCGGCGTGCAGCAGGTCTACTCGAAGCACACCTGATGGACCGACATACAGCATTCTACGCGCGCTACGTGTCAATCGAGGATGGAAGCACTAACGATGTCAATAATATGCGGGTCAACGACGGATCAGCCTTCAACTCTGAGGGTGTGCTGACCCCTTCTTCAAATCACACGGACAGGCAGGTCAATTCATTCGCCGCAACGTCACTCCTGCTAGATAGGCTCCCGCGCGACTCCAGTGTCATTCTGTTGATCGAAGGTATTGGCTCTCGGCCTGAACCGCGTGCTATCTGGGCAAGAACTCTACAGCACTAAACCAATAAGCGCGATTCGAAGGTCAATGTTGTCTTCGTCATCGACAAAAAGTTCATTCCGCATATCTTCTGCTCGAAGAGCTTAATGGCCATGACGACCGGGACTTCTGAATGGCTTTGGTGTGCTCCTATATGCCGTGTATATAATACTTGCTTGATCGCCCATAAACTCAGGATGCTCTCATTACTGGATTATCGACCATTAGGCTATGCTGCTGGGCAATGAACAAGAACTTCTTGACAAGATCTGTATACAATTTAACACACTATCCACATTGTCCTCTTCTCTCTCCAACCTATCTCAGATTTGATGCTGTTCTGATGAGACCTTGGGGGACATGTTGTGTGACATCAGCAGCGAAGATCCCCAAAAGAAATGCCGAGGCTTTTCAATTAAGGTTGTCGGCACGGAATCACAGGCACATCCAACGGCCTGCGCACTGACGACGATGGACCACAAGTCCGCAACACTCACTTAGGTACTCTCTTCGCCATCGTCTTACCAGTCGGACCTCAACGACGTGCCCCATTCTTGTTCTCTGTAAATGCTCACATTATGACTAAGGTGAAGAAGCTGATCCCTTGGCTTGACTGAGGAACCAGGCAGAGTCGCCGAGATCGTCATAACCTTCCAAAGTCTACTGTCTTAATCGCTATGGAAGAATTCTCGAAGTCACTGGAACGAAGCCAGGAAAGCATTCACGTGAGGCATAGGAACACAAATCATGCTGGGCAATTATTGTGCTTCTACTCCAGAGAGACTTTACCACTACGCCATTGTGTCGTCTCAGAGTTTAAGCTTATTCATCATACCGGATCAGATGAGCAATTAGAGTTTCAGCAGTCTCTTGTCACCGCTTCAGGCATGGTAATCGAGCCCCTCGTCTCGGCAAATCCAACCATCTGTGCAGACAACGCGTAAGAAGCTCCGCTCTGGAATGCGGACTATAATACTACATCCAATGACAAGTCTTCTCCATGTCTCATGCAAACATGATCCTGTCGAGCGTGGAGCATGCCCCTCACTCAACAGTCATGCTCAGGATGCGGCTCCGTTTGCCGACTCTAGGATCGTCTAATTCCCCTGGTATCAATTGCCCGATGTGCAAGTGGCTACTTACCTGTTTATGCCTCGCTATTTTTCGCCTGCTGTGATATCAGAAGATGCTGCTAGGTGCTATGACCTAGTGACTTGACCGAAAATTCAGAAGATACTGTGGAGTGCTTGCTTTTGTGAACTCTTTGCCATGACAAAGAGGCACTACCCCATGACGCTTCGGATCTGAGCTGCCACTGCCACGATCGCAAGTTTGAGGCCATCGAGAGACTTGCTGAGGGCGAACGGCGTGGTTGTGTAGATCTTTCTCTTCTCATCCAACCATACGTCGTCTATTTCATCTTCACTCCATGGCAGAGTATCGCGGAGGGGTCGGTATCGTTCTTCCAGGCGAAGATCTCACCCCAATGATCCGTAGCGTAGCTCAACTCCGCTACCTGAGCCTCATCTCCTGGTAGAGTGACGGAGGAGGTGAAACTGCCTGACGTCTGTTGGTATATACCTCGAGTATAGGAGACATCTGAATTCCACCTTCTTGTTGTGCACCTCTACCTCATCTTTCCTCACTAATAATAACACTTCTTCTCCACCTTCTACACCTCTTAACCTGACAGCATGCGTTACACAGCTGCGATCGCTGCCACGATGGCAGCCTCGGCTGCTGCCTTCCCTGGCATGAACAAAGAAGCCATGATGGAGGACCTCATGAAGAACGCAAAGCGATCTGCCACACCCACCACATCGGCAAAGGCATCCTCCACAGGCCTTCTTGGAGGTGTGGCCTCCGTCTTGGGAACTGTCACTGGTGACCTCGAGGGGGTTATCCAGGGACTTGTTGGATCTGTCGCTTCCGCTGTCGATGCCGATGACTTCCGCCCGCAACCCGGCTACGTCTTCCAGGCTCCTGGTCCGAACGACTCGTAAGTCATGCCAGAGATATCTGTTCTGCCGTGAACAGGAGCTGACATACTTTCTCTAGTCGTGGTCCGTGCCCTGGTCTCAACCTTCTCGCAAAGTAAATCATGACAGAGCTATCCATTTAGCCGTGAGTCAGAGCTAACATGGTTTTCAGCTATGGCTACCTCCCACGCAATGGTTTGGTCAACTACGAGCAAGTCTTGACTGCCACTTCTGAGGGTTTCAACATGGCCGCCGACCTCGCCACCGTTCTGGCTGTCTTCGCCATTCTCGCCGACGGTGACATTGCCACCGAGTCTTGGTATCTTGGCACAAACCCAAACACCAATGTCGGCGGTCTCAACAGACACTCAACCGTCGAGGCCGACGTTTCACCCAACCGTGAAGACTACTACCTCGGCTGTGGTGACAACCACCACCTTTCCTCTCGCCTGTTCACGCAGAACGTCGGATACGCAAGTGCTGCCGCCTCCAAGCAATTCGACATTCCCGTCATGGCCGAGCAGTACGCGGCAATCGCAGCCAATTCCAAGCAGAACAACCCATACCTTTACGCCTTCCCATTCCCTCAGATCGTGTCCCTCGGCGCTTTCGTCTTCTACCCTCAGTTTTTCTCCAATGGTACCTACGGTCTCGGCGGTGTCGCCAACTACGAGTCCATCAGCTCCATCATTGGTGCTCAGTACAACAGCAACACAGGCACCTTCGAGTATGTCCCTGAGAAGTGGCCCTCGCAGGGCTGGTACAGGCGTTCCGTCCCGTGGGGTGCTGTCGACACCTTGTCAAGTGGCTACCTCGAGATCTACCCGTCCAACATCATCGTACCTGGTGCTAGTGAGCTGCTCACGCCGAACTTCAATGTCACCACATTGTTGTGCGATGTCTACACTGGTATTCAGTCAATCACACCTCTGTTCATCGCAGGAAGTGAGGCAGAGATCGCCAACGCGACGAGCTGGGCGTAAGTCTTCAAGCACATTCATTGTTTGTCCATTGCTAACCCATTCTTCCAGTCTCAACAAGCTTGACACGGCCTTTCCAGCAGGAACTTTCTTGGGTTGTCCCACCTCTGCTATTAGCCCGAACTTCCCTCTATACCCAAATTCCTCCAGCATGGGCGGTCCGCTTGACCCTCCCCCGAGTGTTGCGAAGTGGACTGGCAACAACGTCTACAACAAGACATACTTCGCCAACACCGCCAACCCAACTGCACCCCTGTGCTCTCACTAGATGTTGAGATGGCGGCCAGGTCTCTGGGAGGTCTGGTAGTGAATGTGGACGTGGAGGAAGATGTAATGTAATGCTTCGCAGGACGAAAACCAATTGTATTCAACGAACCTTCTACTTAATCATGTAATGAACGAGACTATGAGCCAAAGATATCCGCTGCTGTCGGATGTCCAATACTCATATCATTAACTATCATCAATCTCTAACCACTGTTGCCACTCTGCCGTGTCCTTGGCAAGCGAACCAGCTTTCCCCCTTTCCAGGGGTGTGAAAAGGGCTGCATATTTGCTTTCACGTCGAGCCCCAAGCAAAAATAGCCTCCTCGTATTCGCTTTTTATGCTTAAACACTCGCTTCGGTGCTTAGTATCTTGGACAAGCCCGAGCTAAATAACACCTCCATGGCCATCTCTTCAATTGGCATGTCGTCAATGCTGTTGTTACAATACCACAAAGCACCAGGCCGATCTATCACACTTAGCACCCGCCCTGTGCTCGGCACTCGTGATGCTCATGCTCGATGCGTTCGATACCTGCGGCGACTTTCTGCCTCGTTTTCGAAAGCTCGGCGGCGTGCCAGAAGGGTGAAGAGCGTCGGATAACCCCTGCAGCAACCCTATATCGATCGCCGGAGACATTCGTGTGCTGCTTCTAGACGCAGGTCCCCACACGCTCTTGGTGTCACAACATTCGTGTCGACATGGGTGGCATACGAGCGCGTGAGTGGACTGGCGATAGCATGCGCGTCATTTCGATATTTGCGCGTCATGCTCGGCGGCGCGTAGAGCGCGAGGGGTGTGGCATGGTAGAGTGACTTATAAGAAGTGGTTGTGCTGCGCAGCTGTGCTTCGATGAGATAAGTGATTTGTGAATCTTCGGCTTGACGTCGAGTAGTATCTGCAAACACATCTATTTTCCTCTGAGCTGGTCTCGAGGTTTCACTTCACTGTCGTGTCTATTTCCTTTCGCCACTTCTCTTTCAAAACTTCCCTTCTACCTACTGCTAAGATGCCTTCCACACTGAAAGCTGCTGTCCTCGCATCTGTGCTGCCACAGTGCCTGGCACTAGCTATCGGATCATTCGGTGATGATGTCGCTACGCCGGCCGTAGCGATGCCCGAAGATCTCGAGTCTGATGTGTACTGGGGTGACAAGCACAATCGTCTACGTTACACACCTGAGACTTTTGACGGCGAGGTTGAGCTGATGATCAGAGATCTCGGTATGAGTGCTACAGAGCAACCTCAAACCTCATGCTAATCGTGATCCAGGTATCTATGCTGCAGCGGATGTCATTGAGAAGCGTCAGGACAATGGCACTATGACATCTTCGACCTCGGCGCCAGTGATCACATCGGCGCCAGGCGGCTCAAACGTGACGGTTGATGGCTTGAACAAGACCACGAGCTCGAAGAAGAAAACCACTTCAACGAAGAAGACCACCTCTACAAAGCAGACCACCTCTACGAAGAAGAGCTCGACCAAAAAGACCGCCACGAAGGCCAGCTCGACCAAAAAGTCATCAACAAAGGCAACTACTGCACCTACTACTGCTGCTGGTGATGCCGGCCCAGCATCTTCTAGCTATCCTGCTGGCGCTGCTCAGATGACCGCAATCAACACTCCAAGTGTTGTAACATATACTTTGCTTGGCGCACCGACGCACGACCCGCAGCTGTCATACATCAGTGGACAGAAGCCAACTCCTCTGCCAACTCTCGCATCGAACTTGTTGGTGCCACAGGCGACTGTTGAGGCTGCTTTGGCAAATAAGGCCATCAACAGCAACACTGGCACCCTCGTCATCGATGGCAGTAACGAGGGACAACTCGCCGCACTCAATGGCAAGCCCAACTACTCTCGCGACCAAGGAAAGGGTGGCACCATCGGGGACACATCGTTCTTCGTCTTCGCAGACACTTTGACATACTCTCCCGGCAACCCCGGCACCTTCACCGGCGCAGTCTCCAACTCCATCGCTCTCGACTTCGGCATGAACCCAGCACAAGGTCAAGCTCTTCAGATCGGGGACCCCATGGGCGCCTACTCGGGCCCCAATGGTGCCCTGCGTGGCTTCGTCCCCTTCACTCAGGGCGAGTCCTATTACAATGGCAACTCCAAGGGTCGTATCGCCATCTGGCCCGAGTCCAGTGTCATTCCATTGACCGGCACGTCCGCTCTGCAGTATGCACCGATCGTTCTTATCAACGGCACAGGCTACCACTACGCCGGCACAACCATGTACGAAATCAGCATCCCCTCCGAAGGCGGACCTGTCGCCGACCGCGTCGCCACTCGTCTCTTCGACACGACCTCCGGCGTCGAGTGGGGCTGTCTCGGTGGTTTGCGCAGCTACAGCAGCGATGGCCAGACCGGTGGAAATGTGTACATCCTCGGCAACCATAAGGGTGGTCTCATGATCGGACGTGCACCGATTGACAGTGCTGCTGATGCGACTGCGTATACGTACTGGCAGGGCGGCAACAGCTGGACTGCCACGCAGCCGGGCAAGACGAGCACGACGAATACGTTCTTGAGCGGCGCGTTCAGCACGGTAGATATTTTCTACTCTCCCCGTCATTTGACATTTATCGCTGTCTACATGGACGAATGTAAGTCCAGCTTCTCCCACCGTCATGGAAACACATGCTGACCATACCACAGACACCGACAACGACTTCTACGCGCACTACCTCAACGCCCCCACGCCCATCCTGCCCTCCTGGGCCGGCGGCCCCGAAGCAGACATCGTCCAGTACCTGACACAGTATCCCTGGTCGAAGCAATTCCTGATCTTCCAGACCACGGCCATCAGCACGAGTGACTACAACTATGGTGGTGGGATGAACATGGGGTATTTTGGAGCCGATGATATTACGAGGGGCGGGAATAAGATGTTGTTGCATTGGGATCACCCGACGGGCAACAGTGCGGGAAGTACGGATACGGGGTTTGAGTTGCAGAGTGCGGTTGTGGAGTGGAATTAGGAGGGGCAGGTGGGTGGGTGAGGGGGAATGGTAAGGTTGGTGAGAGTCTGTAATCGTGTTAGTGGGAGGTGGTAAAAATAATCGAGTTTCGCTTCATCAGGCGGTGGCAGGCCGAACGTTGTCTTCCATTGGTCTTGAACTGGGCTTGTCTCATCGGTGTTTCTGATATGACATTTGTTTCAGACATTATTGACACATTTCACGGTCCATCGAGGGGCAGACCGTTTACGTCGTCACACGTCGACTTCATCCAGTCCTCCCATCTGACTTCCACTTTCAATCTCATGAAGCTCACCTTCGAGTCCTCTTCCTCCAGACGTCCTTTCGCGGACCTGTCATGATACACCGATTTGTCAGGAGAAGCCTTGATGAACAGAGATCAATATTGAAGGCTAAAGGCGAAAACTAACCTAGACGCTTACGAAAAGCGCCAAACCTCTAGGGAATATGTTAATACGAGATTTCGATTCGACAGAGTTTATCAGGATGTTGTGTTGCGAGTGTGAGATCGGCGTTTCTAATGGTATTTCTAATGGTGTGTCATCGGTGTTTCTAATGGTATACCTGTTTCAGAACTTTTGGCTCTTTGCAGGGTCTGCTGGACCCTATTGTCTGCCTTACACATGTGTCACTCACCGCACTTTCTCCACTCGTCTCATTCTTTCTTTCTCTTCCATCTATTGTTATTGTTCCGGTTCACCATTGCATTAAGACTGTAACTATCGAATCGACCACAAACAGCTCGCTTCTCAGACATGGCATCGAACAGTACAGCCACTAAGCAGGTATGTGGCAGCGGAAACATGCACTTCTCTTCTAAGTATAGCACGGAAGACGTGATCTGATCAAACAAAATCACCTACAGAGCAGCATTCCAGACGTTACGGCTCTTGCTAAGGCGCCCATTGCACAATCGCTCTAGATGACTACAAACGCCCCAGCATCCGAGCAAGCATCTACCGTCAACAAGAGCGCGACTTTCCTTGGCATGACTCGGGAAATTCGCGATTTGATCTATCATTACGTTTTTCCGGATATCCAGTTACACCGCGCTCTCATTCCTGCAAGTATCCTGGAAGAGATGAAAAGGTCCGAGGCAGCCAAAGCCCCAATCACGAAGGCATACGGCTACCTATCTGCAGGGAAGTTTGGCGTAGCAGCTCTCATCAGGCAGAACTTCATGATTAGTCACCAGATCCGCGATGAGATGCTGCGAGCATACTACAAGCAGAATCTATTCAGCTTGGTCGACTACGATAATGATTTGCTCAGAACCACCGCTTGGCTGCAGAATCTCCCGCTCGAGCAGCTCAAGCTCATGCAGAATATACAAGTTGAAGTATATCTGGATGGAGATAATCTGCCACTCCAATGGATGAAAGCAGAAGAGGACATCTCTCAGAAACGTGGATGTCAGTTGACTCTTACGTTAGACTTCCAGGATAGGGAAGAACGTCACTTCTGGATTCTTGCGTATTCGAAATGCTTGGCTCGACGAGTTGCCGGAGCGACCTGGGACCAGATCAGGGAGCAGGCCGATGTGATTCACGAAGAGATTGAAGACCAGCTTAACCTCGACGACCACGACGATGGCTATGATTCTGGATCTGATGGAGGCTACGACAGCAATCAGTACAGTTCTGATGATGATTATGAAGAATCTACCGAGGAAGATTGGATGGATATGGAAGCAATCATTGCGTCGTCTCTTGCTGACCTTACGGCTATGCTTCAAAGGTGATATCAGAAGTTCGGAACTGGTTGCATTATAAGCCCGTTGCCAGATGCTCAGTGACTTAGGATCGGTGGTCGTGCATCAGTGTTTTCTCCAATGACGTGTCTTCCTGTTTCAATTTGATATCGCCTTCAAGTAAGGCGTGATCTTCAGCGTATGTGCTTGAAGTGCTAACAGAATGACATTCTCTCCTTCAGCTTCGGAACACGAGTTTCATAGACGTTTCTAAACCCCTGTCAACATGTGGATTATCGGGCTTGGCTGTTTCAGATTAGCGGAAGTGCTCGCCCGTGCGCGTCATCCTTCAGCCTTGTCAGCTAACATCACTTCTGTTTCTGCTTCGCACTCTTATCTTCACTCCTTTTCTACGCACCTATCAATATTGTCTTGCCACTTCAGCATGTTCTTCTAAGCGAGATTTCGATGTATTCGATGACACAGCTGAAGACTATCCTCAGAAAAGAGTCCGTGTCGAGAACAGCTCGTTAATCGAGCGAAAGATCCAATATAACTCGGACGAAAGCATAGCTCACGAGTATAGTCCTAGTGCACCTCAGAGCGCGACTACTGAGCACACCGTGAAGACTAATCAAGTCGAGAGCACCGCAATGGGCAAGTCGAACGACAACGTGCCACCCAGAGCATCTCTTCTCGGCATGCCACGAGAGCTTCGCAACATGATCTATGGCTTCATCTTCCCAAGCATTATTCCGTCAGGCAGAGTTCCAAAGTGGCTGTCGGTTGCACCTCCAGGACTGCCCAATCGTGAAGAATTGAAGGAAGGTTCCATGTCTCGCTTTGGAGGAATCCCTCTCAGCTCTATCTGGTGGTGTCTCCAAAGAGAAGAGCTTAGAAGTGCTCCGCTCCAGATCAATCGCCAGGTCAGAAATGAGATCTTTTCAGTCTTCCTGAAAGACGGATATTTTCACAGCTAGGAACGGTCTACTAACAGGCCGGCCACTACCGCCTGGCTGCAGAATCTCCCATTAGAGCACCTCGAGCTCATTCGTGCAATTTTTATGAAGCTCCCTGGGAACCGCAATCCAGCTTCTCGGTACATATTATGCCCGCCGGTATTGCCAGGGTCTCAAAGAACCAGAATCAGACTATATTACCTTCGAAGCGACTATTACTTTGATATGTTAAAATAATTGTCATCACTATCGCCAAGCCCAGGTTGATTGGAGTGTCATCGATATTTTACTGGAATCACAGTGGAAGTATTGAGTATTGGCACAAGCGTGATCGGCATGTGAGTGCTGGTGGCAATGGGTACCAAATTGATGAAGATGATTGCAGCAGCGATGAAGTTAATGATACAAGTGATGAGGAACATGACGGCAATGAGGAAGCCGATGTTGATGACTGACGAAGCGGACGTCGATGACAGCGATGGAGATGAAGACGCGAACAAAGCCAACCACGACCACAAAGAACCTCAGTCTTCCTGAGGACGCTTCAAGTCTGGTAATCGCGAACTTCGGGCCTTGCAAAGGTCGTGGGAGAGGTCATCGGTGTTCGGAAGCTACCACATCAGCTTCAGGGGCTTGAATAGGGGAGAGGATACATCATAGAGATTGCTTGCGGTCGGGTTCACGCCATAAGATTGCGTAGTCCTAGGTGTGAATGCGCTTCTTGCATCTGGCTTCTGTTACTCACAAACACTGTATTTGTCATTTTCATGGTGCCCCTATCGTCGCCGGCACCAAGAAATCGCCGTGGTGCTGCTTCGAGCTTGATGGACGGAGCTCCGTAGAATTATGACATACATGCATCAAAGCTCATGTGACAAGATCGTGCTTGGAAAGTGCTTGTGTACCGTCCAATTCTGAATGATCGTGAACCTCACTGCCTCACTGTCGACAATTCCAAATCGTGACAGCCAGGGTCCCTGCCGTTATTGGTCTGAAACGTCGGATGGCAGGCACGCTGCGCTCCGCGGCTCACTCCATCGTCTCGTCTATGCTTCATGCACCTTCGCTGAAACAGGACGAAGACGCTGCATTTGATACACCAGCGAGTATCTACTGTACTGAACTCAAGCTTCATTACAGATGACAAGAGCAGCCCGTCGCCTTAGCCTCGACATGGTCTAGCGTAACGGCTTCCTGCCAGGTCGGCATTGGGAGCAAACACCTCCGACGGCATGATACAGTGAGCAGTCTAGCCTCAATCGAAGTCCTGGCCGGCGACCACAACCTCACTTCACCCCTGTCGAACCTGTCGACTACCACACTGGCCTCTACACCATCGTCTTTGCAACATATCCAGCGCGAACCACGACCAGATGCCCATCTCCTCACTATCCCCAGTCATAGCTTTCGATATCTGCAAATAGAGCTCATTTCGTCGTCGCACGGGTGATACCCGTGTAACACCAAGCATATCAACTTGGATCAAGATCTACGAGCGAAGATACATCCTCCGGAGCAATCCTAGTCACTCGTTATGCTAGGCACGAAGAAGCTCGAGTTGCTTGTTTGTTCGCGCTTCAGAAGGTCAGTGGAATTCGCGAAGAAGCAGAACCAGCGCGTTGCTATGAGCAAAAGTACGACGTGACACAGGCAGGCTGTGTTGTGGACCGATGTTGTTGGCAGCTTTTGTTTGGCCTCACTTGCTTTCTCGTTGAAATCTTGCAATTATAGCACACTAATGCCTTGGATGTTTAGACCTTCGAAGCTTCCTCCTCAATTCCGCCAAGCTGCTCGATCGGAGACACCTCTGACCTCCGCATCCTCATCGATATCTCCGTAACCTCCTCAGAAAGACGTAGTAAACAATAGCAAGCGTCCGCAGTCGCCCAGTCAGTCAATCTGTCGCACTCACGCATTTTCATACCACCCAGCGGGAGTAGCCCTCAGCAACCATTAACGAATAGAGCGCGTCGATACACACCTCTGAGAAACTCGCATACCTCACCTGGATCCCAGGTACCACAGTCTGCATTCTCTAGCTCGTCCAGCAGCGTCCCGTCCGATCCAAGAATCGTTTCGGCATTAGATCATACCCAGACAGCCCAGCAAGACCCGCCACCACGTCTTACCTATCCGCAAACGACTGCCACGTCCGAACAGCGAAGGAGGAGGACATCAGAAGGGCTTGAGGAGAGAGAACCTGAATCTGGACCACAACGTATATCTCCTCGAACACAATCTGCCATCCTCTACGCGATTGAAGCTCTCCATCGCCCAACACAGCACGCGCCTGCCCTGCTCAAGGAGAACGCGCCGATGTCAGATCCGCCGAGAGCTTCAGCTACGCCAACACGAACAGCACAAGATGCGCCAGCAACAACAAGTACAGGTCAGGCAGTCGAGCCCAGACGATCTGTACCTGGAATAAGAGGTCCGATTGAAGTCTGGGAATCTAGGCAGGCCAGGGAAGCAGAGAAAGAGGCAGCAAGGCGTGCAGAATCAGAATCGAGCAGTGCAGATCAAGCAAGGACGTCAGCAACGGAGGCGAGTCGGCGCAGGTCAGTCGAGCAACGCTCTCAGACAACGGCTTCCCAATCACTCCCAATACAAGAGCAGGGACAGGCTACCTTTGCACGGCAGATCCCTACTCCGGCTCGAACTCAGTATGATCCTTCACCACCGCACCCAGGTGACATTGGCCTGGCAGGTTATCCTTCTACGCGGTCGTACGCTACACAGCAGCAACCACTACAGCAGCAAAGAGCTGGCGCATCTACCCAGCCACATCCTGTCATTGCTCCCGTCTCCTCAAATACCACTCAACAGCGCACAACAGGAGCCACATTCCCACATGCTTTCGAAAGATGGGAGGAATTGTCTTCACACTGGGAAGGGTTGACCTCGTACTGGGTGCATCGTCTTGAGCAGGAAGCGCTAAAGATTCGAGATGAAATTACTGTACAGCAAATGTCAAAACAGATCACCGACCTTAATTCAGCAGGCGCCAATCTCTTCAATGCTGTGGTGGAATTGCAAAAGCTTCGATTATCCGCAGAGCGCAAGTTCAATCGTTGGTATGATCAGGCCAGGGAAGAACAGGAGAAAGACCAAGCGGAGATTGCTCGGTTGCGACAAGCGTTGAAAGAGGAAGAAAATCGGCGATTGAATGAGCCACAAGTGAATGTTGATCTGGTCGAAGCACGATTGAGAGAACTTCGTCGAGAGACGCAGATTGCACAAGCAGAGTCACAAAGATCATGGGAAGCCGTTGGGCGGAGAGAGGACGACGACCGTAGGGCAATGTCTGCACTTCGGGCTGGTCAACCATTTTATATTGGCGGCATACAGGTAGTGCCTGTGCCTACATCAGTCAGTCATGGCAGTGACCAGATTATACATCCTCAGCAACACAACCCTGCCTACTCAACATACCCTCCTATGCCTGGTGTACAAGGTTTCGGGCAAGGTTACGAACAAGAAAAGCCATCACCAACAGACACTGACCCTTTCTCTGGACAACCTGCGCCTCAACTGGGTCGTCCTCATACCGCCGGTGGTTTCCAGTCTTTTCCCTCTGGACCTTCACCACCCCCTATTGGCTCGATGCACACCATCGTGCAGGGGCCGACCTCGCAAGCATATCCCGGCATGTCACCGGCGGGTACAAGAGGTCCTTCTAGAATGCCAATACAACAGTATCCTTTCCCGAATCCTGGTAGCATGCCAACTGGTCCATTACCAGTTTACAACCAAGCAGGTCAATATCTACAGCCGCAAATGCCAGGCACTTCCAGCCAGGTTCAGCAGCATCAGTATCAGCAGCAGCATGAAGCATACCCTGAATCGGGCGAAACATCAGAAGTGCAAGATGACGACGATGAAGGCTATGGTCTGGAGCTAGACCCTCCTCCACCAATACCTGAAGGCATGCATGGCGAACCTGCATATCCCGATCGCGAGAGATATCAACAAGACGAACGCCAGCAGGAGTCGGGAAGCCCCGAACACTACTATGTCGCAGGTATCGAGCCAGGATTAAGTGCATACGCACAAGACCAGCATCGTGGCGGACTGTACCTACAGTACCAGCCTAATGTACAGCACGGCCAGGCACCCTACCAACCATCCCACCTCGAGCAGCACAACGCGCCTCGTAACATTCCCTATACCTACGACCTGCCCAATCCCAACATTGCCGCCATACCACGTCAACCCGGCGCTCCCTACACCACCGCCCTTCCCCTGCAATCCACAACAGCCTACTCATCCACCTCCCCTTTCCAATCCCCCTCTCGCTCTCTATCGCCCGAACCACAAAGTCCCGCATCACCAGAACCCCATCAACAACCTCACGACATCCCACTTCCCTACGAGACTCAGATCCAAGGCCAAGGCTACGGCCTCTCGTCCGCAGCACCCGCAGGCGACTGGGAAGGCATGCAAGCGCACGCGCACCATGCGACGCGGCTGAGCGATGTGCTTGAGGAGGAGAGCGTGGCGAGTCCGTCGGGGAGTAGGAGTAGGG
>Ga0268250_10000422_pt1 | contig 20206 bp, 14 predicted proteins | sample AgamicAsSfe_FD_200448 | JGI IMG/M metagenome (GOLD analysis project Ga0268250, IMG submission 200448) | Agave microbial communities from Guanajuato, Mexico - As.Sf.e (v2) (version 2) | ecosystem: Host-associated > Plants > Phyllosphere > Phylloplane/Leaf | place: Guanajuato, Mexico | collected... | reverse complement strand
TGACTGATGTAGCAGGCACACCCTCACTCCACTGCTTATTGCCAGTCTTCATCGAACTCACGGCCGCCCGTGTGAACCTGGATGATGACTGGCTCCCAACTTCTGAATGGTTTGACTTGGCAGGGCAATTCATGCTGCAAGCTGTCATAGGCGAATATCTTCGCAATGGTGCTTACGGCGACGAGACTTTCAACACCATCTTCGCGTATGGCTGCCCTGGTGTCGAGCGCTGGGCGGAAGAACCAGCTGACGTAGCCGCTATGCGAAAACTCTTTTGCGCTGAAGGCAACCTCCGAGAAGAGAACCGCGAATGGACGAGGATCAAACAACAATACGTCAGCGAGCTTCTGCCACGAGACCGGTCCCAGTCAAGTCTTCAAGCGATAGAAGCAGCTCAGGAACGGCATCCATATGCTGCTTTTGAGGAACAGCTTCTCTCTTTCCTCAGGTATCTGCATGATGGTCTAGTCAAGCCAGATCTCGCTCAGGTCGAAGAAGGTCGCATCAACATCGACGGCAATGAACTCTCTGAAGCCGAGTCGAGAGCGATGATTCGGCGCATGTGCCTTTAAAGACTCTGTCATATACCAGCCTCTGATCTCGGCCGGTTCTGATGGGAATTTTTCGGATGCCTGTTTCTTTCTCCGACCGTTCAATCTCGCATCTTCGTAGTAGCGTATGCCGTTCTTGTTTATACCTTTTGAAGCATCGACATTTTTCTCTTCTTACCTTGCGAATTATTCTTCCAGAACCACAACATTCATACCAAAAGTCATGTAGCTGCGCACGTTTTGTACCATATACCCAAATTAGCTAGTCAGGACATCGACACAGGCATGTAGTCGATGCAGTCATTCAACATTTATCAGCCGCTCGGTGGCTATTCGATTTCGACTCTACTTTCCATAACAGAATACTTTCAAATCTCCTGCTACATCCCCAATCGCCTTCCTTGCTTCATCACTCCAAGCGCCCATCTGCAACCACCCATGCGTCATATCACCATAGTGCCTCCACCTGACTTCGTTCCCAGCCTCTCTCAATTTACTCGCATACTCGACACCCACATCCCTTAACGGATCGAAGCCACTCGTATACACACTCGCCCTCGGAACATCCTTCAGATAATCTAGACTCTGCATACCAGGCGAAATGTACTGATGCGAAGGCGGCGTACCACGCGGCAAGTAGTGGTCTGCGAAACTGAAGATTCCATTGCATTCGAGGTAGTAGCCGCTGTTATTTTTAGTAGCTGCAGGAGTATCAAAGGGAAGGCGCGCCTCGGGGTAGAGCAAGATCTGAGCTGCCAGTGGCTTCTTCTTTTGATCCCGGCGTCGGAGACAGATTGCTGCTGTCATGTTTCCGCCTGCTGAATCGCCGCCGCCACAGACACGATCAGGGTGAACGCCTCGTGCTTTGCCTCCTCCGCCCTGAAGCCAATCGATAACGGTGTCGTATTCGTCTAGTTGGGTTGGGAATTTGAACTCTGGTGCGAGACGGTAGTCGATTGCATAGACCTAGAACGGTCAGATTAGTTCTTCATCTTCTTGTATTTCTTGGCTTCAAACATGATGTACCTGTACCCCACTCTCCTCAGCAACCTGCCTCAACCCATTCTCAAACTCATCTACACTTCCTACTGTGTAACCCCCGCCATGGAAATATACCCATGCCCCATTCTCGCCTTCTGCCTTTTCGCTTTTCGGATACAGAACTCGGACTGGAATCGTTCCATGCGGGCCTCGCACAGCCGTAAATTCTACTCTCCCAATGGCATGTTGCTTGTCTTCTGGGATGTTGTGAAAACCAAAGACTTCAAGATGCTTTCTCCGCTCAGCGTGAAAGTCTTCGTCTCCGCCGAGATGAAGCGAAGAATGTGATTCAAGAAAGCGGGATATGGAAGAACAGAGCGTGCTACGGTCACCCGTTTTTGGGATGTGGGAGTCGGAAGATGGAGAAGACATCATAGGAGAGAAAAAGGTCAAACTTGTCGCTTGTATGCTTGCGTATGAAACAGAAGTTAGCTAGGGTTTTACTTGCGATCCCGCTCGTTGGGCTTTCGCAATAGTATTTCTTTTTTCATATAATTGCCTTCCGTCATACTGTGCATAGTCCTACGCGTGATGACGCAAACGTCATTGTTACTCGTCGGTGCCAGAATTCTGACCGGGTGGACGCGTGGAACGCTTCCTTCCGATTTCAGGTTGATGAGGAGTGGAGCCCGTAGGCCCACGATGTGCGCACGCCAATATCCGGAGCATAGTTTTATACCCGACCCTGAGAGTCTAGTCATGAAGACGCGCTAGCGAATATGTGGATTCACCCATCGTTATGATGATATGATCTTGATTATCAAATACTTCTTATTTGGTTTGAGAGAGATATCGCGTATCCTGAACCTAATCTTACAACATGTCGTCAAACGTAGCGATGAGCGCCCTAAAAGGCGGAGGTATATATACAAGAATCAAAAGGGGCTTTGACTAGCAAATTAGATAGCAGAGTAAACAGCAGTGCATCCACGTCCGCATTCTACCTTTTGCTCAAACTCCACTGTCCGGCCGTTGACCTTGACCTTGTTCCTTGGTGTAATTTGGAACCGATGCATTTCCTTCTCTCTTAGTTGCTTTCCGAACCCACCGGCAGACGCAGCGCGTTCTAGCTCGGCAGCTTGGTCAAGTGGCTGGATATATGCTGGTGTGGCTAGGTTGCTCCGCTTTCCACTACCAATCTGGTAGAACTCGTTGTTGCCCCAGAACAAGATGTCGCGACCCCAGTTCGTATCGTTGTCTGTAAGCTTTCTCGATCGACCGGATACAGCGACGCTGGCGACATTGTCGAGAATGGCGGCAGCATGTGTTGCGCCGACAGAGATGGTGGACAGGCGAATGGGAATTGCAGTGTTCTTGACTTCATCCCATTCGAAGAGACCGGAGAAAGCAGGGACTTTGACGGGGTCTGCCTGTGTGTGTACCCATCGACCAGTACCTAGTTGGCCTGTCAGACCGAATCCGAAGGCCCAGGTGTCTGCGGTGGTTTTGTTGCCCTTGGTCGCTTCGGTAGCAAGGAAGGACGTGTTGCCGCCAGCGAAGACGTTTGTTACCTTGCCTACCTGGCCAGAGTAGAGCTTTTGTGTTGGGAGTAGGGATGGAGCGTCAACGCTTTGTGCCTCGGCATTGTACGGGAAGCCCAATTGGCCAGAGGTGTTGTCGCCAAAAGTAAAAGCGCGTCCTTCGGAGTCGCAGACTAAGCTGTGGTAGTCACCAGCAGCGATCTTCTTGACGGGGAAGCCCTTGAGCGTAGTGATCTCGTGAGGAATGTCGAAAGGCCCAGGCGGTCGACTCTCCCACGACAGACCGGGTATACCCATTTGGCCCTTGCTAGGGAAGTCTTGTGAGCCTGATGCGAACGAGAAGACACGGCCGGAAGACGTGAGCATGAGGGCGTGCTCTAGACCAGAGACAATATCTGTAACACGCTCATTCCACCCCAGATTCTCAGGCGTGCGCTTTCGGTACGAGATGTTGTTGGAACCGCCCCAGAAGGGGATCCAGGACCCAGATGGCGGCTTGGGACCTTCCTTCTGCTCCGCCTGCGAGACGGGTATAGAGTATACGGAGCCGCTCTTGGAAAGGCCAATAATTCGATCGCGTGAGATGGCCAGTGATGTAAGGTTGTGGCCAGTAAGAGTCTTGGTAGGCTCCTTGATATCGTTGGCGAAGGCGGTGCCCCACTGTAGGAGATCGCCCTTCTCGTCAATGGCAGCACCGAAATTTCTGTCCAGCTTGATATCTCTCAGCAGCTTTCCGTCAAAGAAAGCCAGCCGTCTTGGTGTCTTTATGTGTCTTTCGTCTGAGTCGGGTGCCACGACCTTGCCCGCATTTGAGCCCCATGTGTACACGCCAGGATTCTCCCAGCTCTTTATCACCTGAAGGTGCTGTGAGCTGATGATGTTCCTGTTGTCGTCGCTCGATGTGGCCTGCCGCCGGGGTGCTTCAAACTTTATTTCGGGCTCCTCTTGCTCTTCAGCGTGCGCATCTCGTATGATGGACTCGCCATTGCACCATTGCCATGCGGTGGCGGTGGCCCAGAGCGTGCCGACGGTAGCTATGGATCGGACGAAATGCTGTTGTCGTCGCTGTGCATACGGATGCGAGGCTGTGCGGACCTGGGATGGCGGGGGTCTGGTCGCTATGTGCCTAGATAGCCGCGGGGCATGAGGCGTTCGTAGGGATGCGCGTGCCACACATTTGGTGCTGAGCATGGTGTAGTATGTCGAGACTTGTGGGTTAGTGGTAGCAGTGTCGACCCAAAAGTGTCTGGTTGAATCAAGAGAACGACATTTGCAACAATGTCCAAAGGTCCGATTATAGTTGGAGCATTGGTAATTGGACAGCTACGATAGTTTCTCGAAATCGTAGCGGCGTGATCAATGACGCTCTAGACTTTCTCCACAGTTGACAGCGAGGCTAGCACCAATCCAGACTGGCGCCATCCGCTGCACCCCCACGAGCATCACCGAGCTCCGACATGTGGAAGCTGGCGTCGTCGTGTTTGCTGTCCACAGACAAGAACCCCGCCAGCATCCGAATTGCGCGAGAATGTATGAGGCAGACTCGTGGTACACGGCCTTTGTCCCGCGCACAGCCAAGCCCCAGGAAAAGGGCAAGCACCGCCGGAGAGAGAGCCTGCTCAAACAGGAGAACGTAAGCCCACCATCCGCTGCCGGGTACGTTTGAGCACTTCTGATGATTGTACTTTGCAGGAGAGTCAGGCTGACTTGGAGCGCGTAGAAGCCATCCCAGAGACGGCAGATGAGGACCGACCCGGAAAGCTCAATGGCCCTCCACCGGCCACCGTGGCCAGACGCGCCAAGTCGTACAGCGACTTCTACACGGTCGTGCGCGCACACCTGAGGAAGGAAAGGGCACTGGAGAAGAAGAAGTCGCGTGAGGACATCAGCACCGAGCTCGAGTTTGCCGATTGGTATGGCGGCCTCAGCGACGAGCTGCTGGAAGCCAGCCACGACGAGTACAGGCTCTACCAGCACCAGCTGCACATGACGCGAAACCACCTCGAGAACATCAGCTCTGACACTACTTCCACCCTCCATGTCCTCTCCTCCCTCTCCGAATCCTTCAAGGTCGTCGAAGCCCAGACAAACGCATTTCGCACACAATGTGAAGGCCTTATCGATGACCAGAAGCGCATTACCAAGCTCGCCGATGACATGGAACAGAACCTCCGATACTATCTGTATCTCGAACCTACTACAAAACGGCTCAATGCTCCAGGCGCGGGCAAGATAGTGCGGGGCAGCGAATTCGTCGAGATGCTGGCGAATTTGGACAGCTGTCTAGAATACATGCAGGCGCATTCCAAACACCGTGAGGCCGAAACGTACCGATCCAGATACCGACTACTCCTCACTCGCGCCCTTACGCTCATCCGTGTTCATTTCACCGAAGCACTTCGAGAGATTGCAGCCGATGTATCTAAGCGGATAGCGGATAGACAACTGAACGACACGACTATGTCTGCACTGCTATATGCCAAATTCCGCGTCGGAGCCCCAGAGTTGAAGAGTATAGGCATCGAGATACAGAAGCGGGCAGTGCTGCCAGCTGGAGCAGCGCCAGGCGGCGAAGCAGAGTACCAGAGTCTAATGAATGAGCTGTACCAGAGCTACTCGGCCACCCGTGGCCGCCTCATCCTTCCTATCGTTACAAAGAAAATTGGAGACATTGCACAAGCTCCAAGCACATCGACAGACCTTGTAGCTTTTGCGCGGAGTAGCATAAGCTACATACGAGGCATATGTTTCGACGAGTGCGACTTATGGCGGGAATGGTTCGACGGCGACGGCGGATTGTACGACTTCTTGGAAGCCGTGTGTGAACCTCTCTACGACTATCTCCGACCACGCACTATCCATGAGACGCAAATACTTAAGCTGTGCGAGTTATGTACCCTGATACAAACACGATACATGGAGGAGGAAGAGGAAGAATCGCCCGTTGACGCAAACAAGCTGGACTTCTCTGTCATTGTACATCCCGCACTGCAAGATGCACAAAACAGATTGGTCTTCCTATCGCTTGCAATTCTGCGGGATGATATTGAGAGATACAAGCCCAAACCAGAAGATCTCGACTACCCAGCAAAGAACAAGAAGCACGCCACCTCCGGAACGAAATCGAACCAACCCGTCTTGTCTGGCAAGAAGCAACCCAAGTCCGAAGTGCCGCCCACCCCATTGATGCCAAAGACGCCTACAATAGTCGAGGACGACGATCCAGATGCGCGGTGGAACTTCAACACTGAAGCGGCCTTCAAAGACTGGTACCCTACATTGCGTAAAGCGATCTGGTTGCTCAGCAAAATCTACAGGCTTGTCCATGTAGGTTCTTGAACGGTCGCATAACCTGTCCATGCTAATATGCTCCCAGTCCTCTGTGTTCGACGACTTGGCCCATCACATTGTTCACAGCACCACGCTTTCGCTTGCTCAAGCCAGCACATTGCTAGCCAAATCCGCCTCGCCGACCGACGCTGCTCTCTTCCTCGTATCGCACCTCCTACTCCTGAAGCAGCAGATTGTGGCTTTCGACATAGAGTTCGTTACACCAGAAACTGAAGTCCAATACAACTTCTCCAGTGTCACAAACACGTTCTGGGAGCTGCGTGCTCGTGGTGGTCTCTTCAACCCGCGCAACCTGGTCGGTCTGCTCATCCCCAAAGTTGTAGAGAACATGTTGGATGCCAAAGCTGAAGTAGACGCGCGCCTACGTCAAGCGATTAACGACTTCACCGGACAATTTGTCACTCGCATGACAGCTCCGATCGATACCAAGAACAACAAGAAGGTACCACCGAGCGAGGCCCCTGCGCGCACGAGCAAGATCCGACAGAACATCGAACAAGAGACACCGTTCTTACGATCGAAACTGGAAGAATACATTACCGACGCACGTACACGCGAGATGCTCGTGGCAGCTGTAATGGAATCTGTCACGCAGACGTATGAAGATTGGTACGACACGTCATACTCTCCATCCCTTGCCAACCAAAACGGGATCAGCAGAAGCACCAAGGGCAAAGGTAGGGAGGATGGCGTGTGGGATCCGGATGTATTCAGCGAGTGGTGCGGCAATACATTCAAAGTCGGCACGCTAGGCTTGGGCATCATGGACGATGAACAAGAAGATTATCAAGATCGAGATGATAGCGACGCGGATAGTATGGGTGCTGCCAGTGGGCGGTCAGGCACAGAACGGACAGGGAACACCGGCTTGAGGATCAAGATGTGAGACTCGTCGGTGAATCAGGCATAGTACGATAAACGACTATATATACTCGCATACAGGCCTACGGGAATGTGTTCAAGATGCCATCACCATGCTACAGGGAGAAAATCTACCATTACTTTCTTCCCACATTCTTGGCTCGCCAACATAGGTGTTCTCTTTGCTGACTCTTTTCGCCCTGCGAAATCCACTTCTATATGCGCTTCACTCTCCGAATCACGTTCTTCTCTTTTTCGTACATTGCGCCTTTGCTGCCTCGCTTTCCGTCGTCGCAGTGCATTCTTCTCGCGACGCTCCATTACATCGCTTTCTTCACCTTCCTACTGTATTTGATTAGCGTCATTGTCATTGTCATCCTCGCCTCGAAAAAAAGCGGAAAACAGAAACTTACCGAACTGGTCTCGGCTGAATCTGTTGATCTGTGAAGGGACTGGTAAGATGATGTTGTGGAGAGTACAGAGAGTGACTTGGTCGGTGGATACTTGGCTTCATCTTCCGTGTCGCTTGCTAACTCTGTTGCTGCATCGGAGGAGGTTGAAAAGCTGGAAGAGGGACGTATAATCTAGCAATTTTAGCATATAATGGGAAAGGTAGAGAAGATATGTCATGAGGAACTTACTGCGTCTCTATTATCCTTACCCATTTTTCCTTTTCTCCTCTTGTTCAGCTGGAGTCTCTTCCTCGTTTGTTCATTCAATTCTCGTTGTTTTCTCGGCAACACGTCTTCCTCCTCTTCCCCACCTGCTCCGTTCTCTCGATCCGTACAAACCTCACCATCCTCAGCGCTGCTACTTAGGCTGTTGCGCTTTTTCATCAGAGCTATGCTTCCCTGTTTCTCTAAGCTCTCTGCCACATCAAGCACTGATGCCATAGATACTTGGGCAGCCTTGTATGCTTTGCCCGAGAGTCCAGAAACTGAAAGCTGAAAGGCCATGTATGGGCGTAAGAGATCAAGAGATGAGTTGATGTGAGCAATCTCCGCATTCTTTCGAAAGCTACCAGTGTTCATGATTGTGCTGTTACATGCCCTGAAATCATGTTCTGACTCGCTATAAGTATCGGTGTCGGTGTCAGAATGAATGCTGTCCGGTTTGATTCTGGAAGTCAGAGTCTTCGAACGTGTAGTACGAGCAGTAGAAATAGCTGGAAATGGCTTATGTTTCTTCGTTGCTGAAGCTTTTGGCGCTGGGTCTTGAATGCGCCTTTTTACGCGTGCTGCGACCTTCATTCGATCTACCGTATCATCTTCTTCTTGCTTGATGTTTATCATATCCTCTTCTTCATCAATATCTCGCACAAAATCTGCAGTACCACGCGCTCGCCCTTCGTCGAGAACAAGAGGTGTCTTGTCTACCTTGTTGTTGTCTAGTTCTATGGATGTTATTGATTCACGGAGTGCTTCGACTGTAGATTCGAGTCTTGGTACAATCCTAGCAATGGTGTTGCGGGATGGCGGTCGAGGCCGCCCTTTGGTAGCCCGTGTACGAGCCATGGTGACCGTTCAGCTAAATCAGTCTGGAGCAGACATTCATATTAAGGTAAAGATGGTTTAAGGTAGTCAAGGATATATTTGATGCGCGATCTCGCAACTAGGAAACAGACATTAGATACATGGGACATACAAAGAACTGCCCACAAGACAGCATCTGTGGAGGGAGAAACCCAAGAGCAAACTTTAGCGTGGCTGGCAAACCAAGGCAAGTTGTGATTGGCATGTTGTCTCCAAAGGCTATATCAAAGAATCTTTTATCATGGGATCGCAAAAAGCTTTCGCATTGTCCATGAGGAGCAAACCTACTTTTCCAGAATCTATTGGTATCGTATCTGATTAAAAGATCGTGTAAGCTTGTCAACATTTCGCTCCAACCTTAAGAAGGAGCTAGTCTTCCTGTATCAGCTTTAGAATAAGCTTTAGGCATTACTTGTGACACAACAAGAACAAGCTCCCTTGTGCAGGTTCTCGCCGTTAATTTCACTGAAAACTAGCTTGTCGTCCGTTTTCTTATTCTCTTTTGCTACACGGGGCAGTTTATCTCTGTTTTTGAGTCCGTATGAGATTTTCCTATCTATGTCGGGAGATTGCTTGTTCATGGTGTCTGTACGAGTGTTAGGTTCAGCTGCCCTTGATCATAACTTTGAGTAGTGGCATGAGCTGAACAAGCAAAATAGAGCGATATAGATTAAGCTATGGTGATAATAATAGTTCCAACATTTGGTAGAACATAAAGAGACCAAGCTTCTTAGCAACAGTAGGTGTAAGAAGTATAAAACGTCAGAAGCCAATTCAAATGCGATACAGGTTGTGGTAACAATAAGTCAACGCCAAATGCTATGCTAAGAGAAAAACCTGAAGGAAAAACGGGGTAGCCGTTACAGGACGCACGACCACTGCACCCAAGTGCTCATATAGGCACGTTTGGCAGAATCATCCCAACTTGAGAAGCAAGCGGATCGGTAGAAGGCTGCTTAGTGACGGTATTGACGGCATTGTCCTTGTACTTTGCCAGTGTCTTGTTGGAGTTGAAGTTCTGGTTGATCACACCGCTCATGCCTTTTTGGCAGTGGTTACCATTGGGCTGAGAGCAGTAATACCAAATCGGGTTCTTGTCTGGCACCATGAAGGTGAAGACGTTTGGCGCCTCTCCTGCAGTAGTGTTGAAGTTGAAGCCGGAGAAAATCGCGTTGTCACCGCCGAGAGGCTCGCATGGTTTGTCGAACGAGGATTGCACAAACGTGTGCGCTTTAGGAAGAAAGTGAAATTCCATTAGATCGCCAGGTTCAGCCACGACGTTTTCAGGCTCGAAGTGAAGGCCATTGTTGGCGGTTGTAGAGCCAGCAAAGACGCGGTGTATTACACCAGTAGACCGAACTGGCTGCGCTGGGATAGCAGTGGTGAGACTGATTAGCGTTGCGGCTGACAGAGTAATCGATGTGATGGCGACCATATTGAATGATGGATTGATATGTTGCGAATGTGTAGGACTGGTAGGATGCGATGGAAATGTTCTCAAGAAGGTACTGTGATGATGAAGTTGACCAAGAAGAATGTCTACAGATATATAATCATGTAGCAATTCCACCAACAACTTACTATTCCACATGTTCTACACATAGCCTCAGGGTGATGATGCTACCATTTGGCGGTAAGCTGTGCCATTCTTGCCGCGCTGAGTCGCTAATTTGGTCAGCTCCACAGCCTCAGGCTTGCTGCGTGACAAAAACGCAGAGAATAGCACAGTAGCATGCCGAGGATGAACAGGCCTCGTCTGACACAGTCATTTCGGGTGTGAATTGTTCCAGTATCTGCTTGAAAGACACCCAATGAGCGTGTAGCAATCCTGCTAGGGCCATCGAAATGGCTGACTTGGGGTTTTGACATTGTAATGGCTGAGCTATACTGCGAGAGAAGTCCGTCCAGCGCGATTGTCATACACCTGGCTCTAGGTCACGAACGGGTCTTGTGTCATAGTGGGGAATGCGCGGGCAAGGAATGGCTGAGTCCTAAGAACTGACGACTGCGCCACGCTATGGTACTTCCTTCTATCTCTATGTGGCTCTTGGTATTCTTTGTAATGCTGGCTATTTTTGGATTCGATGGAGCGCTTATAGACATCTGAAGGATTACCCCCTCGCTACACGCTGACGGGTCGTCTCGCTGCTCAAATTCTCACTTTGCTATTCAGGAAGGCATCGCTGGTGATCTGAAACAGCTGGCACATTTACGCGAAGTACAGAGTCACGGTTGTTGATGGAGCGATAAATCCAGCGCGCAGTAATGCGAGTGGTAGATCTCTCGACCCTCGACGTCCGTGCGCCACGCTCGAACCAAGAACGGCTAGGTACCTAGGTACCGCTGCCGTCGCAGACGCATCTGCATTCCTTCGGTTTTTTGTTACTTAGTCATAAAACTTACTTCAAGATTGAACCGTTTACTCTCAAGGCTCGGGACAGTTGTCTAGCATATGTGCTAAACGTGCATCAATTGTGGAGGCTGGGTGCCGCGGGCCGCTAGCAAGGTAAGACGAAGATACACGGTGAGGTTTTAGTCGAACGTAGGAAGGCGGGGCTGCTATGGTTACGATGGTCGTGAATGGTAGCAATTTCTCCACGGGCGCAAAAAAGGACATGAAGGCGGCGGTGAAGACGAAAGTATGCGTGAGTTGGTGAGGCGGTCAAGATATGTTAATACATCTTAAAGATAGCTAGGTAGCCTGGATCGAAAAAGAAAAGAAGACGTGCTCGGAGTTCCCACACCACCACCACAATGTAGTGGTGCGTGAATGATGATTGCTTTGCCAGGTACCGGTGAGTATGGGTCACAGTAAGAGTGGATGGGCAATGCCAAATGAAGTGTGCTTAAACGTTTCATTATCTTCTTCGCTTGAGAAGAACGCCAATACATGCTAGCTCATGACTGCGGAAAACATCCAAAGAAAACATGCTCTATCAAAGAAGGCCCGCTTACATGCAAGCAGCGCCATCAATGCCAATGACCTTTCCGTTGACCCAGTCACCGTCTTGAGAAGCAAGGAAGCAGACGACACGGGCAATGTCTACTGGCTGGCCGACACGGTTGTGAGGGGACCATGTGCAGGCGTACTCGTCGACCTGGTCATCGGAGAGCTTCTCACCACCGGGAATGTACTCGCGGCACACTGCGTGGTACATGTCGGTCTTGATGCCACCGGGTGCAACGCAGTTGACGGTGATCCTCTTCTCGCCAGCATCTGTAGCTTCGTCAGTAAATGATGTGGGTGTGAAAATGATCCGACTTACCGATAGCCATGCACCTGGTGAAGGTCTCAATGGCACCCTTTGAGCCGGAGTAGACAGCGTGCTTGGGTACACCCTTGGCCTGACCAGTGATGGATCCCATAAGGATGATGCGACCACCCATCTCCATCCTCTTGTACGCCGCCTTAGCGACGAAGAACTGACCACGGGTGTTGATGGTGAAGACACGGTCGAACTCCTCGGGTGTGACGTCCTTGAAGTGACCGAAGGAGACGACACCAGAGTTTGAGCAGCAGATGTCGAGCTTGCCGAAGTGGGCAACAACGTCATCCATCAGCTTCTCAGACTCCTCGACGTTGCCAACGTTAGCCTTGAAGGCAGCGGCATCTGAGCCGTTACCAAGGGCCTTGATCTCCTTGACAACCTGCTCAGCTCCCTCGACGGCGTTGGCGTAGTTGACGGCGACCTTTGCGCCACGCTTGGCCAGCTCAATGGCCATCGCCTTTCCGATACCACGGCCTGGGTGATAGTTAGTATTGTAGATGTGATCTTGGATATGCTTGAGCTTACCTGAGCCGGTAACAACGGCGACCTTGCCGGCAAGGCTCCATGTCTGCTCGATTGATGCCATTGCGAATGTGTTGAGGTGGGTTTTTTTGGTGTTGGGTGGAGGATCGAAGTGTAGAGGTGGTTGTAGTAGTGATGAGAGTGGTTGTGATGATGATTTCCTTCCACGGTCAAGACGAAGACATATATACCCTTTCGCTATTCGGAACTCCAGCGGAGACCGCGTTCAATGAGTAGCTCTTTTGCATCTAACCCACCACCGGTATCCCAACATCCATACGACTCCCCCAACTCAATGCCTCCGGTTCGGCACATAGCATCGCCCCCAAGAGTCGTGAGTCCTAGGGCTGAAACAGTGTGTACCTGCGCCGCACCTGTCCCGTAGCGTGGTCCCCGTCCCCGTAGGAGAGCCTGAGCCTCAGGGACAGACTTCGGACAGAGGGGCCGAAGGGCTCAGGGGCTCTCATCATTGGTCGACTCGCGAGATGCTAAGGCCGGCCGAGCAACAACAAACTTCTAGAGTCTGTTTGTGACGCGCCTGTCCGTTTCATGAGATCAGAATATCTTTTTTTGTCGACTGCGAGTAATTTTGGCACTCCATTGAGTTTTGCTGGTGAAGCACCAGGTATGACAACGTGAGAAGCCCGCGTTTGGCGCTGGAGACGACTCTCAGGGCTGGTGCGACGCCGATGGCATCGCAACGTCTATTTTCGCATCCTCGGATGTCCGCAGTCGACAGAGAGCATCTGCTGCGAGTTCTTGCACCGTGCTGTGAAGCGAGCAGAATAGAACTTCGCTGTCGACAACTCCGTCTATCGTAAGCCCTAAGGCCATAGACGTTCCTGACGATCCGACATGGTCATGTGACTTTTGAAAGTGAATCCCTGGAAGGTTTAGCCTGCAAACTCTCTCAGGGTTCGGCAGGACCTCGACGTTTCTCAACACCACAGTGCACAGTGCTGGAACCTCAATGGCTCCCCATGCACCAACGGTCATCATGAATATCTTGGCACCGTGAACTCCGGACGCAATCCGGTAAATGGGAGTGTCCTAGAAATCGGCACGAATCCGTAGCTAGGTGTCGCAATCAACGACGGGCGCGGCCGGCTTCCACAGCGGGGATCCGCCGACGTCTTCATTGTCCGTGCGTATTCTTCCTCACTTCATCTTCAAAGTGTCGTACTGATGAGTGTAGAAACTCAGGCAGTGAATAGCAAGCTGACTGCATCCTCATTTCGAGTTTACGGATCGTTCGAAGATAAGAATCCTGTGCGCAAATTAAACCGAGTCTAGAAACGAGCCACCAGATCCCAGCATGTACGACGACGGCGCATCTCAGTCTTTATCCAGATTACATACCTGGATTACCAGCATAATGTGGCTACGCGTCTGCGTCGGATACTTGAGTGCTTACAGGCCTCATCTTGTAAGCAGAAAATGAGTTCGCCGGCCATGGTGTCTTATCAATTACGCCCGCCGACCCAAAGATCCAAACCATGCGCATATCCACCCCGTTTTATTGGCTTTTTCAAGCCGGGAATGGCTCGCCGTTGTGCGATGAACTGTCAGTGCAGTGCCGATATATCCAGCACTTGCTAAAGTTTCGGATCTTTTTGTGTGACGCTTCGGCTCGTGCATACACCCTTTCGTACCAGCAGAAGAATAGCAACGACGCGAGAGAGTCGCTTGAGGTTGGCCATTGCGCACCCAAATAGTACTCAAGAGTAAAAGTGCTTGGGCGATACTTCTCGTTAAAGGGTGCTACGCGTGAAGAAGCCTACTGTTGATACTTTCGCATGATGCCAGCAACACAGCAGAACATGGCGGATGATACTTCGTCATCACGGCATCATTCATCGAGAGCTATGCAACCTGGAAGACTATGTGCCCACTAATCAGTAGTTTTGCTGTCTGATTGCTCAAACTTTTTGAGATGGAGTATCACCGTACGAATCACCGGCGAACAAGTGCTTCCCGGCCTGAAAAAGGGGTAGCGTAGTCATCTTGGAGAGCTCTTTTGTGGACTTGTTGGAGCTATGCCTGAATCGCTTCGTTTTCCCCTCAGTCCGTTTCCCGTCAAGCACATAGCGGTGAAAGAGGCTGTCACTGGGCCCTCCACGCGACCGTCTGCCAGATCGCCCTGTACTAATGCGTCTATCCCCGGGACGATCTTGGTATACATTATCGAACCCTCGCGTTTGTGTTCATGACATCTTAGTGATGAACTCCTTGTCTTCAATGCCGGTACAAACATGTTGTGGGTGACTGAGAATCTGAAGTGATACTTGATCTCAACAGAGATCTGTGGAATGCTACATAGGGCATCAGTAACGCAGAAAAGTTTCACTGGCCACAAACCGTTCGGATACTACCCGGTAAGTCCCCGATGCTTGAACTCAAGCTCGGCTGGCATACGGAAGTGCATTGATCGACACTAGGCATGTCTTTGACTAGGATAGCGCAACCATATCACTACATCCACCACAATCTTTTGATAGGATGTAAGCCACGAACGGCGACGAAAACCTCCGATTCACCGACCGTTAGATGGAACTCACGAGGGGTCACTCGCGTGTTCACCACGCTGTGACGAGTGACATACACCAAATCTCGATGGCACGGTCCACATTTTCTAGCAGTTACGGCTATCGTGCGGGCATCCGTAGGCTTGGCATGATGCTCGTATTAGACATGCAGATTGGAATAGAAACCATTGATCTGGGTACATAGATTCTGTAAATGGTCCATCATGTCGTAGGTTATTGGGATGTGTAACAAGGTCCACTTGCGGCCGAAGTACTCTAACCGCTCTTGTGCATTCCAACAGCCAGGCATCTCAAACAGGGCTGCATATGTTGCCTCTGAATGCCAGTAATCACGCTGAACGCGTAAGCTTGTCAGGCAACGAGCCTGCAGGTAGACGTCTTGGTACCGGCTTTCTGTCATTGTGATACCGAAGCATGCTGCATACATCCACCCCTCAACTAAACGGGCAGAAGTAATCTGTGTAGTAGCTGCATCGGGAAAAGACTTTCATTCTCCGAACACCTTCAGGGCTTACGAAGTACGTGAAGCCGCGATTGTAGGGGGGCGTTACCAGTTGTTCGGATATGATGACGGGTTTGGAGACATCAGCACGGTTACCGGAGGGTTCATCGAGACATAGTACGATCTGGGTAGAGCGGCGCCTCCATAGTGTGACGAAGTACTTGCATAGCGTCCGGGGAAAGAGGAGAGGCGAAGTGACTACATCGAGGAGGTTGAGGTACGTGCCTCAACACAGCTTGCATTCCCTACAGTGTTAAAACAACCCATAGAAACATATCGCAGGCACGGTGCTACGCAGATCGAGTTAAGGAGCCCAAACACGACACACTAGCTCTTTCGACTTCCTTTATCACTTCTTGCTCTCTTAACTCAGAGCTTCCGCTGCTCTCGCGTCCTCGCATATGATGGATACGCGTTCTCTCCTGGCCCGTCTGCCACATACGGCACATGATTTGAACACCCCGCCGCCGTAGTGCCGCCCTTACACACACACCACTCGCTCTCTTAGCCGACCCCGCCATCAAGCCTTCAAACGCGAAAGACACCAATTACCTACGCAACACCACCCATGCCCTGCTTACACTTGAAACACACACGCGGGTTAAGGGAAAAACGAAGCAATGAAAACACCGGCAGACGGCGATGACGGAGGGGCTTGGCGGGGTGAAAGGTTATATGCGTTGCACTTCAGCCGTTACGCATATGTTCATCATATCCTCGCCCGTCATGCTAATGAGAAGCCCCGCATCCACCAGCGCGGCATGAAAAGGGCCCTTCTTCTTAGGTTCAGGACTACCTACGACTAGACGTGGTCAGCGAGCTGGCATCGATATCTCTACACGGGAGCCACCTACCCTCATTCACATCAAGCCCTTCGAGAGATTATGGGAAGCACGTAACATCCTTCATCGACACCAGTCATTTGTGATACACAGGTTTGTCGTTCCCGTAACCGGTAGGTGCCATTTGACCATCATGTCTATGTACTATACATTAATGGACTACGCTGCAGTCATATCAGATGACCGCATTCCAGGCACGACGCGAATCAGCGACCGAGACGAACATCACTCGACGCCGAAGCCATGTGTATGCCTTTGAACGCCACCCAACGCTTGGAACCTGACGTATATCCCTCCCAAGCATCCTGGATCGCCGATGCTGATGAAACACTGCCGAAAAGAGATGGAAAGAGGCAGATAACGATAAGGCAATAACGCCGATACTCCCGCTAATACATCATGAGCTTGTGTTGGCGCGACAAGAAAGAGAAAGAAGAGATGGAAGAAGTATGATGTTAACCGCGCGCAAGTTTCTCGAGTTTACTACGAATGCCATCGGAAAACCTGGTGGCGACACCCTCGTCAAGGACATCGATACAATGCGACAGGACGGCAAAGCCGTTATCCAGTGGAACAGGGCTACCATCGCGCTTGGTCAAGGTGGGAATACCCTCCCTCCGTGACATGTACCTCAGTATGGTTGGGTGGTCAGCAGAGAGGCGATCCACAGAGAAAGCAGTATTAGATGGCTGATATGTCCCTTGATGGTTGGGACTCAAGGACTCGTTGTGAGCGAGCGAGTCAGCCCAGAAGACCAACCCTGCCCGATAGACAGCACCAGCCCACCACGGCGGGCGAATGCCTCGTGGCATCTCACGAATGAGGCGAAGAACTTGGCCAGCGTGAGTGATGGCCTCCTGCACATCCGACAAGCACTTCTTGTGCATCCACAGCATCTGTTGATACGAGCCGTCCACACCCTCCCGTCGGGCGAGGCGCTCAATCTCTGGGAAATTTGACACAGCATTCATGCTGATAAGATGGAACATGACGAGATTTGCTTGCATCATCGGACATACTGGGTTCGCCTTCATGTACCGTTGCGCCAAGTCGAACCACCGCCCCAATAACGCCTGTACCTCTTCTAGGCGTACGCGAGTCGAAGCAGCTGTCAATGCCCGATTCCGCGATCGAGAGGCTACACTGTCGGAGAAGCAACTGAGGAGTTGGCAATATTGGCACACAAGGGTCTGCAGAGGGTGCAGTAGTAGTCGCAGGTGCATCGGGGTCAGATGAATCTCCTGAACATCCTGGACGACTATCTCGTCATCTAGGAAGTAGCGGAAGAGATCTCTGAGACTCGGTGGTCTTGCTCCAGAGCCTACTGAGGAGTATCCATTCGAGAATTCATGGACCTGGTTGAACATCTCCGACCACTCTGGAGCTGTCTGCGCCTGCCAGAGTTGATCTGAATCAGGCATTGGCGCGCCAAATTCTGTTACCGAAAACAGGGGAGCGGTATCGTGGAATAGCGATAGGTCTTGGTCTACCATGACCCAAGAGTAGATGAGGCTACACGATATTAGTAAGTGCGCGCACGTGACTGTACCGAGGTTTTCAACACTTACCGGCTGCGGCTTTCTTGCTGAAGCCAGTCCTTCCACAACACATCCGTCGAAGTGTTTCCATTCATGTGAGGCGTGGTAGGCGGTCGAACATCGAGAATACCGGAATGTCGTAACATGGAAAAATACATGCCGCGCTGACCCATGGCGATGTCCATCTGCCACTTGTCGCCACTCCACGCCGCTTGAACAGTGAAGAGAAGGGCCGCCCTCAGGACAATAGGATCGCCAGCCATAATGATGTTCTTCTCGATGAGGTCGAACAGGGATATCCGACATGCCTCAGTAAAGCCGCCAGTCAGCCATCTCGCTTCTATGGACGGAATGGTCATAGCGCCCTGCGCAATCATCATGAGAATGAGCAAGCTCGAAGCTTTGTCATTGTAGTTCTGCATCAACTCGTTGGTGTCGAGGACTCCTCTGGCCGAGGTAGGATAATAGCGTTCGAAAGAGTTGGCGTACGACTTGAGGAAGTACTCCAGGACACGAGCAGGCGGAAGAAGAACGAAGTTGGAATGTGAAGCCGTAGATCCTGGAGACTCGCCACTACTAGACGAGCTGCTCCCATCTTTGTGGATATCTAGAGCCTTGTGAAGGAAGCTCTGTGTGATCGCGAGAAGTTTGTCTCGTGTGGCTTCCTGGAGTTTTGACACGGCGATCTGTCCGCCTTGTTGGAAATCAGATTCGTCCCACGATGGGGTCCAGTTAGCCCAGCCCTCATGGTTCTTCAGGCTCAACTCTAATCTCTCAAGATTCAGCCTTGCGGTCCGCGGACATGAGCTCGAAGCGATAGAAGGAGTGCAACGGAAGACCGTCCAGCCGTCTTGGGCTGCGATAATGGCGCCAAGATCAGGGATGCCGGCGTCCGCTATTGAGGAATGTCTGTTAGAGGGGTAGAACATCGAAGCCGAACTGCCGATTTGCAAGTCCGAGAACGATTCGTCCACCATACGAGGAGTCTGAACAGGCTGTCCGAATGTTTGCGCAGGTGACATTTCGGGTATCATACTAAGGATACCGTCTTGGGGCGGTCCCATCGTCATGTCCATGCCCATGGTCATCATCAGAGCGGGGTCAATCCGCATAGGATCGTAACTCGTATCCATGGGCATCGAGTGCCAAGGATCCATCATGAATTGCGGGCTCTCATTTTCCGGTTGATCGCGCACTGTCCTGACGAAGTCGTCGTACCCAGACATGGGTGTCGAAGAAACAAAACTATTCATGCCCGTAACTGGTGTGGGAAGAGGTGAAAGTAATGATGAGGAATGAGACAGTCCGTTAGAGGGTGACTGATCGAAGAACGGGGGAGTATTCGAGATAGGCATGTGTATGTGGAGCGACTTCTCCTCGGGGTTCATGTGCGGTGGTGGTTGCACTGGATGTGAGATGGAAGGATTCCGCGAGTGGGGCGCTGAGGGAGATTGCGATTGCCGTTGCGATGGAGGTTGGCTGTCAGAAATCTGGCTAGGCTGCTGAATTTGAGATGGAGACGACTGAGCGGTTGCTTGTTTCGACTGGCCATCGTGGTTTGGAGAGACATTGCCGGATGTGTTCTGGTTATCCGCGTTGCTACCACTCTCGCTAGAATCACCACTGCCTGTTTCAGGAGGACCTCCTACTCGTTGGACACCTTTCGATGCTCGCCGTGTAGGACGTAGAGTACACTTCAGGTTCCTTTGAGCGCACCGGGTGCAAGGAAACTTCTTGTCGCATTTCGTCTTCGTCTTTGCACAATTACTGCAGGCGATGGGTGTGCGGCCGGCGGACTTAGGTATGATGCCTTGCGGTGGGAGGCCTTCTTCGTTGTTCTGGTTGCGGCCGTGTACGGTGTAATGTCTTTGCAAAAGATCTCTGGAAAGATTGTCAGCGTTTCGTTCGGTACGGAAATTATGACCAAACAGGAAGAGGAAGGAGCGCACGCAGGGTGGGACTTACCGTCGAGCAAAGCTCATATGACATGTAAAGCACTTGAATGGCTTGACATTGGTGTCTGTTTGGCATTGACGGTCAGCGGAGATGCTACGGAACGATCGGATTGAACTCGACATTGCGGAAATCCACCCTCATGGACAGAGCAAGAGTTGACTTACGAGTTAGGATATGTCGTTCGAGATGTTCGTCCCTGGTGAACGACTGTCCA
>Ga0268250_10000421_pt1 | contig 20211 bp, 14 predicted proteins | sample AgamicAsSfe_FD_200448 | JGI IMG/M metagenome (GOLD analysis project Ga0268250, IMG submission 200448) | Agave microbial communities from Guanajuato, Mexico - As.Sf.e (v2) (version 2) | ecosystem: Host-associated > Plants > Phyllosphere > Phylloplane/Leaf | place: Guanajuato, Mexico | collected... | reverse complement strand
CCAGCCTTGTCTCGCAGTGTCTCACTGCCAGACATGCATCGACTCTTTGCACCACACGAAGCGCTGCTAACACCCTCATGTAGTGTCGACAGGGAGTCTGAGATATCGCCTGGCACCGTCCCCCCAGCTCCTCCGCCAAAGGACCCCTCGCACAAACCGCGCAAGCCTGCCAATTGGGACAACCCCACGACCAACGCCCTTGGACATCACCGAAAACAGCTGGCTGTCTTGGAGACTTCGGGAGGCCGAGTGCCGTCGATATCGCGAAACCCCCCTACCGCTTCGAGCACCAATTCCCAAGTCGCGCCCTGGGCTAGTCCGCCTAACGGGGTTAATATGGCCAACAGTGTCTGGAGCAGCTTCTTCAATGACTCAAACGAGGACGTTTCGTCATCGTCGCCTGGATTTCGCCCGGCAACCAGTACCAGGGAGGATAGCATGGGCTTTCCCATGAAAGACGACAGACGGCCCTCTGTGGCCAGTGCCACCACTGTGAGTAGCACTGGCTCCAAGTCGAGCATGGGCAGAGGCTTCCACAAACGCCTGCAGAACGTATTCGGAGAAGACTTCCCCGCCGATGACCGTCAGAACTCGGACACGAGCTTGAACACGCAGCAGCGGAACCGTGGCAACTCCCTCAGTAACACCATAGGTAGTAAGCAGCAGTCGCGCCCGACCTCACCTACCAGTTCACGGCCACGTACGCCACAGGCATCCTCGGAAGTCACACCATGGGAATTTCAAGACTCAAAGGTAACTTTTCAATTGGTTTCCGGGCCCTCAGCCGAGGAAGGCACCTTGTCTTCTCCCTCCTCTTGCTCCTTCCCTATTACTCCAACCCTCCCGACCTCGGACCTGTATCACTAACCTTTCATAGGACATACCTACCCCAGGTGAGAATGGAGGACGTCGCTCGTCCGAGCAACATTCAGCCAAATCGGGTCGATCGCATCACAAGCTGCACGTAAGGCTGCCTGGCACTGGCCACCGGCACAAGGGCAGCAAGGAGGAAAACAAGGCGCCAGAGGGTCGCGCAGACATAAGCCAGTACCAGTTGCGCCCCACCACCAGCCGCGACGATTCGTCGTACGGTGTTCGCTCGAACCAGCCTTCAGCCCTCAGCTCCGCGTTCGCCTCCAAGACTAGCCTTCTGGGACGACCCTCGAGCCCGACGCCAAGCTCATACTCGGATATGACAAGAGATGAGAGGATAGCGCAGCGATCACCCAGCACCAGCAAGACGTCACACGGCTTCTTCGCTCGTTTACGAGGCAAAGATAAGGATAAGTCGGATCGCACCCTGCCACAAGACAACCTCAAAAACTTGACTGCCGCTGGAACCGCCTCGGCTACCTCTCTGAATCCCTCGATCAATACTGCACGGCTCGCAAGACCAGAAGCGTCTCCGCAGATCAACATGGCAAAGCGGCAGCCGGCCAACAACGGTGTCGAAGCCCAAGGTAAGGAGCAGAGGATGAGGGCTCCTCACCACCGCCTGCCTACCTTCCGGAAAGACAAGCGCCCACCTGCGAGTGAGAATACCGGGCGTGATCCCAACGATACCATCGCTAGTACGGCAGGCAACGATGCCGTCTTCTTCCTAGACAGGAATCTTGACGACATGGAAGGCATCGTGAACCCTGCTTCACAACAACCGCCTATGACGCCGCCTGTGGGAGAAGTTCCGAAACAGCCACCAAATCTCGGCGAAGATATCTCTATACCAGGACCCGATGACGACGGTACTGCAGCCTGGGACGCGCCAGACTCTTGGGCCGTGAAGCGCATGAAAGACGAGATGGACAAGCTGGGAGACGCCGAGGAGGCCACAACACCTTCCAAAGAAGAGAGTGACAACAAGACATACTGCCTGCGTATCTTCAGGGTTGATTCGACATTTGCAACATTATCAGCCACCTTGAACACAACTGTACAAGAGATCATACAGATACTGGGTAAAAAGACCGTGCTACAGGACGAACTGGACAATTACCACATTGTGATGCGGAAACATGATACCGCACGGCAACTGGAAAGTAATGAGCGCCCACTGTTGATCCAAAAGCGGTTGCTAGAACTCGCTGGATACACCGATCAGGATCGCCTCGAAGATGTTGGACGTGAGGATAACAGTTACCTCTGCAGGTTCACCTTCCTTCCTGCTAAGATGAGCGGATACTCCAGTCTGGAACGGGATCCCGGATTCAGCAAGATGCAGAAGTTCAGCCACATTGATCTCCAAGGTCGAAACCTAATCACCATACCCATTACACTCTACCAGAAAGCGACTGAGATAATATCACTCAACCTGTCGCGCAACCTGTCACTTGACGTTCCAAGAGACTTCATTCTTGCATGCACCAACTTAAGGGAGATCAAATACACCAGTAACGACGCCCGACGACTACCTCCCAGTCTAAGTCTTGCCAGCCGTTTGACTATGTTGGACATCTCAAATAACCGTCTCCAATCTCTTGACCGCGCCGAATTGTACAAGCTGCAGAGTCTTCAAGGTCTTCGACTTTCCAACAACGGGCTAACCCGACTACCAAGATACTTTGGAGAATACCGTGCGCTTCGCAGTTTGAATCTAAGCTCGAATTCTTTGAGCGAATTCCCTGACTTTCTATGCGAAGTCCGGACCCTAGTAGATCTCGATATCAGCTTCAACTCGATATCGAGCTTACCCAAGATCGGCCAACTGACATGCCTAGAGAGGCTCTGGGCGACTAACAACAAGTTGACTGGTAGCTTCCCTTCAACACTAAGCAATTTGGTCAACCTCCGAGAGATCGATGTGCGGTTTAACGCGCTTGACAGTATGGATGTCATGTCCCAATTACCGCGACTGGAATACCTGATGATCGGACACAACTCCATTTCCGCTTTCGAAGGCTACTTTCCCAAGATCCGTGTGCTGCACATGAACCATAATCCAGTCACACGCTTTGGGCTCAATCAGGCAACACCATCACTATCCGTTCTCAACCTTGCATCAGCCAAACTGGCACAATTGCCCGAAGATCTGTTCGGGAAATTGACTGGTCTCACAAAGCTGATCCTCGATAAGAACCATTTTACCTCCATATCGAACAACATCGGAAAGCTATACAGGCTGGAACATCTTAGTGTGGCCCGAAATTCGTTGGATGTACTGCCTGCCGAGATTGGTCGTTTGGTTGAGCTTCGCTATCTAGATGTACGCGAGAACAACCTGAACAAACTTCCCCAGGAACTCTGGTATGCTCGGCGACTCGAGACACTGAATGTTTCCTCCAACGTCCTCGAAGCATTCCCCAAGCCTGGTGCATCACCTCCACAGGTAACCAACGGCGATCAGTCTCAGGTAGATGGAGCCTCTGCAACTGCCACACCAGGCTTGGCCTCAAGTCCCAGTTACGAAGAGCTGGGAAAGCTGGAAGATTTCCAAAACCGCCGTCCAAGCCAGGCATCAGGAGGTCTTAGTGTTGGTGCGTCGTCTGCTTCTTCACAACGGAAGGGATCCCAGGCATCATACAACACTGCGAGCACACGCAAGCCATCAGTAGCGTCTCGTGCGCCCACTGAAGGGACACTGACCCCCGTGTCCCGCAAAGACTCCAGCCTTAGTAGCCGCTTGGTGACTACTTTCGCGGGCTCTCTTCGACATGTATTCCTGGCTGACAACCGGCTAAACGACGACGTGTTTGACGAACTATGTCTACTTCCCGAGTTGCGAATCGTCAATCTGGCATACAATCTTATCTACGACGTACCGCCTCGTACCATCCGAAGATGGCAACACCTCACTGAGCTGTACTTATCGGGCAACGACTTGACATCTCTCCCAGCAGAGGATCTGGAGGAAGTTGGTTCGCTCAAGGTCCTTCACATCAACAACAACAAGTTCCAGGTCTTGCCAGCAGAACTTGGCAAGGTTGCGCAGCTGGCCGTTCTCGATGTCGCCAGCAACTCGCTGAAGTACAATGTGTCGAATTGGCCGTATGACTGGAATTGGAATTGGAACCACAAACTCCGCTACCTGAATTTGTCGGGCAATAAGCGTCTAGAGATCAAACCTAGCGGCTCGTATAGCGGTAGTGGCATGAGCATGCGAGAAGGGCGCGACCTTACCGACTTCAGCTCTTTGATTAATCTTCGAGTGCTTGGGCTTATGGATGTCACGATGATGGTTCCCTCAGTACCTGAGCAGTCAGAAGACCGGCGAGTTCGCACTGCTGGCTCGGCTGTCGGGACAATGGCGTACGGTATGGCTGATTCGCTGGGTCGCAACGAACACATCTCGACTATGGATATGGTTGTACCCCGCTTCCGTAGTCATGACGATGAGCAGCTGCTGGGTCTGTTTGACGCACAACCGCTCGCTGGTGGCGGAGCTAAAATCGCCAAGTACTTGTACGATCACTTCAAGAACCGATTCGCCAACGAGCTCGAGCGTTTACAACCGACTGAAACGCCATCGGATGCCTTGCGACGAACTTACCTTGGTCTCAATAAGGAACTGGCTACTGCCGCAAGCCAGGGTCTGGACAAAAACGGCCTCACTGCACCATCGACACAATCACGCAGTTCCATGCCCGATCTCAGCGATGACGATCTGACGTCTGGAAGCGTGGCAACAGTACTGTTTCTCAAAGAGATGGAACTTTACATCTCCAACGTTGGTGATGCACAAGCCCTTCTGATCCGTTCAGAAGGAGGACACAAGATTCTTACCAGGAAACACGACCCCGCTGAGCCTGGTGAGAGGTCCAGGATAAGAGAAGCCGGTGGATTTGTCTCGCGACAGGGTAAACTCAACGACGTTCTGGAGGTTTCGAGAGCATTTGGTTACGTTCAAATGTCCCCATCAGTTATCGCTTCACCACACATCCTCAACCTCACTCTTGGTGACAGAGATGAGATGGTACTGATAGCTTCTCGAGAGCTTTGGGACTATCTCACTCCAGACTTCGCTGTCGATGTCGCACGATCGGAGCGCGACGACTTGATGGTTGCTGCTCAAAAACTCCGCGACCTCGCCATCGCTTTCGGCGCGACTAACAAGATTATGGTGATGTTGCTTGGTGTCAGCGACCTCAAGAGCAAACAACGCGCTCGATACCGCACTCAAAGCATGTCTCTCATACCTGCTCCCGGTGCAGATCCCGATTTTGCAGCAACGCGAAGACGTGGAAAGAAGGGTAACTTGGTCGGCGATTCTAAGCTTGCTCGACTCGACAACGAGGTGGACGCACCAACAGGAGAAGTTAGTTTGGTATTCACGGATATCAAGAACTCGACGATACTCTGGGAGACGTACCCGATTGCCATGCGTTCCGCGATCAAGATGCACAACGAGCTCATGCGCCGACAGCTACGCATCATCGGTGGTTACGAAGTCAAGACGGAAGGCGACGCCTTTATGGTCGCTTTCCGTACTGTAACGTCAGCTTTGCTATGGTGTTTCACAATCCAGAGCCAGTTACTCGACGTGCAGTGGCCACAAGAGATTCTCAACAGCGTCAACGGGCAAGAGGTCGTCGACCCTGATGGTAATGTCATCTTCCGAGGTCTCTCTGTCCGTATGGGTATCCACTGGGGCACACCAGTGTGCGAAGTTGACCCAGTCACCAAGCGCATGGACTACTTTGGACCCATGGTCAATCGCGCCTCGCGTATTTCTTCCGTTGCCGACGGAGGTCAAATCACTGTCTCGTCTGACTTCATTGCTGAAATTCAACGTCTACTCGAGACGCACATTGAAGGCGATCGTAAGAACTCCGCTGGATCTGAAGAAGCATACAGCGACGACATGAACAGCCAGATGATTCGTGGAGAACTACGGTCGCTCAGCTCCCAAGGTTTTGAGGTTAAAGACCTTGGTGAACGCCGCCTCAAGGGTCTTGAGAATCCTGAATACATATACCTCATGTACCCCCACTCGCTCGCTAGTCGTCTTGCTGTTCAACGTCAGACAGAACAGAAGCCTGCGGAACAGCAAAAGGAGGCTGTTGTGGGTCAAAAGATGGCAGGTAGTCAGCTCACCATCGACACCGAAGATGTATGGAATCTCTGGAACATTAGTCTGCGTCTAGAGATGCTGTGCAGTTCACTTGAAAATCCAGGGTGCTCAGAATTGAAGCCGCCGGAGACAGCTCTCTTGGAGAGAATGAGGAGTAGGGGCGGAGAGATAACGGACCGATTCTTGATCAATTTCGTGGAGCATCAGATCTCCAGAATCGAGGTACGATTTACACCACTTTCGAGTACGAAGAGAGCGAATGCTAATGAAGATGACAGACTTGTGCCAGCACCCTTGCCCTGCGTCACATGGTAAGGCCGTTCGGCGCTGCGCCTCTACTTGAGCAAGCCTGCCATATGGGCGACATCTTCTCAGAGCTAGAAGCGAAGCTCAAGCGACTAGAGGAATTCGAACGTGGAGCTATCGAAGGCATGGCGCCATCATGAACTGCGTCAATCTAATACGAAACGACCATACATTTCCGCAATTACGCAATCGTACAACGACCGAACATGATCACGCGTCGCCCGTCGAAAGCGGTTCACAGCCAATGACCACAAAATCTCGCTTCCAATACCTCTTTTACACAACACCCTATCTTATCCTAATCCACCAGTCTCTTCCTCAGTGAGGGAGCATGGCAACGCTCGCATCTCTTCCCCCCAATTATCGATTCGGCGTTTACTTCACATTGGCTTGGGAGCGAATTGGACATGGATCTGTATTGTACAACACATGCGCACACATGCGACATAACTGCCCTGGAGGCTACATACCTCTATGTCACCTATACCTTACCTCACATGGCCTCGATACCAAGATGTATCTTACCGCCACACAAACACACAAACTAGGACTCCTGAGCGGGTTGCGATCGGGGTTATCTTTTCAATGGCGTTTTAGGGAGGAGCTCGCTCCTGGACAGATATGGGCCTTGTGCTCTATGCGTATCTTTTTGTTTTGCCGGCTACCTTGGGGTTTTTTTTGCTACGTATGGATTGAACTGTAGCTGTAAGCTTTATTGTTATCATGCTGGGTTGGGTGATGATGGACTTGGACTTGGACGGCTGGGTAGTCGAACGATTGGCCTTCTTTTCTTTCTCACGGCCTTGAGATGGTTTGGTTGGTTGGTTGGTTGGTTGGTGGGGTGGTGGGACGGTACTCTGCTTTTTAGCTGATTGGCAGGCGGTCATGTGTGTATGAATGGGAGCATGATGACGAAGCGAGGGGTGGGGAAGCAGAGGAAGAAAGGGGTTAGTGAATGATTATCGCTTTTTACCTGTGCAAAGACTTTGATATCGCTGAGTGTATGTGTGGCTGTGGGAAGAGATGTGAGATGGCGGAGAGGACAGGCTTTTGCTAAGACGCATGTTTCTTGAAGCAGAGAATTGATTTCTACCGTAACAATCTGCCTACGACCCTTGCTACATGTAGCTATCAAGGTAATCTTAAGCTAAGTGGTTCCTCACCCACTTCTCGGGTTAGAAAATGTGATACCGAAATCGGCACTGAGATGGGCCATGATGTGGGAGTGCGGAGGCCTTTGATACATTCGCAAATTCAAAACATTTGACTTCGCTGCCATGGTATTCGGCTGCCTCTTGCTAGGCTCCACGAAAAGAGCAGCGAGGAAGGAGAGTATATAAACCCTTCTTTCCGCTGCTCTCTTCTTCCTTCATCACCTCCACTCTCCTTGGGTTTTACCAAAAAAAGAAAAAAAAGAAAAAAAAGAAACACCGCCGAAGCCCATGGAGTGTGCTGCTCTTCTCTTCTTCTCAAAACTACCATAATCAGAGTCACGGAGTGCACTTCTACTCTTTCTTCGTCCATCATACCCAAAAACGAACAACGCATACGACATGGGGCCGTTTCTCTGCGCTGCTTCTCTGTCTCCAAAAACAAAAAGCCAGCAGCCATGGAATTTCTCTCGCTTTTTCGCACGACATGATCAACAGCAAACGTCTTTCTGCTCTAAGCACCACCCCAAAATTGGAGAACATATGCGCCATGTCCGCTTTCGAAGTTTAAGAAACGTTATGCCTGTGCCGCTCATGTTCGTCTTGCGATTCAAAACATACACTGGACTGCTCATGAGATAGGAGTACGAAAGGCTTCAACGCATTCACAAACACAAAAAATTCGACTTGGTTGTCATGGTTTCCGGCTGCCTCAGCTTGCTGTGCGAACGTAGTACCTACGACTGTATAGTTGACCGTTGGGTATATAACTCCCACCTCTCGACGACTCTTACTCAACTATAGCAGTACATCCCATCTATTCTTAAAAAGTCACTGAGAACCATACCATGGTCTGGGTGTCTTCTTACTAAACATATATCCAAAGATGCGATGGGAATTTGAGATGGCTGGTTTGCGGTTCAAAATGAGCGCGGAACCTAGACATGGAGAATCTCTCTAGGAGTATTCACATATTACCGACGCTAAGATAAATTACTTCATGTACCATTATCGAAGTGTTTTGTTATGGAAACACCTGTCTATTTACCCAAATATCCCAAACCTACCATGGATCGCCAGGTCCCCTTCTTCGATGCAAATGCTTGATCACAACGTTCACACCCATCCGCCTCATCTCTTTGGCAACAATTTCCGCTGTACCGACACTTCGATGTGTACCCGCATGACACGTAGTCTGTATCGAGGCAACTTGATGACCAGCGTTGAAGTAGTTGACAATGGAAGCCAGTGCTTTGTTACTAATATATCACAAATTAGCACCTTATGTCTTGCCTAACCTCTTCAAAATAGGAAAGGAATGTGGTACTCACATTTCTCGTACGGCCGTTCGACTCCCCATTATAAACTGCTGTACTTGCTGGCTCACTCCAGAGTACATCTCACACATTTTTCGTGGTGGTGCACGCCACGTCTGACAGTATATGGTAAGGAGAGCTGGTATAGGTGGTACATGTTGTAATAGTTGCGCTTCGGCACCTGGTTGGCGTTCGAGGACTTCAGAAGAGTAGGTGGTCACGTATAGAGTTTTCTGAGTTAATGGAACTTGTGGTTGCAGAAGAGGTTGTGGAGGAAGCGGTAATTGCTGCTGCGGAAGATGCTGCTGGGACAGTGGTATAGTTGGTAAAGGTGCGGGTAATAGACCTGCTTGCAAAGGTACTTGCATTTGCGGAAGCGGGTAGATGACAGGCTGAAGCAGGTACATTTTCATATGTGGATATACTGAAAACCTGGAAGATGATGCTCATAGAAGAAAGACAGGCTATAGAACGTCGGTTAAGCAGCTCTTCCATGCACACGAGCATTATGTGAAGATATTCAGATACTGATGATGTGATGAATGTCAATGTGCTTCAATCCTGAGGCCCACTTTTGATGCAATATGTATGTAACTACGTGGTTTCATATGACAGATAGAACCAGAAACTGGTTATTGTGAATTCGAAGTGCACAAGTTCTCAGACTTCACGTCTCCACCAAAAGGGAAAATCGCGTACATGCCTGCCAGCGTCGAGGAAGTCCTTTGGTACGGTTTGGAATGAACGTTAGCAAAGGCCTTAAACTCAAGTCTGAAGACCACCTGATCTTTCTCAACCCTTCGATACATCCACGGGTACGTCACCCTTCCGAACAACTGCGCCACATCAACCCTTACGCCGCATGCTCGCCTATCCTAGTAGTCAGTTTACTGCACCGGACTGCCTTCCAAATTTGCTCATAATCGTCTTTTCTATCTTAAATCCTGTAGCTCCTGCATCCAGATAGGGCTGCATACCATCACACACGTGGCGCCCAGATCCCCGGTCGCATGTCTGATCCTACGCCAACCTTCCACAATCTGCTTCTACAACCCTGCATAGAAGCAAGTAACTGACTCTCCTTCTTCCTACGGCCTGGATCGTAGCGGCACGGGTATAACGAGCTCTTCGCTTGCTATGCAAGGAGAGGACGGACTTGGCAACGTCTACGAAGTGGGCCAGGAAGTCAACCACGCCGCAAATCCTACTTGCGCCCCACCCGTGCATAGGGGACTGGGCAGGATCTGGGCGGCTATCTCGCCAATAGAATATTACAAGATGCATACATGGCAGTATGAGTTATGGGTAAGCGAATCCTGATGTGCAGCGGGTGATATCCCTTGCTCGGAGCTGGCGACACGCGGTGTGGTCGACGTGATACCGAGTTGCCGGGTACTCTGAAGGATCGTCATATCGTATCGATAGTCCTAACACCTGCTCATTAATCTAATAAGATGTGCATTGTTGGGTGAAAGCGAAGTAGACGATGTCCATGGCGGGAATAGTGGTAAATCGCTAGATCTTCCTGGAAGGAGACATGGTCAAAAAGCTACGCGTGCACGATCTGGACTGGAAGTTCGGGTATCGAGTATGGGATGAGACCAATAAGAAGTATATCTTCCTTCCTTCCCTATTAAGACTGAGGTAAGCTCAACGAAACACTTTGAAACCAGATACTCGGTATTTTGAAATTTCGCATCACTTACTCCCTCTAGCGGTCAATCGATGCAAGAGCTCGTTGCATGATTCACAATTTGCCTTCACTACCCCCTTGAAGGACATCGCGTAGCAACTTCAGCCCTTCCACGGCAAATGCCACCATGTTACCTTCGCGCTCACTACTCCCCGTTTCCACTTCCTTCGTCACGGTCTCGCCTGCCTCCCGTGCCACAGCCAGCGCCACATAACCAGGCGTCCTGTTCTTGGTTGTGCCTCCCGTCGGTCCAGCCGTTCCGCTCTCGCTGACAGTATACGTGCTGCCTAGTGTCTTCCGAGTGTGCTCGGCGAGGCCGGAGACGATGGTGGGGGTTGGGCCGCTGTAAGACTTGATGGTGTCCTGGGTCCAGCCGCAGTAGGCGATGCGTGATTCGAGTGTATAGAGGGTAAGGCCTCCGCGGTAATAGCTCGATGCACCAGGAAAGGAAAGGAGTGCTGCAGAAATCAGACCGCCTGCTGCCTTTGTGGGTACGCGTCAGTGAGGATGTTTAGCTCTTGAAGAATGGAGAGACTTCACTGTTTCGGCTACTGAGACTGTTTCTTTGCGCTCCTTGAGTAGAGTGGCTACTTCCTGGACGATTTGTCGTAGTTCCTCGGGCGGGAAGATTGGAGGTGACATTGTGATATATGCAGAATTGGTGGTACCGGGTTACTTTTGCGTATTTGAGGACGAAGACTTCGATATACGTATGGACTGCCTTTACAAATAGAATTTCTTGATGATCGTAGCGGACTTATGTCGGATGTAGCGGCTCTCGGTGGGGTAGCTTCGAGGCAGTGACGTATGCGGGGTAGCTTCTACTACAGGCACATCTAACCATACATTTCATCCCTTATGTACATGCAAGGCTCAACGCATAATATACAGTGTCCATCTAGTCGAAGGCGAACCTTTCCTCTCCTCTCTTCATCAATCTGATGGGTATAGACACGCCCCTCAACTGTAGCGTGACAATGCTCGCCACTTTGTTCTTGAGGAAGTCCTTGGCTCTATCCTCAGCCTTTCGGTATAGCTCCCTCCTCTCCTTGCCTCCTTTTGGCATCTTCTCTACTTCTTCGTCACTAGCGAAGTCATCTACTGCAAGCTCAACGCTATACTGCGAGAAGATCGCAGCCAGCACGGCAAGAATCTCAACTTGAGCGAAACGTCGGCCAATGCATGATCGAAAGCCATCGCTGAAGGGGATGTATGAACCTTTGACGGGCTTGAAGAGTTGAGCTGAAGTGTCTTCTCCTGATGGTCCACGTAAATCTTCATCATCGTAATTGATGTCGACAAAGTCGTTGTCAGGCTTAGTGTCGACGAGCCAGCGTTCAGGTCGGAAACAGTCTACGTCCGGGATCCCGTCCTTATTCGATCCATCAGATGGTGCTGGCCAGTATTTAGGATTGCGGTGGATAGCCGCACTAAGGAAGATATGTGTATCTCCAGGTATCATGTATTGTTGGCCTCCAACATTTAATGGCCGGGGCTGACCCGGCGCAGTAGACTTTGGGATGTTGACGATGGGTTGTAGAATGCGTAATGTCTCGTTCATGACAGCTGCCGCCATACCACCGAAAAGGGGTTGGAAATGCTCCTCAAATTTCCATTCGTCCATCGGCTTACCCGCAAATATCTTGTCGATGTCTTCCTGTAGCCGCTTCTGGGACGCCCAGTTCATTGCGAGGAATATCATCGAGAAATGTAGTGTGTTGGCTGTTGTTTCGTGACCAGCCAGCATTACTACGAAAGCGTTGCCCAGCAAATCGCTCTTCGTAATCGTCGAGCCCTCCTTCTTGGTAATGCCGCTTCCTCGGATCAGAGCATCAAAGAGATCCATGCCTTCTTTTGTATCATCGCCGGATTCAACCTGGGTCTTCTTCTTTTCGTAAATCTCGTTCATGTACTTTCCCCATTCGCCTACAGCCTCTCCGACTGTACGATGGACTTTGACTGGTGATCGCGCTGTCCGATCACGTTAGAACAACGTTCTCAATTCAATGCAGTCAGAAAATGACAGGGAGGTGACTTACAAAGCCAATTGATAGGCATAATCTGAGTCCACATGATGTTGTGGAGCAGTTCGCTAAGAGCTTCCCTATAGTTCATGGTGTGGCCTGGAGGTGCTTCGGATCCTACGAAGATCGAGTCTTCTCCACCCTTCTTAGTCTTTGGTTTCTTGCCCTCTTCGTGCGGCCACACTACGCGTACGTCGAAACCTGCACCACTAATAACATAGAGAGCAAAGTTCATTGCCGCGACAGAAGGGTCAGCCACGGTCAAGTTTCCTTTACCATCAGGCCCAGCCCACAGATCGAGCATCGACGTTGCGTGGTGAATAGTCTCATTGAACACGAGTTGATTGTTCTTGTCACCGAAGCTCGGTGCGACAAGTTTACGGTGTGCACGCCAATCTGACCCCTCAGTAGACACAAGATTCTTTCCGTAAATGTCCAGTGACCCGTACATCTCAAGAGGCTTGGGAAAATCATTGCGGCGGCTGGTAATCTGGTTGACGGCCTCCGCATCGGCCACGTAGACAGTATTTCTGGTAGGAGAAGCCACAATGAACACGTCCATCCCCATCTTTTTGAAGGGCTCATGACCGCTCATATAACCCCATTCCGGATGCAGGATGCTGCAGGATCAAATTAACATCTCAACTATGATCAAGTTGGACATACTTACTCCATCCACATGCCTCTTAGTGGTTCTGGCACAAATCTCTGCAGCAATGGCGTCCATAACTTGAAAGTTGACAGCCAGAAGATACTGAACATGTGCCATGGCGCTACAATCACAGGTAATCCCGAGCTCTTTGCGAGCGCGACATTTCGCTGTAGACTACGATATCTCCAGGTTATCTGATAGATGGCGAAGCTCGCAATGACGCTAAAGATCAGGGTGGCGATCATGATGTTCTTCCTGGCGGAACTTCAGACTAGGGGGGGAGTCTACTGGTACAAGAGATTGTGGTCCACGCGATCTTGCGCTATCGAAGGCACTGTGGTGAGGATGCTGGAGGTGTCTGTCGATGATGTGCATTCGCCTCTCCAGGCGCGAATGGAATTGTGACGTATACATGTGCGCGATTGAACTTGTCTCACTGGCGTCTCAGCACCTCGGTTACGAAAGATCGCTAGCAGATGCATCTCGCGTACTGTATATGTGTGCAGTATGCAAGACCTGACGATGCATAGGGTTACACAAATGAAGCTGTAGGCTGATAGGCTCTACTCACTAAATCGTTCCCTCGTGTGGAGTTGCAGTGTGAGATAGGATGCGCGTAAGCAGTCATGATCCGAAATAGGCTTGGCGGAATCGCGCCTGTCTACTTGTTTCCTTACATGTACCAGTTGTGTGACACTTGCGCTTTACACGCATCTACGAAACACAAACAAGAATCTGATCTGGCCGTGTCACCTGGTAATGGGGACCTAGAAGCTGTGTCCCTTGGTTGCAAATTTCTGCGTTTGGTACGACACGGCAGGGCGTGTTTCCGAGGAGCAAAATTACAAGGCAATACCCGCGCGCACCACCTGGTGGACAGCGACCAGACGAAGGTTCATCTATATCGTCACTTGCGACGTCACATCATACCTTTCGTCATTGTTGAATGCATCTGCGTCAGCACGAACACTTTCTATCACTAGACGACAAGGCGAATGCGTTCCATGGATGCGACTCACGGTTCACCGTGTCGCGCCGCTTTGCCGATTCTCCAGCCCCTTCTGCATGCTCTTATGCCAAATGTGGCAAGCGGCTGCTACATCGCCTGCCGTCTAGGGCTTGAAATTTCTAGAAATGTTGTTGCTCCGATCGATGGCAAGCCTTGAGATGCCGTGTCGCAGAATGAAGCGACTACACCGACTCAACGGCAACTTCTCGACACGAGTTTGACTCGTTACTGCGCCATCGCTCCGTGGAGAGGTAGTCCAAGGGACTCCCCGTTTTTTCACTGGACGCCTCATGCGTTCCACGTGGTAAAGCGACAGCCGCCAGGATGTGAAAAGCCAGGGTAATCCCACGAGGCTCGCAGACCGGCTTTGCTTAGACAATCTCGGTTGTGGGGAGTCGTCTATCGGACAGGTCCTCTCACGCATCAGTCATCTAGTTTGAAGCAGACCGCAACTTGCCATAGCGTCGGTGAGGAACAGGGCCGGGCAGAGTCGGCTCGTCATCTGACTGACTGGCTCGATGGCTATCTCTGTGAAGAGCTTAGCATCAAAGACGCTGCTGTTTTGGATTGATGTCGCCGGGCAGCTGACCGTTTCTTTGCGGCAGGCCCTTCACGACCGAGTTATGTGCGCATGGCCGCGTTTGCAAGGGTGTCCAGGGCACTGCGGCGTGCACAGTACCAATCTACTCCAAGTGCACGATGGAGGGGTCCTACTCCATGTGGGCTTGCAAATGTTCCTGACGCCATAATGGCGGTCGCGTGTTGCGGCCGCGCTAGTTTATAGGACAGACTTTGGACATGATAAAATTAATGTCACTTGCAAAAGACCGGCGCCTCTCCGGCATCTGCCAGTGAGCAGCAGCCGCGATTTCCCTAGCAAACGAGGCGGACAAAAGGGTAGTGGCAGCAGTACACACACTATTTCGCCATGTGCCACCAAACTGCCTATAGGAGTCTCGCCAGGATCTGCAGCCCGGAAACGCAATGCTGATCTTTGGGCAGCAGAGTTGTGAGTGACGGGTCCTGTTCGCGAAGACTCGGCGCATGAATCGTCACAGCACAAAGGATGGGACCGAGTGCTCGAGGCAAGCAGACAGTACCAGGCGTAAGACGAGGCGTTGCAAGATATTGCCTGCACGCCACAAGCAGCGCATCACTTCTATCAACCTTCTCGAATACCTCGGTGCCGCTGCAAAGTGGAGGCTGGCAGACTAGGGATCTTGACTAGTCGGCCTCAGAGCTCGGATCAGCTTCCTGAATCTTTCAGGGCCAGCAATTGGGCAGAAATTATCCGACTATAGCTGCTGACGGCGGGCCTGCTCCAAGATGCACGGGGGTTGTCAACGATGACTGTTGCATAGCGGAGGACCGCGCATCGCCGCACGAAACAACGAGCTCCGTGACTGACACACGACCAGCGCTCAAATTGCAGCAGTGGTCTATCATTCCTGATAGACGCAGACGTGTTGCCGTCGGTTGGAGACGGCGTCCAAGTAGTTAGCAATGGATGCGCGGTCGCGTCGGGCGGGAGCAACGTTTGCTGTCTGCAACGGCATCATCCTATGGCACATGACGGGCTCTGGCAGCTCGCGCTGTTTGATACAACGGTGCCATGTCGTCCTTGTCGATGGCCACACAGCGCGTCTGGTGGCCCCGCCGAAACCCTTGTCTTGCAGACTGGGTTAATGGCACAAGCGACCTGTGTGCTGCACATCCTTCGCTTTACGCTAATACGCCGCTTCTGCAATCCTCGTCCATCTCTCTCCAAGCATCGGTATCAGGTTCTCCCCTCCCGACATAGCCCATCGCACACCATAGCCATAGCCCTCACCACCACTACTAATCACCTACTACCCTCCACCACCACCCGCGTGCCTGACCCAGCGCTGTGCCGTCTCCCGCCCCCCGTCGCGTCTCGCTTTGAGCTGTTCCTTTTTGCGACTGATTTAGTTTCGCGCCTCTGTGATTGCGCCCTGGCCCCTTCGTTCGCACGGCCCGGTCTTAATAGCGCCACTTTTCGCCGACCAAGCCAGCAAACGTCGACAGCATAGACCGTCCGCGACTCATTCATCTGGGCCTTACCTGCTTCGGATAGTTGTCTCCGGCTCCATGGTAAGAGAGTCTTGCCCAAGGCTAGGTCCTTTCTTCGCGCACGCGGCATAGGAAAGCTCCCGTCCTGCATCCCACTCTGGCCTCCGAGCACTTGCCCTGCGACGCTTTCCAAACTCTTCCCCTCTTCCAGGCGATGACGCGGGTTGGGCTGTCATCTGCAAATCATCTTTGACCTGCTATTCGCTGACTCCCGCGAATTGGTCTTTTCCTGACCCTGCGACTGCCGAGGCCGCCTCTCCACCACCTGCCTGCCCACCCCCCGCGACCTTCCTGGCTTTTGCCGTTTGGTGGTCCTGGGACCATCCGTTTTGCCCAGTAGTCGTCTGTCATACATAGCCGCATGGCCTGAGCGGATTCCGTCTGGCATATCTAAGGATGGCTGATCCTGACGCGCCCGGCCAGTCTAAGAGAGCTCGTTTGGGCTCCGGCAATCTTGATCATCCGCAGTATAACGGCCACGGATTTCCACACCCTCCTCCACCGCCTCATACCCAACCCACTCGACCTCCGTCTCATCCCACTTTAGTCCAGGCGTCTCCGCCCTACGGTGCTCACGGCTTACCGGTTCCGTCTAACCAGTATCCTCCTCACGTCCCAGGCTATCCCGGACCGCTTCCTTCACCGTCCCTTCCGCCATCTGATATTCGTGCCCTTGCGGACCCACGGAACATACCCTCACCTCGTCAGCATCCCAATGGCGTTACTGGAGCATCTCCTGTGACGATCCCCCAGGACCGAATTTCCAGCTACCGTCCCCCACTCACACCTCAGACGACCACTGCGCCAGCAGAGCCACAGAGTTCCCGGTCCACCAGTGTCAGTATCAGTGTCGACGTGAAGTCTCAAAGTCAGACTCCCATGGAGCATGGCGGCCACCACCAGCCGTGGGCAATCAACCACGAGCATCGCCCCAATGGCAGCATACCCAATGGATACAACCACGCCATCAGTCCTGGAGCACACCCCAACGGAGCGCCATATCATGCACAGCCGCCACCACCAGCCCAGCAATACGCTCCTCCTGTCACACCTTACGCGCAGACCCCGTACATGAACGACTATGGCACCGCACAGCAGATACGACGAAAGCAGGTGCGCGCCACCCAGGCCTGTAACCACTGTCGTTCGCGAAAGCAGAAATGTGATGAAGCTCGACCGTGCCAGTTCTGCCGGGAGAACAACTTCGACTGCCAGTACAAGGATGTCCCGCCACCCAAGTGCGTTACCCGATCCCTCCCTTTGGTTCATCGCTGACCCCCACCGTAGGCAAGACAGAAGCATGATGCAACTTCAAGAAAGTGTGAACAGCATCTCCGACGTTCTGGCGCAGTTTGTGGACCAATTCAACGGCTGGAAATCGACTGTTGAGAGTAGGCTTCCACCATCACGGAACCACGAGATGATGTCGAACCACGCTTCGCCTGAAGCCTCGTTCTCCGCACCCCCAAGAGAGCATGGCACATCTAGATGGCCTACTCCCATACAGGGAAGAGGACATATGGGTCGAGTCAACAGCAACCTGAAAATGGAATCACCTATTGCTCCACACTCGAACATGATGTCGCCTTTGGGTGCGCAAGCATCGGCTTCTATCAAGCAAGAGTCTCAGTATGCGCCCCCTCCTCAACAGCCGGCAACCCCTGCTGAGAGTGTGAGGACCGATCGCAGCCATGCTACTGAGACTAGCCCCAAAGAGCAAACGGGCTTGCAGGGCGATCACACTACGCCGGCGCACAAATTGTTGGACGAGTGGCAGCAGATGAGTATCTTCTACACAGGTATCCCGTACCTGAGAAGGCTAATAGACAACGGCCGTGAAGTATCAGACTACCCGATGCAGCTTGAGCAAGATCGCGGACTACTGCGTGTCTGGGGCGTCGGTGAGGGCCAAGACTTGAACGACGGAGCTCAAGGCCCTGGAAGCCCAGAGAGCAGTAACGATTCAGAAGCGCCTTCACCAGCACCCGGCAAAGAAGGCCTATGGGGATATCCATTTTCCGAGGTCCCGGCTGGAACGACAACACCGGGTAGCACCCCTCGAGAATACTTCCCGCCCAAGCCGCGGCAGGAGAACGGGCTTGGCGCAGACGGTCGGCCCGACTTTCGACGCCATGTCATGTTCGACCTACTCCGGTCGTACATGGAGACCATGCACATTTTCCATCCTTTCATGAACGAGAACAGACTAAGACGTATGTTCAATGACTTCAGTGATCAATACAGTCCTGACGCGAAGCCTCTGAACGCCCACTCGCCTGCTCCTGTTCACGGAGTGAAGCGAAAGCGGTCGGAGAGCAATCTTGAGGGACTCCCTTCGGGTCGGGGTGAGATTGAACGATCATTGCGCAACGCGATTGTACTGCTCGTTCTTGCTTTGGGCAAAGTATGCTCGCATAAAGACCCTTTGCCCGCGCCACAGAATGACCGACACCCTTACGTCCACAGCGAATGGGGTTACATTCGGAATTCTCCTCATCCTAACGGTAGTTTCAACAGTGTCAACAGCGAGACTTCCGATGAGAACCGCCCGAAGAACATTGACCTGCTACCTGGCATGGCTTACTATGCCTACGCCACCGATATTCTTGGAAACCAACAGGGAGGTAACACTGTTGCGCATGCGCAGGCTATGCTACTGGCTGCGCTATTCCTCAGTCAATATGCACGAGTACTGGAAAGTTGGAGCTGGATTAACAACGCTTGCCGGATTGCCCTGGTCCTCATCAAAGCCGACTACACTAAACTACTCCGTGTGAACAGCGACAGGAGACATACTTGGAGTTCCAAGGAGCGCTACAGACTCAACCTCGTCATGTGTGTCTACTGGACAGCTCTGCAGCTGGAATCCGATATCCTAGCAGAGATGAGTACCCTTCCGCCCTCCGGCATCTCTGCGCATCAAAGCGAGATCATGTACCCTGAAGGCGTCAACGAGAACTGGTCTCAGGACCAGGACAGCAACTTTGTGCAACAAGATGTCGAAGTACGTGCAGGTCCAAGACAAGATTTGATGATGAAACTATACTCCACGCAGACTTTCCTACGAGTTGTCCTCAACGTTGCGCATAATGCTCTGTACGGTCCCAGTGGTCGCATGAGCTTTGACCCTACGAGCTTCAAGGAAGTTGCTCACCACGCGCTTACTCACAAAGAGATTCTTGAGGGCTGGAGGAAGCTGCTTACACCGGAATTGGCATGGTCGGACGACGAGTACCCCTCGACAGATCTCAACATTGCTCGTGTACGCGCCAAATACTATGGTGGTCTGTACATGATGTTGCGACCCTACCTCAAGCTCGCGAGTCATACGCTGGAGTTCCCGCCCCCACCTCCAGGAACAACCGGCGCAACACAGAACAACTCGCCATCACCTTATGGAAATGCGGCGTCAAACAGGAACGTACAAATGGTGGACTTGAGCGAAGACCAGCACAAAATCATCAAGATCGCTTGCCAATGTATCAACGCCGCTATCCGGAGTACCATCGCGTTTGATCGTGTAGGCGAAGAGCCTGGTAGCCAATACCAGTACTTCCAGCCTACGCGCAAGAAGAGGCTTATCGTGACTAACATTTTCGGTACACTTCACGCGTAAGTCTTTACTACCTAAATTCAAGCTTGGCAGCGCCCGCTAACACTCAAGATAGACAATTTGGCAACATGCTTGTCCTAGCCTCGGTGTACAAATCCAAATTATACCCACTCCTACCAAGCGACACCTGGCTCACCAAGGCCAACCTCGCCGCCCTTTTCAAACGTACCATCGCCGTCATCAGCGACGTGGCGCAAAACTCGCCCATTCTGCGCATGGATCTTGAGATTCTCAAGAACGTCCAGAGGCAACAGGGTCTCGAATGAAGCAATCAACATGACGACATACTTAATATCGGCCGCGCGCATTTGCATGCCGACACCCATGCCGACGCCTATGCTGCGCTCTCATC
>Ga0268250_10000420_pt1 | contig 20231 bp, 17 predicted proteins | sample AgamicAsSfe_FD_200448 | JGI IMG/M metagenome (GOLD analysis project Ga0268250, IMG submission 200448) | Agave microbial communities from Guanajuato, Mexico - As.Sf.e (v2) (version 2) | ecosystem: Host-associated > Plants > Phyllosphere > Phylloplane/Leaf | place: Guanajuato, Mexico | collected... | reverse complement strand
GTCGTATCGTGCAGAATCGTGAAATCTCGCATATCGTACATACAATAAAATCTACTGCAGCTGACGGTGCGATGCGCTTCGTAACAAGCTCATACTCTCCGATATAGGGAGATTACTGTGCTTTCCTCGGTCTTCTCCATCTGAAAGAGAGAATCTATACGGCAACTCTGTGTGCGCTCGTTAATCTTGTGACGTGGTGATATATCGGGTCATCGATTTCGAAAAGAATAACCGAGCAGCACCGAGGCACGTTATGCAGCGTTGTGCTATGGCAACAGCGATGATGGAGCGTATGGAGCATGGAGTGGTGACGATATAGGTCAGTATTTACACGCCACTTTATCTAATCAAATCCATCAGTGAATCACTAGAGTGGCCCAACAGAATCTGATAACTGTGCTAGTGTTCTAGAGCTCGAAACTCGTGGCGCTTGAGGCGTTATGTGCCACCGACCTCACCATCTACCATCTTCACCCTCTTCACCGGAGGCCATTCCCCACAGCTTCATCAATTTGCCATTCTTACATCATCTCCTTCTTTCCTCGCCACCGCAGTCAACGCCCCTCCAGTCTTTGCTCGATTCATCGGTCCCCAGTTCGCCCTCGGATTGGTCTGATACCGCACCAGTCTCTTTACGCTCGCATTCGGATTTGCCGGGTCCTGCTTGCCGAGCTTTGCATCAAACACAATCTTCGGGTGATGTGATGGTGATGGTCCTGTCGGTACAGCGCCGTTGATATGCACACTGTCATCTCCTTCCCCTTCCCCAGCCACTTGGATTTCTGACTCGGTAGACTTCGGCTGTGGTGGAGCTGCGGAGGTGGACTCCGGTTGCTGTTGTTGTTGCTTTGTGTGTGTTTGTAATGATGGTGGCTGCGATTTATCAGTGTAGGCAATAGCTTCACTACTTGTTCCATGCATGATCCCCCATCCTGGAGTCCCTTTCTTGATAGCATCCTCCTTGATGGGTGCTTTCTGCCTCACCCATTCGCGCATCATAGTCCAGATGAACGACCACGGCGCGTCTGTACGAATGACACCTGGTTTCGCATGGCTTCTCGTAGCCTTGTAGCCTGCATGTCTCAATGCGCCTTTTAACTCAGCTTCTGGTGGTGCTTGGCAACGCAGGACTCGTGCGAGAGCACTTGGTGTAAAGTAGAAAGGATGTGCATCGACTTCTGCTGGGTCAAGCTTTGGGATGAGGCGGCCTTCTTTGATGTCTGTGCTGTTGCTTGCAGCCGGGGCATTGGGGTCACCTGAAATCGTTGTCTCTTCCAGTGCCGTGGTGAGCATGCCTTCGATACGAGGAAGCGTGGCGTAGGTCGCGGTGTCTAGCTCGGGAAGGTAGCTGAGGATCGTCTCAATGAAGGCCGGGTTGTGCAGTGGGCCGCCATACATGGGACCATTCATCTGGATTGTTGTTAGCATGACACGATGCTGCCAGTCCGCTAACCTCCTACTTACGTGAGTCTTCGTGCCACAGTGCTCGCACAAGGGGCTTCCTGTAGGCGCCTGTGCGAGACCGTGCTTATACAATATCGCTCCATTCTTTGCAGTCATTCTTTGATTGCGCGCCAGAAGTTGAGGCTTCCAAGCGCCGCACCCACCATCACAGCTATACACAACCATTGTTTTGCCAGCCAGGAACTTCACTTCCGCAGGTGATCTGTATATTCGGACAAACACTCGTGCGTAGTAGTCGATGGACAACGACAGTAGTGGCTCAATAGCCATACCATATCTAGCGGCTGCTGTTGCGATAGAATGCAGTATCAACCTCAGTCCACCTTCATGAGAATGTAGCCCTTTGATCGGAGTGCCGCCATACAGCGAGTAACACTTTTCAGGATATCCGCAAGATGCCCATACTCCTGCATCTGTACATGTCACGCACAGTAAACCTCCATCGTTTACTGCTTGTACTGCAGCATCCAGGAAGGTGGCTGCCGTGCCGTACGGATCTAGGTCGATCACGTCGTATTTGTCGTCGCGATCCGCTTGTGCAGGATGACTGACAAAGCCATACATGTGAGCTGTAGCATTCCCTGTGACTGCTGTAATTTTGTCTTCCAGCTTGTTGTGTACGACGTTTGCCTGTATGGACTGTGTCGCTTGTTTTGAGAGATCGTTTGCGGTGACTTTTGTCACAAACGGAATCTCGTGAGCATATCGTAGAGCTCGCAGGCCAGTGGCAGATAGTGCATCGAGTATCTTGAATGATATTTTGCGTTCAGGTTGAGGCTCTTGAGGTCGTTCTTCTTGTGCTTCAGAGACAGTATGATCAGCTGGAGCAACCTTCCCCGGTTCTATCTCTGGTTCGTGATCGACTTCCATAGGCATTTCATGGCTGCCTGCTTGCTCTTGAGGCAGTGCAGACTCGGCAAGATCAATCGGGGCATCAGGTTCTGCTATTTCTGCTGCTCCAGGTGTGACATCGTCAGATCTCGTCTTCTTGCTTGTACTTTCCGCCTCGGTGATCGCATTTCCGTCTGCTTTCCGCTTCGTACCTCGTTTCGGTCTTCTGTTCCTCGCCCTTGCTGCCTTCTTCTCAGCTTCTGCTCGCCGCAAAGCGACCAGATCCTCAGCAAAAGCACGAATAGCGAGTACACTCAGATCACGATTAAACTGCTGAATTGGGTTGTAAAAGACGGACTGCGCTACAGTATCGTCCGCATCTTTTCCTCGCTTTGGATCAAGCTCTGTGCGGGCATTCTCTGGCACAAGGATGTGTGCCAGACCCTCTCGGATGGTGGTGAAAGTTTTGCCATCGTGCTGGACTGTCTGACCTTCCTTTGCGGCATCTGATAGTAACGCAGTCCTTTTCGCAGCTGAAGTCTCTCGCTCGCCCGGTGACATGTTGCACTGCTGTCTGAAGATGAGGTAGCTGTTTTTAGTGCACGAGGGGCCTGAATGCAGTAGTGATCTACTCACGCGGCATGTCAGAGTCTTCAAACACGCCACTGTTGAGCTCGTAACACTGAACAAGGCAATATTCCGACAAGATTTTCGTGTTCAGCTAGCAGGCCTGTATACTTGGGACAACCTTCGAATTGATGATTCACTGGGTGACTGTCTAAAGTTTTGCCTTTTCAGACTCATGCGATGCGAAGCTTTTGAGTAAAATCTTCGTGCACGGACCACATTTTGTGAAATATGGTAAAACAACAGAGACTTGAGCTGAGCAGGCTATTTTCTATTCTACCTATTTTACCCTTCTGTTCCCAATATATGACGACTACTGCCGTTTTTAACAATATCTCGATAGCTCACCATCATCCCTTTTTCGGCGCGCCAACCTCTTCAACCGCAATCGTCCCTACCACCGGCTGATACTCCTCTTCTTCCTGCACAGGCGTCGCCGGTACCTCCACTCTTCCCACCTTCCAAGCCATGCCCACATACCCATCACTAACAACCTCCACTTCAACCACTATCGGCTGCTCATGCGGCGGTAGTCTCAGCGTACTCCGAACATGCATCGCTGCTTGTGCCTGTGCCTTTCCAGCTCCAGCACCGCCTCGTCCGGCAATCTGACCTTGTCGAGCGTGCCCAGCGTTTGCATTTGCAGCAGGCCATGCAACCCTCTTCAGCGCCACGAGCTCCTTGGTGTCCACATTCCACGCCACAACAAAGAAACCCTCGGTCTGAGGCTTTGGGAAGCGTGGTGCGTACATCTTACATTCTGCTGTTGCGGCTCTGTTGGTACGTGTGATTTCCAGTGGGATCTGTGCATGCAGCGTCTCAGCATTGTGAGGAAGTGCAAGTCTCAAGTGTGGCAATGTTGGGCCATGGCGGAGGACTTGCTGTTTTCCCGCTGTGTTGATGCCCCTCGCGCGATTATTGAGCAGGCCGTCAATCGCCTTTGGCGACGAGGCAAGCGCATCGCCAATCTCGACGAGTGATAGCGTGTCCGAGCTCTTCTCATTGTCCGACATTCCCACGTCCGTGGCAACGCTTGGGAAAATCGACAATGGTGCATCGTCGGGCCAGCGTGCAGACTTGACGCATTGAAGCAGCGTCATCATCATCCTTGCGCTTTCGTAGTAAGCCAGCTCTGCGAGGACGTCAATTCCAGCTTGAATTACACGAATAGCTTGGTCGAGGACACTCGTCTGGTCACCGACGTAATCGCTGATAGGCAAGTCGATGCGTGAGAAATGTGCTTGAAGTAATAGGAAAGCCTTGACATGCGGATCCCACATCGGAAGTCCCATTGACGATGCATCAAGCGGGAGGTTTCGACTAAGCTCGGCGTTGATGAGGTCTTCGTTATGGCGGACAGGCAATTCGTCGTACTCAGTTGCGAGCGACATCCAGGAGAGGACTTCCTCAAAGGATGCAGAAGGTTTGGCCTTTGCGAGAAGTTGACGGATTGTATTATGGGAAAGATAGTAGTATGACATGATCTTCCCGAATGCTGTTGGGTCGACATCACCATTCGAGTGAATAGTGATACAACTTGACTCTTCTAGCTGAGAGAGTGACGTGTCAACCAAACCGACCATGAAGTCATTGGCCTTCTCTTGCGCAGTGGTCGAGCTTTGCTCCTCTGGCGAGATCTCTAGACCATAGTATGAAGGATTCTTGTGTATACGGCGGAAGAAGAAAGTCCAGGTCAGATAGTCGAGAGCATCCTGCTTTGTGGCTATCGTGCCTGCATTTACTTCGGCTGCCAAATGGTTGTCAAGGACATTGTGCAAGGACGACTCCACAGGAAAGCCAGTATGCAAGAAGTGCTTGTAAAAGGCCTTCTTGGAGTCCTGGGTGAAGATACGTGCGATGCCGGAGGTGTCGAATTGGGGACGGCCTGCACGTCCTAGCATTTGTAGGACATCAGTGAGATCCATGTCTTTGTAGCCCTCGATCTTGGCATCGAAGAACTGTGTGCCCTTGACGACCACCAGATGGGCCGGCAAATTGACACCCCATGCCAGAGTACTGGTAGCTACCAGGATCTGGATCTTGTTGTTTGCAAAGAGCTCCTCTGCAAGTGATCTGTCTGACTCAACAAGACCGGCATGATGCAAACCAATACCGAAGCTGAGTGCTTCGCGTAGTGCTTCGTCCTTGACACGAGACAGGTTCAACGAAAGATCTTCTTCCGTCATCTTCATGAAGCGGCGAGGATTGTCCTCCATTCCGCAGTAGTTGATCAGATCCTTTGCAGTCAGTCTAGTCTGTCTGCGAGAGGCAACAAAGACAATAACTGGCTTGTCTGGCGAGTGAGTCTTGATCGCAAGGAAGGTCGGTCGATTCATTGATGCCATAAACGGACAGAAGCCACGCTGCTCTGGAAAGCCATCAATGTAGATCTCCAAAGGAACAGGTCGAACAGAATGACGGAAATTGAAGAGACCTTCCTTGACGCCAAGCCAATTGGCAAGGTCATTGGCGTTCGCGCAGGCCGTAGACATGCCCACAAGGCGGACTGACCCCTTCTTCTGAGACGCAATGTAGTTCATACGAGAAACGATGATCTCTAAGATGGGACCCCTGTCTCCGCCGAGCAAGTGAATTTCATCGATGATGACCAGACTGACCTGTCGAACATAGCTTCTTGTCTGCCAGCTACGACTGATACCGTCCCACTTCTCTGGTGTCGTGATGATAATGTCTGCGTCACGAATCGTCCTAGTGTCTGGTGTGTTATCACCAGTCAACTCTACGAGCTTGATGCCCATGGGAGCTGCCAATCGTTTCCCCCAGTCTTGTACACGTTCCCTGACCAAAGCCTTCATCGGCGCAATGTAAACAACTTTGGAGCCAGGGTTGTCTCGGAAAGCCTGCCACATTGCCAGCTCACAAGCAACAGTTTTTCCAGAACCAGTAGGTGATCCCAGCAGAACGTTCGTATTGGTGTGATACATGCAGTGGAAGAGCTGTGTCTGCATGGGATTGAAGAACTGGAACCGCTGGCTGTAGACTTCTTCAAGGATAGGATTCTTCAGCACAGAGAGAGGCAATGGCTGCAGGTCTAGCAGATCAGTGTACGTGCTTTCAGTATCAGGACGGATGAGATGCTGGAAAGACACGGCAGTGACAGTCTCTGCACCCAACCAATGATCCGATACTGCTCTGACATATATCTGAGATGGGACAGGATCGGTCAGAGGGATGGTGAAGCTAAGTTCGTGATCGTCGTAGAGCTTCCTACGACTTAACAAGAAGAGCTCATGATGATAGATTTCAGAAGTTTCAGAGTTTTCGACCCAGACCCAGTACGATTGCGAAGTGCCATGATGACGATCATTCCACTTGAAATCAGGTGAAAGGAAGAGCCGTACTCGGAGTACATCGCGGTTCAGAGGAGCAACTTCCGCTTCGACGCTCAAGGTAGGGAAGTTATCGAGCAGTCTGCCAATTGTGTGACCCATCTTCTTGTTGTGGACGAGGTCACCTATCTCAGCTTCATCCATGTCGCGTAAAGAGTCGATCGACGTCGTGGACCCGCGCTCATCGAGTTGCTTGAGGATGGGCAACGGGAGATCGAACTGATGGAAGGGGTGCTGGAATGGCCAGATCCGCTTCTCAATAGACTTGCTCAGCGATAGTAGCACCAGGCATTGGTAACCCCAACGTCTGTTGAGCGCGATCATGAACAAAGCCCGACATATTCTAGCTGCGTTTTGTGCAACGTAGTTCGTGTCAGAGCTCAACGTGAAATCCTCAATCCTGGCTCGGGAGATATATGCCTGCAGGAGGATATTCGTCTTCGCATGCGTTGTATCTGTACCACCATCGATCTGACAAGGCGCTGCGTCAGACCGAAGTCTGGTCAACTCTTGTAACTCTGTATCTCTCGAAGTGATGTTGTCGAATTCGCCGCTCAGACTGATCATCTTGAGCGCATCTGCCTCACTTCCACGAGGACGCAACATTGTGTTGAAGACCTGCACGCTCGTCTGAAGGACATAGAATTGACTTGCGATTCGCCCGATATCCTTAGATCGTAGCTCTTCCGTGGCCTCATTGAAGATAATCATCTGACTTTGCTGTAGAACCTGAGCTGCTTGCATGATCAGCAGACGACGCCGCTGTACAAGATTTGGATCATCTCTGATCTCCGCCCAGTCAATGCCGTATGACAGAGGATTACGCTGCATGCGCACGAAGAGATAAGAGTAACCCAGCCACTGTACAGCCTCCGCTACTGAAGTGACAGTACCTAGCCCAATCTCTGCGTTGAGGTTATCTACCATCTTCTTGGAGAACTTTGACTCGATTGGTTGCTGCTGAGTCACGGCAGTGAGGTAATGTTGTAACTTGTCCTGAGATGTACAGATTATGCCAATACCAGTATCCTGAAATTGAGGTCGACCAGCACGACCAAAGATTTGAAGGACATCCAAAATACCGACATCAACAAACTTTCCCTCCTCAGAACTATACAGTTGCGTTCCTTTGATGATGACAGCCGCTGCAGGCAAGTTGACACCCCAAGCTAGGGTTGCAGTACAGCACAGCACTCTGAGTACTCCCTCGGCAAACAGCTTCTCGACCAGATTACGGTCTGATCGAGCCATACCTGCGTGATGAGTACCCATGGCTTTTGGCAGAAGTTCTCGTAGCTCACGACCCCTTGAGTTCTTCATATCTCGCATAGCAGATTCGTAGCTTTCATGACCGGTGGGATCGAAGAGATCGACGCAGTTGTTTTCGACAGCTTTCTCGTAGAAGTCCAATGCAGACTTATAAGTGTCCTTTCGTGAGTGCACGAAAACCATGACCTGGTGGCCTTGCTCTAGCATGTCTCGCACTTTCTCGAACGCAACGGCATCCAGGTTATCACGCGCGGCTCTAGTACTAGCTTTGCCTTTGACACCCACAAAGTGCTGCTCGAGCGGAACAGGTCTGAATGATGCGTCAAAGTAGAAAAGACCAGCCATGCGGTTCACCTTTAGAAAGTCCGCAACGTCGATGTAATTTGGCAGCGTGGCAGATAGACCCACGATACGGATCAAAGACTGCGTGCTCTCGACTTGACGTTGCGTTCGAGCAACAAGTGATTCGAGCACGGCACCACGTGCATCGTGAAGCATATGAACTTCATCGATGATAAGGAGCCGAACCTTCTGCACGAGCTCTGTGTCCCCTGTGCTCTTCCTCGTCACTACGTCCCATTTCTCAGGGGTCGTAACAATGATCTGAGTCTTGACGATTTCCGCCTTTGTCAAGTGCATGTCTCCAGTCAACTCTCGTACTTGTATGCCGAGCCAGGCCAAGCGTTTCCCAAGCTTTTCAGTCACTTCTGCCGCCAAAGCTTTCATTGGTGCAACATAGACGATTTTGAAGTCTTCAGTTCGCACGACAAAGTCCGTGGCGTCTGGCGATTCAGCAGGATCAGGGGTAACATTCTGGCCAATGGCATGAAGAACGGTAAGCATCGCAGCATCAGTCTTACCAGCACCAGTAGGTGCGCAGATGAGCATGTTCTCGTTGGTCTTGTATGCCACAGGATATACCAAGCTCTGCATGCGGTTCAGAGCTTTGTAACCTTTGAAAGTGCCTTTGCACAAGCCATCCATTGAAGCAATGTCAACGAGTTTCTGTCCAAGTCCAAGTGTACCGACACGAGCTGCAGGAATAGAATACTCCTCATATTTATCGTGTTCAGCTCTGCTGCTTCCTGTTGGAAGTGCATACTTTCGTCCCGTGGCAGAAAGAGTGTTACCAGCATCGTGAGCCTTGTAGACATGAGGATACACTGGACCAGTCCTATCGACCGAAGATGCCAATGGAGCACTCTTATGTAAAGCGTCCTGGTCACGTAATTGCTTGGCCCGCTCCTCCTTTGTCAGCAAGCGGCCGTTCGTGTGAGTATCTGCTGCCGTAGAGTTCGAAACTGAAAGACCTTTCCTGATAGTAGCCCTATGATTCAGGAGCTCCGCAACCAATTCGAGCTCATCGTAGCCCAGAGTGTCTGCGAGCGTCATTTGCAGCTCGTCGTCGTTAATGTCTGACACGAGCAGGCTTGAGACCTGATCCTGGAGGTCTTTAGCATCTAGACCACTATTCTTAGACGCAGCAACCATGCACACGCTTGTCAGCCAATCTGCGTTGTACACATCGTGACTCGTGCTTGCGTCCTGCCAGAATGAATCTGATGCATCACTGAGCACTTCTTCCTCCTCTTCATCACCACTGATTAGGTCCCAGATGTCATCACTGCCACTTGCGTCTGGTGAATCGAAGTCACTCAGATCAATATCATGACCATATGACTGAGTGTCACCATTTGCAGATGGTAGTTTCAGCTCGGCAATGGCATCACGCATAGCCTGCATTTGTTGCACCCATTGTGACTCGAGATCGCCGAGCGAGTCTGTAGCAGTTGGAGCCATAGTCTAAGCAAAGAGTTATGCCTTGGTTTAAGTTATATTCTCCAGTCGCCACCCGGGAAGCGCAAACTGGTGATAGTAAAGTTTATGAGACGAACGGCAAGCACTTCAGGTGACCAGTATGAACCAACCTAGTCTCCCAATACTTCTTAAGACCAGAAAAAAAGTCAAGAAGAAACAGTTAAAGCACAACCTGAAAACCAAAAGCTTGTGGGAGCTGTAGCACAAGAAGTGGCATCCGTACTGGTACTTCGTACTTCGTGATCGTTGACGTCGATGTACATGACCCTGAACTCGCAAACAACAGTGACACCTTGCTGGACAACGAACATCGCTATTTCCTACCTTACCTGTCCTCGCATTCCCCTCGTACATTACATCATGAAGATCCTCTACATTGGCGTATGTTATCAGACAATTTTGGCTCCATGGATCCAGCCAGGCTGACCCTTGCCATGCGTCCAGATTCTCAAGAATGAAGTGAAGCCAGCCGTCGAGCTTTGCGCCGAGACAGATCTAAGCAGCTACTCGCGCTTCACGCGGTCCAGGTTCGTCATAAATGTTGGTTCTACTACTACTTGTCTGCTAATCCGAATGTAGCATCTCCGAATTCCTCACACTCTTCAGCAAGACAGTCGCCGAGCGGACGAAGCCAGGACAGCGACAAGATGTCGAGGAACAATGTACAACATCTCCCATAGCCTCATGATCTGGCATGTAGCTAACAATGCCTAGCATACACCTTTCACGCCTACGGCCGCTCAGAAGGTGTCGCCGGCCTGATCATCTCCGACCACGAATATCCTGCCCTCGTGGCGCACCAGTTGCTATCCAAGATCGTTGACGAATTTCTCTCAAAATACCCTCGCTCCACCTTCGCCTCAGTATCTGGACCGGGACAGCTGCAGTTACCCCAGTTGAAGGAATACATCACCAAATACCAGGACCCACAACAAGCAGACAGCATCATGCGGATCCAGAAAGAGCTGGATGAGACGAAGATCACGTTGCATAAGACTATTGAGAGTGTGCTGGAACGTGGGGAAAAGTTGGATCAGCTAGTTGCGAAGAGTGATGGGCTGAGTGCGCAGAGTAAGATGTTCTATACGCAGGCGAAAAAGCAGAACTCGTGCTGCGTGGTCATGTAGAGGTTGGGGCTAAGACACTTGCAACGAATACACGTATTGGGCGGGATGGGCATATCGGCGCATAGTAATCTTTTTGAGTACGAATACGGAGAGGATCTCATTCAAACTTTCCTGCTTCTGCAGAGATAAGCTCGTCCTTGGTCGCAGTACTAAGAGGCACTCTGACTCAACCTCCAACAGCTCCTCTGGAGCGGCTGGTCTTAAAGTCGGCCACTCACAACCCGGACCCCTGGTGCTCTTTCGTGATCGCGTGCTGTCGCGATTGTGATAATGTGTCGCGGCGCCTGTAGCAGCTATCGACAGCTTGTCCCCACACTCATCAATCAAGCTCGTTCTGCCCTGTCTCGTCTGCCTATTCAGCTCCTAAGTCATCTCCCGACTGCTCGCGGCGTGCTCTCGTGTCATGGGCATGCCCTGATCTGGGAAGGATGATCCCCTTGTGTACTGAGCTAGTGGATGCAGAGTCATTCTGGTGGCCCGTCCGCATGCCGTTAGAAGCAGTCCCTCGCAAGCTAAAGCCGCGCCGCTTTGCTTGAACTTGAATAAAAACCTTTCACACAGGAAGTTCCTTATTCCTCTTCCCACCCGGGCTAATCTTCCTCAGCGCCGCGGCAATATACGGTCCCACGACCGGCACACTCCCTGCAAACCCAGCGATCGTCCCAAAGAAGTCTCCAAAAAGCACCACGATCCCATAGACCTCAATTGCAAAGCCGATGAACGCCCATTTCGCGAGAATCAGAACGATGCCGATTACGAATGCCGCTGTGCCTTTCAGCTTCTGAGGTCGCGCGAAGAAGATGACTGTTTTGTAGGGTCCGATGATGATAAGGAGACCGAGAAGGAAGAGGATATTGCCCATGGCGAGGAGGGCGCGGTCGAAGAATAGGCAGACGCCGAGCATAAGGAAGACGCATCCTGGATGGCTATTAGTGGTTGGCACTTTGCTGATAACGAGCCGTGGAGATGAACCTGCTATACAGAAGACCGCGCCGATTTTCTGCGTGTCTGACAGCCACATGGAAGACATCTTGAGGTGTGCAAGCCCCGATGGCACGTCGATAATCACGAAGTAGCCATAGACATGGACGTGGACAGATTGAGGTCAGTTTCGGAGGTGAGCCCGGGGCTGATCTTCAGGCACAAGTTTCCACACCTGATTTTGCTTTCTTGCAGTTCTTCCATTATACACATAGTCCTACGATACTGTGCTGTGCTGTACTTTGCTGGGCTCTACTGCTTTCCAGACCTCGTCACTCCGTGCCGATCTGCCTTTGCTTCAAAGATGGAACTGTATCAGCACTCAACCACTGTCCTGTCATAGGAATAGAGGATGTGATTTGACCTCGAGCAATGTGGCGAGATACAAGAAGCACGAAGGGAACGACTGGCAAGAGCATGAACGTAAATCAATGGTATCCAATGGTGTGCTAATCATGTTCTCGTGATCTCATTTGTATATCGTGACCACACTGTGACCACGCCGCGACGGCAGCAGACTCAGATTCTGCTGCAACTGATTGCCTCCTTATGGTCTTTCGGTATCTTGTCTTGCTGGCGAAGAGCAAACCATATAGATCACCATTAAGCCGGAGCACCATCTTGAGCTGCGCCTGTAACAGGGCCAGTGGGTAGATGGAGCTTGACTAGGTTGAATCAGACATTCCCTTGCTCGCCCTCTTGCGGCAGTCCACCTGCATATGCTAGCCCAAGAAACGTATGCTTCATCATCGCTTGTCTCCCCAAGGTGACAGCAGCTGGCCAGTAGCGTCTCGTTCCAAGCTGCTCCATGTGCAGAGGGCCACAGTGAGAGTCCTCAAATCGTTTAGGTCCTTAAACCCACTTCTGGTTGTTTCCAAGTAACCACTCGCGGACCGCTTCGATACGAGCTGGTCATCAGGTATTGGTGCTGACTCAAACCATAGATGTTGATATCATTATCACGATCGATCGATTATTTCAATATTGTTTGCGCGCCTCTTGCTCCCAGATACAGCTCCGGTGCACCCTCACGCATCGAGCGAATAACGCCAAATATCTCGCCATTGTGATATCGTAGTCTTGTCTTGGGGTCCGTATAGGGTGCAGGCAGTCCAGTGATGTCGCAATATCTTCTCTGGCTGATCGGATGCAAGCTTGGTGCTGATTCGATATTGCTGTAGGTCACTGTCGGTGCTCTGGGTGCTCCGGTTTGTGCTAGTTGTGCAGCTTGAGAGATGCTGGGTTCTGAGCTGATTAAAGAAGGAGCAGGACTAGCGTTAACGATGGGGGTCGAGATGCCGCTGTTGTTCTGAGTCGCCAGCAGAGAGGCTTCTTTGCGCGAGGCTTCACCTATAATCTGCTTGATGTTCTTGTTGCGCCGCTGGGCTGGCTTCCAGGCAGGACTGCGAAATGGTTTACGTATGCTGTGGATATCTAGCTGATCGATGAGCTCCTGATGATTCTCCTCAGTGGAATGTGAGGTGATGGGCGCCATGGCTGTGTGCTCGCTGGTGGTTGGTTGGTCTGGGAGACAAGACGATGACGCGAGGTGTTTCGGGAAAGCCGTTTCACTTTCAAGGCGCGCCAAGGCCAAGGTCGTGATCAGCGAAGAGTATCTTGCGCATCACTTCTGGCAACTTACAATCTCTGATGGCGACGAGTATTGCTGCATAGTCATGGTACATTGGCTGCTCACTGATTATGCTGTGTGGTGCTAACATCTCTCAGGAAAGTCCGCACGAACACCAGCAGAACCTCCTACTGTCAAGAATCATCACCAATGTTGTAAGTGCTGCTTGGCCAGGCACATGATCCGCAACGACTTGACAAGACTCACAGGAGAAGCTCAACGAAGCTGTGATTGTCTTAAACAAGAGCCTACAAGTATGCACACCTGGACGGAGCAAGCCTGTCGGCGTTATACTTACGGCGCACAGGAGATCAACATCCAGAACATGAATGTAGAGCTCGTGGCGCAGATGTTCAACAACTATCAATCAAACGTCCGATTCCACCTAGAAGGTTCGCGAGATCCGCATGCCTCGACGGAATGACGTATCAATGCTGAATACATTTCTAGCCACCGATAACCTGAACGCCCCATCATAATGGTACACGCTACAGCAGATGTGGAGACTGCGCCGCGGCCTGCCAAAGCAGCACCCGCAAAGATATGGCATGCTAGCGAGCCACCGTTCAAGGGACTACAGCCGGCAGATCGATCAGGATGGCAGAAAAGTAATGTAGAAACAGCTATAGTGATTGACAATGGTATGCACAATGAGGCACAAGGATGGCTTTAAGTAGAGGCTGATATGGTCTCCAGGTTCTTCGACTGTACGCGCAGGTTGGTCGTTCGACAAGGCTCCGCGGTATTCATTACCACCACTCTGGGCACGGTACAAAGACCGCAAGATCAACAGATACTATACCTTCGTCGGCTCGGACATATACGCAGACGGCACATCTCGTGGACAAGCAAAAAGTATCTATGATCCAGGCAGTAACATCGTGAACAACTGGGACGCGATGGAAGGCGTGCTCGATTATGTCTTCACCAAGCTGGGAGTGGATGCGTCCACGAATGGAATCAGCAGACCCGTAGTTATGACTGAGCCGGTCGTGAACCTGCCATATGCGCGTAAGAGTATGTTGCGCTGTTTATGGCTATTCGCGAAGATCTACTAACATGCAGACCAGCAATGAACGAGCTCCTGTTCGAGTGCTATTCCGCGCCAAAGGTATCATATGGTATTGATGCGTTATTCTCGTACAAGTACAATAAGGGGAACTCCGGCGTCATTGTGTCGTCTGCTTATACCTCAACTCATATCATACCTGTCTATGACAGGAAGCCATTAATGTCTCACGCGACAAGACTAAACTGGGGTCGTTATCACTGCGCGGAATATCTCGCAAGACTTCTTCGACTGAAGTATCCCGAATTTCCCACGAAACTACTGGAGCCTCAATTCGAAGATCTTGTGAATGATCATTGCTACATAGCTCAGGACTACGTGGACGAAATCAGCCATTACCTGGACTGGACTGGACTCGAGGACCGGGATCATATCATTCAGTGGCCTTTCACCGAGCAAGTTGTCATACCCAAGAGCGAGGAGGAGCTGGTGAGACAGGCCGAAAAAAAGAAAGAAGCAGGTCGTCGACTGCAAGAGATGGCTGCGAAGATGCGTTTGGAAAAGCTTGTTCGAAAAGAACAAGAACTGGAGTACTACCATGATCTCCAGCTCCGCATCGATGCAGCGACAAATAAGAAGGACATCAAACACATGCTGGAAAGTGACGACTTCGAAGAGGAATCTCAGCTACATAAACGTGTTAGAGATCTGGAACAGTCTATCAAGCGGTCTCAAAACAAGGATCTTGGCATTGTTGAAGATGAGCCTGTAGAGGCGCCCACATATCCTCTGTTGGACATTCCAGACGAACAGCTCGACGAAGAAAACCTCAAAGCAAAGCGTCAGCAAAGGCTGCTAAAGGCCAACCATGAGGCTCGTGCCCGCGCAAAGGCTGAAAAAGAGCGTGAGCAGGCGCGGAAAGCCACAGAAGAGCGTCTTGACAATGAGCGCCGAGAAGGTGATCTTCCCGGATGGATTGAGGAGCGTCGTGCTGCACGTTCGGCTATCATGCAAAGACTGAAGGATCGTGAGAAGATGAAAGCCGATCTTGGCAACAGGAAGAGCTTAGCGAGCCAACTGCGAATGAAGTCCATTGCAAACTTAGCCTCAGACACGCCTGGCAAGAAGCGTCGACGTGGCGGGAATCCGGATCGTGATGACGACGATACCTTTGGTGCTGATGATGCTGACTGGGGTGTCTATCGTGACATTGCGCCGGGCGAGGGTAGTGATGACGAAGATGATGCGGAAGAAACGCTCAACACCTCATTGAAATCGATCGAAGCACAGCTGCTGGAGCACGATCCGAATTTCACCGAGCATAGCACGCGTGAAGCACAATCTGACTGGACTAAGAGCCTTGTTCATGCCTTCCTCCGAGGTCCCTGGCCCTTCGATCCATCCTCCCAACGTGAGATCAACCAGATCCATCTCAACGTTGAACGCATCCGTGTACCTGAGGTGGTATTTCAGCCGAGCATCGCTGGTGTGGATCAGGCTGGGATTGTCGAGATTTGTGCCGATATTCTCACTCAACGGCTCGGCCTTGATGACATGAGTGGTGATCACACGAGTCGTGGAAAGCTAATGTCACAAGACGTCTTCCTGACCGGCGGCAACACTTTGTTCAGTGGATTCGACTCGAGACTTCGCACAGACTTGATGGCTTATCTTCCATCAGGTGCACCACTCAAGGTTCGCAAAGCGGCAGATCCTGTCGTGGACGCTTGGAAAGGCGCTGCGGAGTGGGCGAGCGAGAGGACAAAGAAGGGATGGACCACGAAGGCAATGTACGATGAGATGGGAAGTGAATATATCGGAGAGCATGATCTGGGGAATGCTTCCTGAGTGCAGAAGCCAACAGCTAGACGTGACTACTTACTGGGACATTGTATTTACTTGCATCCTTCGATCACATCACTCCAGTAGTGCGGATAAGTCGAGCAGTCAGGACTCCTGTTCAGGGCTCCTCCATGCTGGCTTTCTGCAGCTATGACTGCACTCCTATTGTGTGGCTGCCGCTGCTGCCGCCAATGGTCGACGACGACGACGTTGGCAGCAGGGTAGCAGAGTGGCAAGAATAGCCGATTTTGGCAAAGTGACGAGAACTTGCTTGAAACGCTGGAGCCAGTACCATCGTCCTTGCATTATCGACCTCAACTTCTTACAATGGGTTTAGGTCGATCCCGCTGTAACATGGACGAGTTTATGAGGTCTGTCACTATCGCAGCCTGCACGGACCGCCAGAAAGAGTAGAGCTGTGATTTGAGACCTCAATCTCAGAAAGAGTCATCAACAGTATCCTTCTTCGCGGTACATCACAAACACGGGGCCGCGACGCTGAACTACCATGGCTTCAGCTCGACTAATCCGGTCTGCTTCACACCGCCGCGTTCGGATCGCTGCTACGGACACAGAGAGGGAGCCTCTCCTCCACCAGGCTGAACGTACACCATCTGGCACTTCCAATACATCTGTTGCAAGAAGCAGCTTTTCAGATATCACAGACGAGGAGCTACATTTCGCGCCCTATGCCTTCTCCGACCTGCCTGTGTACCGGAATATCTGGCGCATTCGCAGAGATATATTGAGTAAAATCAACGATCCTTACTCTCTAGAGCAGATTCGTGCACCCCGGTTGACACAAGGCGTCATTCGCCCACTACTCCAGACGTACTATGAATTAGACGATATCAGTATCGTGTTCTGCTTGCTGGTGAACCGCATGCAGTTCATAAAAGACCAGCACTTCCCATTCCACTTCCAGAGTGTCTCAACAACTCGCGCACTCGTGTGTGAAGTCCTCGCGTCACGACTCCTACGTCAATTTGATGAGGATAGCTCTGGTCCAAACGGCTTACTGCTACTCTCAAACATCGTGATCGCAGGATTTGATCCATTCCAGGGCTCGTCGGAGGCACTCACGAAGCAAAACACAAGGCTCAACTGGATAACGCAGCCGCGTGGCTATGAACGACAAGCAACTGCACTGGAGGTGGCAATTCTCTCTGAGAGCAAACTGTTTTTGAGTCATTCAGCATGTCAGAAAGTGGTCGATGCAATATATACAGGCCGCGTGGTCTACTCCCCTACGGCTTTCTTCGACATCATCCCTGATCACTACAAGCACAAACCAATCTCTATTTATGATCCTCGACGTGCACCAATCTTGAACCAGTATCGTCTTGCTGTTCCACGTGTACGCAACCTGATTGAGGTGTGGCAATTTATTATCCTGCTGGGGCTTTACTTCTGGGTCATGACAACCAAGGATGCGTCCAGGTTCACCACTGAAGAGCTGTTATTCTGCATCTACACCTTCGGCTGGGAGCTGGATCAATTAGCCTCGATTCTGGAGCATGGCTGGCAAGTATACTCGCAAAATTTGTGGAGTTTCCTGGACGTGGTGTACTGTAGCATCTTCACTCTATACTTCGTGCTAAGAATGCATGGAAACAGCATGAAGAATGATCAAGTCGGACAGGCAGCATTGGACATCCTCGCTATGTCAGCACCTGTCCTTATACCACGACTTGCCTTTAATGTTTTCTCGCACAACCTGGTCTTTGTGAGCCTGAGAGACATGATGTCACGATTTGCGCTACTGATGCTACTTGCGGTGTGGTCTTTTGCTGGCTTTTTCCTGGCCATGTGGTGGCTGAGTGATCGAGTGACAGATCCGTTGACTATTGGGAAGTGGATGATATGGGTGTGGTTCGGGTAAGTCTCCCTTTAGAGGTCAAAACCCAAGGATCATACTAATGGTCCTTATAGACTTGATGGTACAGGCATAGCCAGAAGTGTTGAATTTCACTGGCTGCTCGGACCCATTCTGTTCGTGTCTTTCGCCGTTCTTGGAAACACTCTCTTTCTTACTATCCTGGTCTCGACACTCTCCAGCACATACGCGAAGATCAGTGCTCACTCAGTCGCTGAGATCCAGTTCAGGAAAGCCGTTTTGACATTCGAAGGTGTGAAGTCGGACTCACTCTTCTCCTATCCACCACCATTCAACATCGTCGCGCTGGTCCTGCTGTTGCCGTTGAAGTTCATGCTTACTGATCGCTGGTTCCACAAGGTGAACATTACATGCGTCCGAGCGCTGAATGCGCCTTTCCTACTCTTGATTGGTCTCTATGAGCGCAGAGCGTTGTGGCCGATGCACAAAGAGGCACGTGAGTACGATAGGTATAGAAGTATATTCGGCTTGAGGAACTGGTCTTTGTTCCATGCACACTCACATATTGGTGAGGTATTCAACTCACCGCCGGAAGATGAGCCTGATATGGCTCCCGACGAGCCTGACGAGCGGCGACCAAGCGATGATTTTGCTGTCACGAGCCCAACAAGTACCAACAAGCTGAAAGATATTGGGGATAGGGTGAGAAGAATATCGATCTCACTGCCAAGTAATGGACCACAGAGGGCCGCGAGTGATGCGTACAAAGCCACAGTATTCGGACGACGAAGAGGTAGCACAGGAAGTGGTGGCAGTGAAATGTTGGACCCGCAGAGAAGAATGGAGAAGAGGTTGTCGAGGATCGAGGCACTCCTGGGCCAGATCAGCGACACTATCGACGATACTGATGATGGTTGATCGTTTCATAGGTTAAAGGCATAGTGTTCGGCGACGAATCCAAGCTGGCTCGAAAGTCAGCATGACATTGATCAGGGAAAGCATGGCATGCATATCTACGCGTTGGCTAAACCTTCCTGCAAGTCGATTGATTGGTGACAGACCAGCCAGGCACGAAGAGTGCCGTGCGTCTCTTCATCACGGAGGGTGCAGTGTCTCAATTGTTGCGACAGGTGCCTGGTGACTGTGAGATCGAAGTGCAGAAATTATGGAATCACGACATATCAGGCAGGCACGCATAGTGCCGTGCCTGTTCAAATGAGAAACATGCAAATCTCCAGTGTCGCGGCAGGTGCATACGCGCGGCTATACACAACCATCTTCAATACTTGCAGCTATCCATTGGCAGGCACGAAGAGTACCGTGCCTGCTCGAACGACAAGAAGTGCGGTTTTCTCACGATTTTGACACATACGCATTGGGTGAACCTACACGCAACTCGATTGAACGATAGCATATCAGGCAGGCACGAAGAGTGCCGTAACTGCTCAGACGACAATCAATGCCGTCTCCCAGTGGTTGCGGCAGGTGCAAGGCACGGGCGAACAAAACAGTTCTCTTCGTACGCCAGCCATCATTGACACCACGACACTACTCATCATCATACTACAAGCTACCAGCATTATATACATTATCGCCAGTATTACAGCCATGGTCTCAACTTATCCACAACCTCCATCTCACTCCCAGCTTGTCATCGTAACCACGCACCCAATCCTCCCGCGCTCTCTCGCGGACTGCAAGACCAGGACGATGCAGTCATACGTGATCACTGCACCTCCCGGATCCTTCACCGAGCAACTCCCATATATGCGATCGATCCTTCACTACGACACTCCCAGCAATAGCGTAATGCCACTCCCCAAGGCAATACTTTGCCAACAATTCAACGCCTTTACGCGGTATCATGAAGCTCAGTGGCTGTCAAACAAGGCGGTACTCGCCTCGTTGCGCATGATCAACGCCGACCAGATCTATCACCAACTCAGGAACTTCAATGACAACCGGCTCAATCGTGGTTTCAATGCCCTTATCACCCTCCTCGAAGAGGACATTCCGGTACTGATCCTGTGGCCCGCATTCAATCTTCTACGCCTATTGCTCCGCACTCGCCATCGGTTTGAAATTCGTATGCGGCAGTACTATAGCACGCTGTCTTATGGTGCTCGAGTCGGCTTCGACCATCGTCATGCAATACGGCGGTTTGCCCAGGACGGCAGAATCTTCATATATATTCGGCTATATCTGCGAGCTCATCCATAGGTGTGTCGAGTGCGCATCTCGGTGTAGTCATAGCCTGGTGGCGGCGTATGTCCGTGCTAACATGGATCTTAGTCGCATCGTCATGCGACGACACCAACGTTTGTCGGTCAGCTCGGCGGTCAATGATGAGAATGCCATGCCGAGGTCTTTGGTGGAGCAGACTGGACACTCTTCAAGGCAAGGAACGGGCAAGGCCGAAGAAGAAGTAGTTGTGAAGGTCGACGAG
>Ga0268250_10000419_pt1 | contig 20288 bp, 24 predicted proteins | sample AgamicAsSfe_FD_200448 | JGI IMG/M metagenome (GOLD analysis project Ga0268250, IMG submission 200448) | Agave microbial communities from Guanajuato, Mexico - As.Sf.e (v2) (version 2) | ecosystem: Host-associated > Plants > Phyllosphere > Phylloplane/Leaf | place: Guanajuato, Mexico | collected... | reverse complement strand
GATCCGTACGTCTGGAAGAGAGGACCAAGGCCAGGAGGAGGACCAGCAGGAGGTGGGGGAGCACCGTAACCAGGAGCACCATAGGCACCAGGAGCACCCATACCAGCGTTCTGGTCGTAGCCATAACCACCATATCCATAACCAGCTCCTGCTGCAGGAGCAGTGGGAGCAGCAGAAGCCCAGGGAGCCGCACCATTACCAGCACCGTAGCCTTGATCGTAGGATTGACCACCACGGCCGCCGCCACCAGCCCAAGGCGGAGGAGCGGCCGAGCTACTGTCGCCTCGACCACGGTCGTCGCCGTCACGCGCCCAAGGTGCAGAGCCTCCAGTGGGACCACGCTCCCATGGCTTGAGGGTGCGCTCGCCTCCACCGTAGTTGTCTCCGCCAGCAGCGCCGTTGCCGTTGTATTCGATCGCCGCGCGAGGCTGGCCACCAGCGCCTCCCATCTCGGCCATAAATGCGTCGAGCTCGTTCTCTGGGGCACCGCCAATACGAGCTGGCTGACCGCGGTCGCCGAAACGGTTGTCGTTGCGCCAAGGCTGACCGACTTTGCGGTCGGGACAATCGCGAGCCATGTGACCAGCTTGACCACAGACACGGCAGATGATGCTGGCCGTGAAGTTTTGCTTCTGTGGACAATCGTACTTGCGATGACCAATCTCACCACAGTTCTGGCAGGCCTGGTTCTCGTCGTCACGAAGGGTACCGTTGAGGGCGGCAAGCTCACGAAGCTGGTTGCGCTTGAGTTCGTTCTGGCCTTCAGGGATAGAAGCAGCCTGCAAGATTAGCATCCGCGCATGGAATAGTATGGGAAGTGACTTACAGTCTCAATGACGTTATGGATAAGCTTCTTGGCCTTGTTGACCTTCTCCTCGGTATCGGCCATGATCAAGCAATGAAGGTCTTCTTCCTGATTGCTGGTATGAGCTGCGTCAGAGCGTCCTTTACCCTCCTTGACAGAGCCTTTGCCACGAATGGCAATCTTTGCCTGGGATTCCGTCTCCATCTTCTTGAGGGTATTTCCACGGGGGCCAATAAGTAGACCAACTGTTAGTGCAAAGAGCTGTGGTTAGTGTATGATCAAAAATATTGGAGCAAAAGGGTTAGGGTTAGTGACATAGCTGTACTACAGGTGCCACTAGATGCACATAAACATCCAGCAGTCTGAGCAGGCCGGTCAAGACAAAGGCTAGGGCAGCGCAAAACAAGGGGAGGGGAGTTAGAGGGGTTAGTTCCGTACTGAAGTTAATCTCCGGGTAATCATTGACCGGAACGTAGACTTTCTCCTGTGTCTTAGTGGGCCGCCTGTAATCGGCAGGTGGGTGGTAGTTAGGAAGCGTCTTCATCGCCTTCTCAACGAGCTTGTGGCGCTCGTCTTCGAGGCGCTTGCGGTAGCGGAACTCGCGAGTGTTGACACGGCGACCAAAGTTGTCATACTGGGGTGGGGGCGAGGGAGACCTGTCCATGTTAGCATCTTTGGCATTCAGAAAATCAAGGTACGTACCTGTCGCCGTCCGCTGGGACGACATCGTTAATCTTCAACTTCTGGGTGATCTCCTCGATACGCAGATGCAGGGTATACGCGTCAAGCTGCTCGGTAGTCATGGCCGCGTAGATAGCAGTAGGCAGGCCCATCAAGCCAGCCGCCTTGTTCTCGCTCGCATCACCCCATCGATTGCGCTTCTTGCGTTGTCGCGGACCGTCGGAAGAGTCTGCGCCACGGTTGTCAGTAACAAAACATGAAAACATGCGAGGATTTGACTTACTGCGCTCAGGGCTGCGGCCGCGCTTCAACTCCGACAAACCCTCGGCGGGCGCAGACGGGTTGTAACCGCCATCATCATCACCACCGCCGAAACGACGGCGAGTACCTAGAGGTATGTTGTTAGAACCCGTGATGCCCTGGTTGCGCCACGACATGATTGCAGTTGACAAAAGGGTTGCGATTTCGATGAAAGTGTAGGGCGAGTTGAGAAAGTGGAGGGCTGTCGCGACGAGGCAAACGTTTAGGCTAGTAGGGAGCGCGCTTGGCTGCTTTGGGCTGCAGCCTGTCGATCACGTGATCTTGACCTCTCTCTTGGCGCGAACCTCCCTCTTACTTAATAAATGGTGCCGTGGCTGAGGAGCTGGGTTCTTTCTGTAATCATCCTAGAGCTCCTCTGCATGATAGGATTACGGAGGTACCGCCTTTCCTATATTCAAGGCCGCATGCTCTTTACACTATCCCAAAAGCGTCAGGCATTAAGACTTCACAAATTGTTACTCGATGGCGGTAGTGCAAAGCAGATGTGTCGCCGATGTTCCACGCTCAAGACTGCAGAAACACATTGGTGCCCATGTGCTGGCAATTTCTCGCGTCGGCGTACCGCATACTCACTTGCTGAAATCTACACAGGTTCGCTTGCCTAAATACCTAGGTAATTCAATTGAATATTCACTACCACCGCTTTCGCATGTACATCTATAAAAAAAAAGCCATCTGTATGCATCATTGGCAGTACTCGTTCTATTATCTTAAGAAATAAGGTAATGCCTTGATCGCATGCTAGGTGTTATGGGCACTCTTCGTCCCGCGAAATGCAAGCTTCCGCGGTGCCACTGAGGCTATGATTTCTGTTACTCACTAGCAACTCTTACGTGCCAGCATTTCTACCTACCATAGCGAAACTATCCAGAATTCCACGCCTGGAGCCGCTTACGAATCATCGCAGTATTTGGTGTCGGCACGATTAACCAACCACCAAGCTCGATTTTCGTCCGAAGCTGCCCCTCATCAACCCCCACTACTACATCATTAAAGCTGCCAGGCCATAGAGCTCCACTGCGCCCTTCAACGACATATATAGCCACAGACAACGAACTTCCGTTTCTTCTTGCCGTGTCGACTCGTAGCTTCAACTCACCGCGAACATGTCTCAACAATCGGACATCAACTTGTACACCACACAGACGCCTAACGGCATAAAGATTTCGATAACTTTGGAAGAGCTAGGGTATGTACTTTTTCTTTACACAAAGGTTGCAATGCACCTTTTATCATAGTTATGATTTCCAGCCCGTAGTAGCTTACACTGTTCTTTCTCGTCCAATGTCATTCGAGGTCATGGCGACTCCTTCTCGCGTCCCTCCTCCTGCAAGGAAGCAAGAACTTGCAATATCCCAAGATGTTTCCTAAGTGGCTCGCAATGCATAACGAAAGGGCGAAATTCTTTGCTGGGTTTAATTGCTCTACTTTGACATATTTTGAAACACGCACCTCAAGTGCTTATCTTCGTCCAGTTCTTTTTAGCAATCCAGACTTCGGTGTTTGTGGCCAGTTACATGTCATTCCACTAGTTTTCTTGAATTCACACCTTTCATATACTGGAATTTAGCATACACAACGAAGTAGTCATACTTTGTTGATTCAGTTAGCTGAGATCTGCAGCCTTCCTTACACAGTCCACAAGATCGACATCTCTAAGAATACACAAAAAGAAGAATGGGTAAGTCTAATCTGCCTTCTACTTGATCGTTCTAGGCTGACGAGAGATAGTTCCTGGAAATTAACCCCAATGGACGAATTCCTGCGCTCACAGATACCTTCACTGATGGCCAGACTATCAACCTCTTCGAGTCTGGAAGTATTATGGAATATCTTGTCGACCGCTACGATACGGATCACAAGATCAGCTTCCCCAAGGGCACACGCGAATGGTACACAATGAAAAACTGGCTCTACTTTCAAAATGCTGGCGTTGGGCCCATGCAAGGTCAAGCTAGTGAGTACACTTTCTTCTGCTCTCAACTCTTTGCTTTTTGCGGCCATCCCGAGATCATGTCAGTGTGTCACCCGATGCAATGACGATTTCCTCCCGCTCTTGAAATGGTGTCGTCATTGCACTTCGTGTCAGGTACGGCACTGGATGACCGCGGTAAATGGCGAGATGAAGTCTTCACAAGAATGCCGTGGAGTACATTGTGATTTCACCACAGCTCATGTCTCTTTGGCTTCAAGAATTACGTTGATCTCATCCGTACAAAACGAGCAACCTGCATCTTTTGGGAAACTGTGTCGGCTCGCCAGGATCATTTCCTGGCTGTCGATTCCGATGTGGAGGCTCTCATCCCGATGCGGGGGAGATTACTGGAAGACGTTTTCCGTTGAGACACGATCTGCCTGAAGACAGAGAACACGTTCTCTTCAGCATCAAGTTACTCTATAGTGCTACCACTGGAATATAATGATGATGCTTGTCGGTGCAGTGAGCTAACGTCGACTGCAGACCATTTTACGCGGTATGCACCCGAACACATTGATTACGGTGTCAAGCGATACCAGAACGAAACTCGTCGTCTCTACTCCGTGCTAGACAAGCATCTTGCCTCAGACAACAAGGCTTACATATGTGGTGAAAGATGCACGATTGCTGGTAAGCACTTCTTTCATGGATCCTCATTGGCCGACCTATTTGTCTTCTTCGTCCATGAACTGCAGCGATATTTGGAATATGTGCCCAGTCATCTCCAGTTGCATCGTACTTTCCATGCCTTCTCCGATACACGTAGACATTCAGCACACTCGAGGATGATTATGGTGACACACAATAACACCTACTAGATATCGCCCACTATGGATGGGTCGCTTCTGCAGGTTGGGCAGGCGTCGATATTGACGAATTCCCTTCGCTCAAAGCCTGGGAGGAGCGCATGACATCCCGTCCTGGTGTCGAGAAGGGTCGTCACGTTCCTGACCCTCACTCCATTAAAGAACTTCTCCAAGACAAAGACAAGATGGAAAAGTACGCTGCCGAAAGCCGCAAATGGATCCAGGGAGGCATGAAGCAGGATGCTGAGAAGCAAAAGTAAGTGCTTTTACTTTCCCAAAGGACGCCCCGTCGCAGTGTAAGTAAGGATGCTGGCAAGACATGTGAGAGTTATCAGGACATCGTCCGGCCAATCGCATGGCACAGTTGTAACTGTTGAGCCAATCGCATCTCTAGCTTTGCTCTTAGTGCTCCTTGAATCCGAATCCGAGTTTGTAACAGCGGTTATCTTAGGCATCAAATTCGTCCGTGCCAACTAACCCCCCCAAGTTCCAGACTATAAATTACATTGCGCCACCATCGCAGCACCGGCGCAACACTGCAGGTACCAGTTTGCGAAACGCAAATCTAGTCAGGATAACCTGTATCATTTCCAATGCTCGTTCGTGACGATGACCCACTTGGAACTTTTACGTCTTGGCATTTTCTCGCGCGAGCTCGGGTGAGTTTCAAGACCATCATCATTTCACCTAGTGACAAAACTGCACAAAGCTTTAAACCCAAACGGTCAAGTACATGCGGCTTGCCAAGCCTGTCAATAAAGTAGGGGATATCCAGGCTGGCAAGCTTGGTTGCGTAATACTCAGTCATCAGGGGTGCGACTCAGAAATGATCGATGGGAAGTGGGCTCATCACGGTTCACGGGACACTGCACTAGCACAATATTAGTCGTTGATTGCGAAGTAAGGCCCGGTGATGATCCTATATACCACCGCGGACGCTCCGATTGCCATCAAGTTGCGCATTTGTCTGTCTGAAACGTTCGAGAAGCAACATCCAACCTTGGAAGGTTTTGTGAGAGGCCGGGAAATCGTCCGTACGATGTCGGGGCTGAGGAGCGCTTACATGCTAGCGATAATAGTGCTAGGAAGCCTGGAGGTGAGTCGGCGGCCCCCAGAGTACGCTACGGCGAAGTGCCGAACCAACTAAATGCACTTCCAAACTTGAAAAAAAAAGAACCTAACGATAACTTATGACTGACGTACACGCGTGTATCGTGAATCTGGATTCAATAGACAGAGATTTGTTGACCAGTGCCTGCTGAAGGGACGAAGCTCCGGTGACTGTATCCTCCCAGGCGCATGGGCTAATGCCCACCACTCAGGTGGCTGAGGGAACGCGGACGGCATCGCCTGTTGCCGTGACGGTGGGCATGCGGTGACACCCGTTCGAAACTCAGAAGGCTCAGCCATCGACCTAGCCATCAATCAAGAGATTGCTTCACTGAAAGGGTGTACATGGTTGGATTATGTCAGTCTCAGAGACACCACAGTTGCCTGATCATCGTGAGAATCAGCTCATCCGGCGAATCCGGGAAGGGAAGAATGTACTCACGGATACGGAAGGCGTTCTCTCCCGATTTCCTTTCACAGGGGCTCAAGGAAGGATTAGTCGTGTCCCTGAAAAGAGTGCGTGGGCTGCTTACTGGTTTGATGAAGGGCGGACACGCGGTGTTTATCACTTCAGGGGATCAGGTATATCGCTCCTGGTTTGTGCAGAGCACCTGCAGCACACCCACAGTGGTATCTGCACCTGTATCAGCAGGACGGACTATTCTAAGCCACCAAAGGGCGTGCCCCTCTGACCAGTTCACCCTCTATCCGTCAGTCTGGCAGCGACTTGCGTCCCGCAACACCCACACTTACCCACGCCCCCAGTATCATACTCTCCCCGCATTAATGCTTGATGAGATGCAGGTTGCATGATCGCAAGGAGCTCTGCGACGGCGGCAGCGACGGTTGGGCTCGCTTCAAATGAGCCGGTTAAGCCTCAAGGGGTCGAGGGAGCGTGATCCCCCAGCTGTGAGGTTTCGAGCCGTAGCTGTTATACTACGGCTATTTCGCCTCTGCCATAGCCGCCACGGTAGGCGGCGCCCCCGCAAACCTGCCACGGCTCGATGTCAACGGTGAACATCGTAGAACATAGTTGATCGAAGCGGGTCATAAGATTGACAGGGCAGGCAAGCATCGTGTTTGCGAAGCGGAGTAGCCGTCCGCACACCCGACGCTGTCACTTCCCCAGGTTTTGGTGTATGCCACGATCCCGGCTTCACTGGTCAGGGAATCTGGGGTGCATGAGGGAAGCAAGTTCTAGTGCATACCATAATATCCAATGAATGAATCAAAGTCTTCTATACTGTAATGTCCAAATGTATAACATGCAAGACTCGCCCCAATTAAATTCAGCTATGTTTGATCGTGAGTAGTTCAATGATAGTTGCTCGAGCTTGCAGCCAGTGTAGGGTGCACAGCAAATATGTCATGCCCATATTGAACAGCCTCCATGTGTGGCTGGAATAATGTCGTCCCATATTGCTTCAAGAGAACGAAAACTTAGCAAACTTGTGCGGGGACCCAGCCTGTGAGTGGTGAGGATCTCAGTACGAGTGAACCTTGGAAGCGTCGCAAGCTCACAACAAGCCTCTTCGCCTCTCGCCCCAAACAGCATGCGCAAATGTATGTGGAAGCCCCAAGCCTCACTGACCTTCAGGAAGAAGTATAGCCTTCGCTAGCTCAGCGTCGCTAGAGAGTCTGACATTCAGTGATTCATGACTCTTCTGTGAGTGGGATTCTGTATCAGCTTGACTCCTACAGAGATAGGAAGGCCAAAGCTGTATGGTCACACATTTCGGGGCTTGATACAAAGTGGGTGAACTCTGGCGCCCGTATGCATGCGACGGGACCCAGAAGGCACAGATTGGTCATCTTTTCGAGGCAAGAGCGAAGGGGCCTTGTCGTTATGCATGCTCATTGTGCGGGCCCTCGTGCTAGAACCTGCAGCGTATTGCGGACCCCCCTCCTCGGTCGCAATACGCAGCCTCTCAAGATGAAGCAATTTCATTGTATACCGGTAGCACCGGCCAAGCTATCACTTCGGTGGTGATGCAGCACCTAGCATTTGCAAGGCTGTGAGCTAGTTCAACGGCCCGGCAGGCGCTGCTCTCGTGTGGGTGTGGACCAAGTTCTTAGCATGTGAAGACTAAACTGGATAGATTTATGAAGATCGTTGACAGAGCCATGAAGCAGTGCCATCCCTTTCCATCGGCCAACATGTTTCAGTTGAAGAGAGTTTTGTTCAACATATGGTGCCCACGTGGGGCTGAAAACTCAGCTTGAAGATTCTGATGATCCGGTCAAGTCACGAAATGAAGCTCCCAATTCTGCGTCTTCTAGAACTCCTGTTGTAGCGCGTACCTGAGATAAGCGTGGGATGCCTAAGAATTCTCCGTCCCAAGAAGATTTAAGCGGATCCAATGTTATATTCTGTTGCAGAACCATTACGGCCATCTTGTTAGTATATAGACCGTTCGCATTGTTGGTGTGCTGGCAAGGGACTACACGGCCAGTTTGCGGTGTTCCGCATATAGACGAGAAACGGTGACGTTGGGCCGACCACATATCGGAGGTGGGTTCACAGCCACTACAAGCTCGCTTAGAGGCGCAGGATTTCTCGGCTTCTCCTGCATGGCGGGGACAGCGATGCCACAGAACAAAGTTTGACCAAAATCCGCCGACACAATTAGCTCACGCTTCAACCAACGTATGTATCGGTGTATATACTTGAGTTAGCAGATAGACCATGTTCAGTACTAATGACTCCTTTGTGGATACCGAAATACAAGCTTGTCTTCGGGTCGAGACTCACGCTCGGTCCCTGGGTGAGTGGGACCTGGTGTGGATATCATTGGGTGTAGCGCGAAGGTCGTGCCATGCCTTCACGAGAAGATCGTTGTCGGTATCAGGTATCGGGTTTCAGGTGCTATGGCGGCGTGCATATTTTGACGTTCTGACGTCTGGTCCTTGATCACTATGGGTACGCCAATGACGGCCAGGTACCGTGAAACGGGACGGACGCTGTTTCAGCAGATGATGGCATTCCAAACCAGCAGAGCTCCAATCGTGGCGCGCCAAATATCGGCGAAGGGGAGGTATATCAGGCGCTTTAAGACGATATCTCCGACGCTGATGTTGCGCAAGAGTGCCTCGGGAGTGTTATTATGGTCAGGCGCTACAAGCCACAACCTGGAGAAGCTGCCAGCAGTTATTGGTACTGGGAGCAGGCAAGGATTGGCGGGAAGCTGACGTGCGGTGTGAACTTCGAAGAAGCGGGGCTCTTTGCGGTTCGCTCCTAGCGCCGACTTTGAGAAGTGCATCTCCCACCGGTTAATCTGCATTTAGCCATGCTCGAATCATGCGCTAGGATTTTCTGACCCTTGCCACGGTCCCCTGCTACGGCGTTCCTGACCCTTGCCACGTCTTGCCCCAGAGCCTGGTTGCCGTAGCCAATGGGTCGTAGCTTTCATACATCCATGAATGCTCGAATTAAACACTGCGTCTTCTGATATTGCACTCCAGTTGATCTCGCTTCTCGAAGCCCGCGTGGACGCATGGAATCTTCAAGCCACAGATCGTCACACTGACCCTTGGAATCGTCTTTGCACCTTAGGACATCTTACAGTCGGGGTGTACCCTCGGCACCTAAAGCTTTGTCGGAGGCCCACATATGCTCCCCAAGTATCGCATGACCCGTGGTCGTCCCCAGATTTCCGGCTACCGACTCCTTCGTCTTCAAGTACTCCCGCGACGTCACCCGCGTGCACCAACTGCCGTTCCTTTCGAGTTCGCAGGTCTCGAATTGGGTTGCCACATTGCAGGAAGCAGTACGTCGGCCATGTTTGGCGGGGGCCGGTTGGTGCTAATCTCATGTAGGGACCAGTTGAAGTCATAATCGTCACCGCAACCAACAGACGCAGCCATGGAGACCACAACAGCAGAAACACCCAAGCTCGAGCGTCGGAGCTCAGCACCAGTAAAGCGGAGAGTTAGCCGAGCATGCGATCATTGCCATCGAATGCGAACAAGATGCAACGGCCAAGCTCCGTGCTCGCGCTGCATAGAGCTCGAATACGTTTGCCAGTACAACCGTGAAAAGAAACGACGTGGAAAAGTAAGCAACTCCCAACTATCGATGACCATCAGCCCCAACCGCGTGGACGTCGGTACGCGCATGCATTGCGACTGTCTGGTGCATCGAGGAGCTGACGCATTACAGGTTCCACGGCACATTCAGAAGCAGAGAGAAGAGGCTGCTGCTGGTGGTAGCCCGCAAACCCCTAATGGCATTTCTAGTTATTACGAGAGGCCTGGTGTCATGGCCGAGATGGATGAAGATGTTTGGTCGCAATCAGAAGCGACGCCAGTCGTACAGCACTTTCCAGCTGGTAAAGGTGGTCTACCTGCGGGCGATTGGCAAGCTCTGAACCCTGGCACAACATTCGATCCACCTGTCAACCACATGATGATCGATCCATTACTCCTTGGTTCAAACGCTGCGTACCCGACGATGCATGCCGAGATGCCTCGCGAAGAGCTCATGTATGCCATGAATGGTACGTACGATGGACGAGCCCGGAGTACTTCGCACCACTCGCAGTCTGTGTACATGTCTCGTTTGTCTCGTATGTTACTCAAAATGCCTCTTGCGTATTGCGATACGTGTTGAATCGGAAGAGTTGCTGACAGCCATAGGCATGCATCTCATCCCCGGCCCTAACGGAACACCGGTTTCGATCCCCCCTGAGTACGCCAACATGGCCTACCCAATGCAGTACCAGCAAGCTGGAAGGCAATCATCACCCCGTAGTTATGGTTCCGTCGACACAGGATCGCCACAATCGGGAGTTAGCGTAAACTCTTCGCAAAACGCCCCTGCCATAGCCGCCTGTAGATACCCAGTCTTGGGACCACTGCTTCCCCATCTAGGACCAATACTGAATGTCACCACCGCATGCGACCTGCTCGAATTCTACTTCCAAAGTTCCTCGTCGGTATTTATGGAACCAGTTTCGCCGTATATTCTCGGGTCTGTCTTTAGGAAGCGAAGTTTTCTACGACAACACAAGCCGAGAAAATGTAGTCCCGCTCTGCTTTCGAGTATGCTTTGGGTCGCTGCGCAGACCAGCGAAGCGAGCTACCTGACCTCATCGCCGTCTGCAAGAGCTATTATCAGCCAGAAGTTGTGGAAACTGACTGTGGATCTACTCAAACCCCTCGTTCATTCTCCATCCTCGCATGGGTTCGCACCAGGACCTGGACTGACATCCGCCGCACACGACGCCTTTGGAGTTGATCGAGCAATAGGACGCTACGATGGAAGACCTGACGGAGCCATGCCACCCACAAGTACATTGGACGATGTCGCCACATATATCAATCTTGGCGTAGTCACTTCTGCAAGCGAGTACAAGGCGGCTTCCCTACGGTGGTGGAACGCGGCGTGGTCGCTAGCCCGAGAGCTCAAACTAGGCCGAGAATTACCACAAGGACCTGTTAAAGAGCGAGAGACAACCGCAACAGATGGGGAGATAGAAGTGAGCATGTCGGATTGCTCTAGTGCGCAAGCGCCTGTGGGCACCCCAGCCGCGGCAGTCGTGGAGGAAATGAAAGAGGAGAGGCGTCGACTGTGGTGGTTACTTTACATGGTCGATAGGCACCTTGGACTATGTTATAACCGACCCTTGGCCATGCTTGATAACGAATGCGAGGATCTGTTCCAGCCAGTTCCGGACACGCTCTGGCAAGCGGGCGAATTCTATACAGGCCATCCTGGAGCGCGAAAACGGGGACTCAACTTCGAGTGTACATCGTATGTATAGCCCGCAACTGAAAGACGCCGCTTCCAGGTGATCTTTTAGCGCATTCTGATGCGCCTGAGGACTATGCTAATCTAGACAGGCATGATATATTCGGTTTCTTTCTGCCATTAATGACAATTCTTGGAGACATTGTCGATCTAAACGCCCAGAAAAACCACCCCAGATTCGGTCAGCGGACATCCTGGGAGCTTCACGAAGCAGAAATCACCCGCCAGTTGGAACGGTACGCGTACAGCATCGAAGACTTCAAGGCACAACACGGCTGCGGCTCGAACGAGGAAGCTCAATCGAACAGTACACCCGACCCAGTCCGCAGCGAATGGATTCACCAGACCAGGAAAGTCGCAGCCTATGCTACTCATATAATGCATGTGTTGCATATCCTGTTGCACGGCAAATGGGATCCCGTGGCACTTCTGGAGGATGACAATATGTGGATATGCTCACAGTCCTTCCTTGCGGCAACATCCAACGCGATATCGGCTGCCCACGCTGTCGAGGTAATATTAGACGTGGATCCGGATTTGTCGTTTATGCCCTACTTGTTCGGCATGTATCTCTTGCAAGGAAGCCTTATCCTGCTTCTCTTAGCCGACAAGTTGTCTACTGAGACTAACGACGGGGTCATTCGCGCATGCGAAACGATTGTTAGGGCGCATGAGGCTGCGGTCGTAACTCTCAATACGGAGTATCAGGTAGGCTGTTCCTTTCATGTTTGTTGCCATTACACCGCTAACTTGACGCAGAGAAACTTCCGCAAAGTGATGATTTCAACATTAGCGCAAATCAAAGGCCACGGGCACGCAAGAGAGATGACGCCTGCGAAGAGGCGAGAAGTACTATCCTTATACCGCTGGACGAGTTTGGGGAACGGGCTGGCTATCTAAGTGAATTGGAGGACATTTAGAAGCCGGTGGTGGCCATCGGCGTCTGGCGCGACTCGCACAAGCCTGCGGGCTGTATATGTGGCTGGATCGTTGTACAACTATGGTTTCCTTTTCTATGCGTGGTTATGAAAACACGTGAACGGGCGCATAATTTCGGCTTCGTGCGGCTGCATCTGGCCTCTTTTATTGGAGCGATTGGCTATGCTGCATGATCAGCAGCCCGTAAATATCATTCAAAGTATCAACGTAAACTCAATCGCTGTTCAACCACCATTGCGCGTATATGCTGCGTCACGATCACAGGCAAACTGGGAAGTGCAAGCCTGTCGTGAATTGCGCCGTCTGTGGCAGCTGCAGCGACTGCCGCTCGGGCAGAAAAGGAATAATGACGGCGAAACGTTGGCGTTCGACCTAGATTTTACGCTTGGTCCTGCGATCGCCGAGACAAGGATGCTGCTCTGCTTGTCGCTAGGGTAGCCAGGTTCTAGATGCGACGCGATTATCGGGGTGGCAGCAAGCAGCCGCCCGAGACAAGGCTATGAGATACAAATCAAATGAAGGTGGAGCGAGAAACTGTTTCTGCTGTGTGAGAGTCACAAGGAAGGTGCGGCCGTCTTGCGCTAGTTTGTGATGATGCTGCAATGGCAGTTGCGACCCTCCGAGGTTCCTCCTTAGGCGCTGCCAATTCTGACGTAGTGCGCTTACTCGAACTAAGCTCCGCAATGAAAACAACCAAATAGGATATCTATCATAGAACGGTTATATACAACGACGAAAGCACCATAAATGCAGACACGTGCTTTTGCCCCAGACTTTCAACAAAGTATGTGTAGAAAACGTAGCACAACCCATCATGAACGTAAGAAAACATGACGTAAACTAACTATAACTTCTTCTCTACCTCCATGACCTCTCTGATACCTTCCGCGACAGCGTCGACCTTCTCTTGTGGTAGTCTCTTGAGTGGCTTGCGGGGGTAGCCACCGTAGCCGTAATATGACTGAATTGCTGACTTAGTTCCAGGGATGGCGGCCTTTGTGAGGACCCAGTCGCCTTTGCTGAGCACCTTTTGTAACTCAATTGCCTCGTCGTACTTTCCTTCCGCCCATAAGTTCCAGACCTTGACGCATGTCTTTGGCAGGACATTAGCACCGCCAGCGATGATTCCTGATCCGCCACTGGCAGCAGTCTGAGCTGTGAAATCGGCCATACCACCAAAGGCCATGTAGCCACTACCATTGCTCTTCTGTGTGCAGGCATTGGTAGCAAGGGCGACACGAGTGAGCTTTCCAGTGTTGCCGCATGTGAATTTAGTACCGACAATGTTAGGGTGTTTGCCAAGCTTGATGATGAGGTCGCTGTCCATATCGATACCGGCAACGGCTCCTGGATAGTTGTATAGGATAATTGGGAGTGGTGAGCCGTCTGCAACCTTGGTGAAGTACTCGTAGATGGCCTCTTCATCCATGGCATAGCGGTAGTAGCTTGGAGGAACGGTAAGAACGTACTCGCCGCCCGCTGCCTCTGCTTCTTTGCAAAGCTCAATTGTGAGCTTGATACCGTGTTCAGAAGCTCCAACGATGACCGGAACGTTTTGGTAGCCAGCCTCATCGAGGGCTTCGCGAGTTGCTCGCGTGACAGCGGTTTTCTCGGCCCGTGACAGGTGGACAGCCTCTCCGTTGGATCCCATAGTAACAAGACCAACAAGACCAGCCTCGGCTAGTCGTACTGCATGCTTCTTGATTGTGGGAATATCCAGCTCCTCAGTCTCTGGGTCGAAGAAAGTCATGGTGGGTGAGTAGATACCCGGTCGGAGAGGGGTGCGTTCCTTGGAGTGGCCATTGGCCCCATTACCATTTGCTGCCATGTTTGCTATATGTCTGGTCAAGAAAGACTAGAGAGTGTCGATGAAGAAGGCAGGCTATATACGAGAATGCAAATTTCGGGAGAGAGGAAAGGGAGAACAATATCGATGATTCAAGTACGGGTTCGGTCAGCTTTAATATAGCAGCGAGATGGAGGCAATCGGCGCAAAGTAGGTCAGAGGAGCTAAGTTCGGCAGAGCTCACGTCTCATCCCACATTGACTGGCGTGTCTCAGTGGCTCTACCGTTGTCGAGATCTCGTCAAATGCGCCTCGGTGATTCGCCAAGGGCAGCGACAGTGAGGGCTAGACTGGAGTTTGGGTGCAGGGCTGTGGGCCATCTGGCGAGTTCGGGACACCACTGCGCGAAATGCGGGACATTGTGCGGCCTTTTCTATGGGAGTGACTAAAATCGGCGGTTGTGTGATGGGATAGAGCTGCATCTGAGGCAGGGTTAGCTGTCGAACATAGTGGCACAGCATGGACGTGTTGGACGGGTGGCATTCTTCCACCAATGAGACATGGGGCGGCGCGTGGGGGGGCTGCGACTGTCCCTCTTTGCTTGGCCCTGGGGAAGTTCGCTACCCCTCGGAGACAATAAACTCCAGCAACCGCGCACACCCCAAGAGATTCCTCCAAGACACTTCTGGCGTGCTGAGACCAGCCCGGCTGCCTTATAGATGGCTTGGAGACGCCACAGCCATCGAAAACGGGCGCAAAACAATCGCCCTCAGCAAGACTCCGCCCCCACCACGACCAAAGGCCTCGAATGATGTAACGTCATCCGGCCGCGGCTGCCGGCAGAACGCGTGAGGGCCTCGTGCCCCTCATCGCGTTGCTGGGCCATATATTTTCCGTCGCTATCGATAAGTAGTCAAAGGCCGACGAAGCTATGTCGGGTATTGAGCGAGCGCATCCCCTTGAATTCAGCTCTTGTGTCGTCTCATCTCCCTCGGAAATCCGACAGTAGCTAAGGAACGTCTCAATTCATCTTCGCAAACGTCCAGATCTCAAAGGAAACGGTCATCATGGCGCCAGTAGAAGTCCTCATGGTATGTTGCCCCTCATCGGCCACCTAACTGCAGCTGTCTCGCATGCATGCATTCATGCTCTTCCGTTACAATGCGTTTACAAAGCTGATTGCAAATCTAGGTTGGTACTGGAGAGTATACGACGGGATTCGTAGGAGGAGGCGCATCCAAGTCGGATAAGAAGGTTGGAGTTGTAGGACTGACGCTGTTCGACCTCCGAAGACGCGGCAAGGTTGGCAAACTATCTATGGTGGGCACATCGGGCGGCAAATTCCCCGCAATCCGTGAGTTGCACGGCGTCTGAATTGCTCTCCCCATGTGGCATGCTAATCTCTGCCAGGCGAGCATCTCCAAAAGAACATCTCCGAAGCATACAACAACTTGGATGTGTCATTTGAGGAATTTCCCAAAGAAGGGAAGACCGACCCGAATGCGTACAAGGCCGCGATTGACGCGCTTCCCAAAGGGAGTGCCAGTAAGTTACAGCGCATATCGGCTCTATTGTGTACTTCCTCTGATATCTCTTAGTCACCATCTTCACACCTGACACCACCCACTACCCAATCGCTTTGTACGCCATCGAACGCGGAATTCACGTCCTCATCACAAAGCCTGCAGTAAAGTTACTAGAGCATCACCAGGAGCTTTTGGCCGCAGCAAAGAAACACAATGTCTTCGTCTACATTGAGCATCACAAGCGGTACGATCCCGCTTACGCGGACGCGCGTTTCAGGGCACAGAAGCTGGGCGACTTCAACTACTTTTACTCTTACATGAGCCAGCCAAAGTACGTTTGAACTTGTGAAAGCGGAAATAACAGTAGCTGACAGGACAACTAGGAGCCAACTGGAAACGTTCAAAGCGTGGGCAGGTATCGACTCTGACATCTCTTACTACCTCAATTCTCACCACATCGATATCAACGAGTCTATGATTCCTGATTGGAAGCCGGTACGCGTCATGGCTAGTGCCGCTAAAGGTATTGCGACGGGATTGGGATGTGATCCTGCTACCGAGGACACTATTACACTACTCACAAACTGGGTGAAGAAAGATGACCCAAGCAAGGTTGGGACCGGTGTTTACACAGCTGGCTGGGCAGCACCACAAAAGGCTGGTGTACACTCAAATCAATATTTCCACTACATGGCGTCAACAGGAGAGATCCGCGTCAACCAGGCAAAGCGCGGCTACGATGTTACCGACGATGAGGGTGGCCTCCTTTGGTACAACCCGTAAGTTCAAGCACCAAAACATTGCCACTTCGCGTGCTAACAATCTTCAGATTCTACATGAAGTACGCTCCTGACGAGGAGGGTAATTTCGCCGGCCAGATCGGTTACGGGTACATCTCGTTTGAGAAGTTTGTTGATGCTGTCAACAAGCTCAACGCAGGCGAGGTCACACTTGACCAGCTAGACGCGCGGCCGCTACCAACTTTGAAGAACACTATCGCGACAACCGCAATCCTCGAGGCTGGCAGAAGATCGCTCGACGAGAACCGACCTATTGATATCATCGAGGAGAACGGTGTCTGGTCTCTGAAGTAGTTCACTTTCTAACCAAAAGCGATATGTCACTGCTCAATTGGACGCGAATCCCACATGCTTTCTAGTTAGTGTCTTGCTTGAATATGCCTTGCTTACCTTTACCCTGAGTTACACAGTCATTGTTTACTCATCAGCCACGGATCGCTAGCCTGATGTGATCGTCGCATCCGTGATGGCGCGGTTCCACGTGGTGACTGACACGCCGTTGCTGGGCTCCACCCCCACAACGCCAGGTTACCAGATAGTCATACCCAGAAACAAGGTCGTGACAAGGTCAAGGGTCTCCACAAAGTGGCATAGGTAAAAACAAGGGCCTTCTGAAAACCGGGAGATCATCGGGTGCTCTAGTCAGTTTCTGCGACGGGTTCGGGCGAACACCCACCGAGCAGGCAGGCTAGGGAGGACCCGAGACCGAGAATGCCCACTCCGACTCCGACACTCTGTCTCCCTAATTACTGACTCTCTTCCTTAGTGTAGCACAGGCCGATGGCTGGCTATCCTAGCTCAGATCTGTGGAAGGCTTTTCGTCGTTGTTTCGAACTCTAATTTGACGTCGAAGACGTCAACTCAAATCCAACGTCGTGGTTACCCTTTGCGTAAGACTATGCGGTTGTCATTACTCAGCAGGGAGACGTACGCAAGCACATAGTGAAACACGCTTGTTACCTACCCATTGTGATTTTTCATCAGTTTATACAAAATGTTGCCACTTCATGTATCTTTGTTTAGTGATCAAGGGGCCTTTGCAGCCACAGAGCCACCACAGCCACACAAAGAACTGCTTCATTGATGCAACATCTTCGGTGACTCTTCGAAATAGTCTTTTACATTCACGCGCAGGATGACAGATGGTTGACGTATACATCACAAGTTCGACCTTCATGAGTTTATTACGAACCCATCTCGGTTGTCTGGCCGGTACAGATACTGTGATGAACATTGAACGCGTACAATAGCTACAGAATGTTGAGAACTGGTTGACGACGCTTGTCACTATCGAACAAGAGCTACTGAATTTCTTCTTGGTTGGTCGTTTGACTTGACTCCAACGACAGCTCAGGCGGAGGAACATGACCTTCTCTTCAGCAAGGACGACGCTGACGCGAGAGATGGATGTAAAAGAATAGACCGCATTATGTTGGGGCATAAGGATAATAGTAGTGAGTAAGATAGCCTCACTTCGCAACATTGCCTTCACTTAGCTCGATATGATTAACGTATAGGTCCTAGACGAAATTCTAAATGCAGGCTTCGATGCTATCAGCTGTGTTTTCCAATGTGAACAGCACGACATCGCTAATGTCAAAGGGGAGTTTGCTTGTGAGCTGTAATTCATCGGCTGTAGCGATTCAGGAACTTTGCAACCCACCAAAGAACCATAGGAGAGGTTGGAAAAGACGAAGTTCATTTTTATGCCCTCCACAAGCGGCGAGTGGAACATAATTTTTGAAATTGGCATATCGCTTGACACGCACTGGACTACCTTGATCATCGACTGCTAACAGTCCATCATCCACGCACGACACTACGACTCGAACAACTCTGGCATTAAGATGAGAAGCTTGGCTGCCGCTAAGCTGGTTCTCTTAGCATTCAGCAGCGTCTACGAACAACTACGACCGGACCACAGCCATAACAAACGCTTGAGGCTAGGTAACATCATTCTGGAGGATCGAACCTCAAACAGGATCTGTGATAACCAATGTATAGTTGATGCTGCGGGAGCTTGTGGATCTTTCATATTGGCTTTCGCAAAAGATGTTGTCCAGTTGGTTGCTGAAGGTAAAGAAGATGCCAAGCGCTTAAGAGGCATGCTGATGTTGACACCACCCTACTGGCTGACTTTGCGTAATGCTGGCCATAGAACCCAGGAAAGGCGGGCTTTTATTAGTCCTAGCAGGCCTACTGTCATGACGTAGGTACTCAGCTAAGATAAGCAGGTGGCATCAGAGACGCCAGATCACTGCCACCATCTCAAACCTTCTCACGTCCAACCTCGAAAGCCTTCGTACCAGAATGATGCAGAGGTTTCCACAAAATTGAGGTGAGATCGATCGGTGTTAGCTAGGTATTATGTGGGCCAGCGAACAACCTCCGTCAAGGCCGACATTCGACCGTCAGCATTCTCGCACAACTATGAGGCCACCCCCAGATACTCGAACGGTGTTCACACCGTAATAGTAACACTAAAGCGTATTCAATTCTTCATAATCTTGATATCGTCCTTTTGTCGGGTTATATCGACTCTATAGCACGGAATACATCACTAAGGATTCGATATTGCAGTGCCATAGAGTCGCTTCTAGGACAAGAAATTGGAAGATATCGGGCAGGACAGCACGGTGCTCTTCGCTTTGCCTTGTTTGCAAGGACGTTACACCTCTATCTCACCTAAATCTTCGAGCTTGACAGCTCGTTCAAGCCGTTCGATCGTGGCGTATTATTCCCATAGAATTCATAATCTTCCATGATGAACGTCTCTTGAAATCCATTCCTTAAAGTTCGACTCCACAGCCCCTTTTCATCATCACAATGAACACGGGTGGATCAGGCTACTTAGGTAGAGCAAAGCTAATGTTGGACGAACCTTTCCAAATGTTCTTCGCTCAATCTTGGAAATTTGCGTAAACTGGACAGCCAGCCAATTGATTGGTGACAGTCTCCAGCATCAACGTGATGGAAGATGTCAGGGCTAACGGACATCCCAGTGCTTGTTCTGAATCAGAAAATCACGAATAACGAGCTAGGAACGAACCGTGACAAATTCTTCCTGGGGTCTGAGATTAATCTTGTTGTTCCACGCTCTGAATTCATCGAACTCTTGCGTAATAACGACCCCAACAAGTGGAGGCTTTGATATATATGAAGGGGTTCATAGCAGGAAGTCTCGCTCTCGGTAAATCTAAAGTCTAATGTCTCCACCAGCAATAAAGCTTACCAAACCATTGCCGAAACAGAAGCATCGACATGGCTGCAATATCAAAGTATTGGCATATTTTCGATCTGCTAAGAAGGACCTCCGAGTGTAAAAATTACGGAACTGCCTTCTCAAGTACGATTTTCGCCAGAAACATTTTCGTCACCAACAGAGATGTCGTTCGCACAGTAATCGACATTGAATATCGTACAAGACACTGAATGAATATGACATCCACATGACTTGACGTACTGCCACAGCCTGGGAATCTTACAGGATGATAGACACGGCTCTGGAGTTACTAGCTGAACTTGCATTACATTTGAGATTTTCCGCTTCTGACTAGAGAGCTTGAATATTGGTTGAGCAATTTTACGGTGTAGTTTCATTGCTCACTCCTCCTTACTGACATCTGAGTCACGAAATTGTAGTCTTTGCATAGAAGCGACCTGAAGTAAGGACAAGCACACGAATATTGATGTTTGAGGTTCCAATGTAGAAAGCAACGAAAAAACAGATGAGTAATATTCTACCTGAGAAGAATAGAAGTCTTAGGGTGTTAATCAATCAACCTTAC
>Ga0268250_10000418_pt1 | contig 20350 bp, 17 predicted proteins | sample AgamicAsSfe_FD_200448 | JGI IMG/M metagenome (GOLD analysis project Ga0268250, IMG submission 200448) | Agave microbial communities from Guanajuato, Mexico - As.Sf.e (v2) (version 2) | ecosystem: Host-associated > Plants > Phyllosphere > Phylloplane/Leaf | place: Guanajuato, Mexico | collected... | reverse complement strand
TAGAAGGAGTCCTGGATCGCGCAGCGTATTTTAGTTTTTGTTTTTACTCCTTGGAAAGTGTTGATCATGCCCAGATGGTCGGGGGAACTACGAACCCGCCTCGAAAGCCTCCGTGAGGTGCTTCTAACTGCTCAAAATCGTATGAGTTATATCCTTGTCCTTGTTCACTTCCTGTGTAACTGTTTGGAGGGAAGGCTGGCGAATGTGCGCTGCCCCATTGACGTGTGCCGTCCGAGAACCCACCGTCGTACGATGGTGTACGAGTGGGCACTCCGAGATACGGTGAGCCTACCAGTGAATCGGAGGACATGCGGTGCTCTTCACGGCCGTGGCTGATCGATGAAGGAACAAAACCAGGGCTGAGATTGCCAAAGTTCATAAAGGGAGTGCTCACACCATCGAGGTTGAAGACAGGTGTATAAGGAGATTGTTGTTGAGGTGTATGCTGAAGTCTCATCTGCTCAAGTTGTTGCTGCGTCCATGAAAGGCGTGCGCGATAGGTGGATACTGCTTGCTGGGGGAAGTGCATGAGGGAGCTGATTTCCAATGCGTGATGGCCGAATTGATCGTCGGTCTGCATAGGGGCAGTCATCCGGATGATTCGCTCAAGGGGAGGTAGACTGATCGCGGCACAGAAAGACGCGCCGAGGGAAGGGAATAGAGGCTCCAATGCAAGTGCCGTGGCATACAAATGGGCCACCACAAGCGTTGAGGGACCATCAACCATTGGCTTCTCCAGGAGCAGGCAAGGAACAAAGAGGACCCATTTGCGCAGACTGTATAATTGATCGAACTGCTCAGCAGCCGTCTGCGCAGGCTGTGTGTTCAGAAGATATGATATGTAGCCTAGGAGCTGCTCGATCCAATAGGCTTCGGGGCTGTTGACAACCAAGACAGGTTGCAGGCGCTGGAGGGCGGCCAAGACGCTCGTGAGGATGCTGTGACGTTCCTGCGGACTGGGGAGTGGTCGCGGGTCTTCCGAAGGCTTATAAGGGCTCAAGTTGATCAGATCTGCGAAAACAGACTCGTGTTTCCATCCAGCCATAGCACTTGCAACGGTCCTGATGCCAGTCTCGAGAGATGACCATGTGCGCCAATCGTTTGCTTGGGTCATAAGTAGAATGGAAGTTGCAAGGATGGCGTCTGCGTTAGACTTTGAGAAAGAACTAATGGCATCGTGGAGTCCTCGTAGCGCAATACCGCCATGCTGAATCTGAATTTTGCGCGTGTCCGGAGAGGGAGAGATCCATGCCAGATGGCTGGCAGAGAATGCCAAGAATGCGTGCATGACGTATGAATACGAGGTCGCTACACTGAGATACCTAAACGGGCTAATTAGGGGTGGATAATTATAATGGCGAGGGGTAAGACGCACTTTGGGACCTTGGAGGTCCATACCGTGATGTCGCTGGTGCTGTTCATGAGTAGGGACCGTGAGATGGATGAGAGATGTTGAATCAGACGCAGCTCAATTCTCGAATGGTTTTGTGGACCAGGTGGAGGGAACACTTGGAGCTCCGGATAAGGGAAGTTGCCAGTCTGTTGCCAAACGTCGAGCATATGCTCAATCCCGGGAGACGAGGGCAGCGGCATCTGATCTGGCGGTGATTGCATCTCTGCTTCAGGTCGTTGTTGATCCATGTAGTCACAACGGACTTGGTGCTTCGTGCAGTTACGGCTGATGAGATCTTTAGCATTTGATGCGGCGTGGGAAGAGGAGAGTAGTTGCTTACCATTGGGGAAAAGTTTCATCACATCTGATATGTCTACGCTTGCATGTCTTGCATCCTGTTCTGCTCTTGGTGTGACTGCGCCTCGAGGGACCGGCGCCTTGACCAGCCATAATGAAGTTGGGCTTCAATTGGATAATTGAGTGCGAACCACTTTTTGGTCACGAGGAGCCAGGCTTCCTGAGCAAATGATATCCTAGGCCGGTGGGAGGTTTGGTGATCAAGGGGAAGAAAGGAATGAAAGTCTAGAAGGGCCAGCAGACGCGTAAGGAAGGCACAAAGGCAGAATGCAGAAAGCGGAAAAGTGGTAGAAAAGAACTAGGCAGCGAGCGTGCTTGATGATGTGCAGAGAAGCGAGTGAATGGACCCGGTAATAAGTGGAACCCCCGAATGCTTTTCTTTGATGGTTCGAGACGAAGTGGTCAAGAACGCAAAGGCGGTATACATAGCGTTCGACGGGAACCCATCGAAGGTACTAATTTTACCGAAGGGGACCTGCCAACGGGTCAAAACGTCGCATGACATAGCGCTTCTGGGGACGAACGAGGGCTTGCGCGAGCTGCCACCAAAACCGGAGGTTGAGCTTATTCAAGCCATGGCAAGCACCAATGCAGTTTAGACTCAGCTAGAAAGTATCCCAGATCTTTCTATTCTCAAGCCCAGCACAGTCCAGTCTGGTGTTCCAAGCCCTCTGACAGGCGCACCCTTCCGCCCGGCCTGTCCGAGGTGGTTGTTCATTCCATCACCTCGCTGTGCAACGTCGAGCGCGGTCTTATCTGCGCTGCCTACTCAGCCATGTCCAGTAAGCCGTCGCCTAATTCATCGATGAGTCCTTCTGGTTTTCTGTAAAGGCGAGTGCAAACCATGAATTGCTGATCACACGTGCTGCCCTAGCTGAGCTCCATCCGAGTTGAGTCGAAGAACGGTATGCCTCTCGCTTGTGTTTATTTTGAGTAACGAGAAAAGCCGCTCTCCACCAATCGTTGGACGTTGCCACTTTGGAGTTAATGGTCGCTGACTTGACCTTTGCCAGAAACACTGCAATTCGCGCAACCAGTAGGTTTCTTTTACGTTTGGTTCTGCCGAAAGCTAGTCTTGCCGTTGCGCCCTACGGCGTCGTGTTGTCGGTATTCCCTGAGCTCCAACCTCTGTTTCCCGATACTGGGAGGAATTCACGTGGCGGGGAGCTACAATCTTCCGCCATCCGACACCCGACATTTCTCGTTTGTCACGTAAAACTTGCTGACCTTGCGATCTCCATAGCACGCACCGCTGAGCTAGCGGTGTGCCACTAGGTCCTGGTGTCATATCAGATCTCAAAAAATGCGACGCTATCGATAGCCCTTTAGTTTTCGAGGTGACATGCATATGCCCTCTGCTTTAGTATAATGCTGCTTATTGCGACAATCAAATGGCATGGCACCGTAGTGTTGCTTCTGCGAGAGCTGCTGACCTGCATCATATTCCTCTGCACACCAAATCCTCCGATGTCCTGAAAGGATCGAGACGCCGCGAGATCTACAGTTGCATCACCCTCCCATCTGGGCCCTTACTGAGCGTCGACGTCGTTTACGCATATCAGCCAGGAAGCCAAGGTCAGCCTGTCTTGCAGATTAACTCTATACAGTGGCGGCTTGCGGCTCTGACTATTCATGGAAACATGTCTTTAACCTAGAAAGATGAGTAGTCATTTGCAGTCAGTCGACAGAGGAGGTTGGCTCGAGGGGGCGTCGGCGGCCCGCGCGCAGCGACAAGCAGTCCATGCTTCTCAAGTTCAACGCGCACCATGCAGAATCGTCTGTATCAATGGCACCACTTACTATGACCAGCCATCTGTGCTTCAATTCGTGCCCTATCCTGAGGTGCCGTAGATCACACAACGGCACTGCATATCCTGAAGAACTCTTGGCCTCTTCTTTCCACCGAAAGGAATCATAAATGGCACCTGGTCACCCGTAACCCTCATGTCTACCAAGCGATTCACTTCTCTCGGATGTCTGATGCCTGCGGCACGAGTGACCGTTCTATTTTCGGTGTCCATAGCTAAGGGGCGTTCTCCATTGAATTTAAAGCAGAACCAGAAGCGAAGTCTCGCCAGTCGACCCAAACATCGAGTCAAGGACAGATGCGAGTCGCTTCGGCCGGCAGACCGGTTTGCTGCCGTTGTCTTGCTCAATCACTCTCCTTGTTCTCAGAAAAGAAAGGCTGGAATTATTGATGAGCGCATGGCATCTAAATCAAGGTGCATACTCGGCGCCGGCCATGTGCTCTCCCTTGGCGAGAGTTCACACCAAACGTGCACGCTTGGGAGATGGCTCCGCTTCCTGCTCCGAATGAATCCTGCCTCAACGCGCTGCCTTTGAAAGCAGGCATATCGTCAATAGTTGCGCCGAACACCTCGGTCCAAAAGTCTCGAATCCTTCGCAGGCTTGTTTACAATCTGCAGTGACAACAACCAGAAAAACTGAGGCTCGCATCGGTTACTTCTTCCTCGCATGATCCCCGCAAATTCTCGGCGCGAGCGGCATGATGTCTGTGATCGAACAAGGCAGGTCAAAAGAGACCCTTGTTTTTTTGTTCCTCCATCCCTTCGCTCGGGCCTTCTTAGACCAATGCATTATTCAGTCATCGCTTGAGATCTTCAGTTTGGACTGCTTGTCGTAGCAGGTCCAACCGGCCACCCTGCTGCTGCTCGCAGCGCATCGCTCGGCTCCGACGGGGCTTGCATTCTGCTGCTGCTGCTGTATCCCGAACGTCCAGGCTATTTTGCTCTAGACCTTGTGCTCGGCTCAATTGTCTGTAAAGAGATGTGTTCGGGTCAAATGTTGTGTTAACGCATTCCCAATTCCCATGGCCCATTTCCCTGGGCCCAAGATTCACGTCTCAAACGCCGTCGATTTGCTCGCGGTGAGGGGGTCGGGTAAAGAAAGGGCACTACACTGGTTCAGAAGCCAAAAGTCCAACGTGTCATGGACATCGAGGTTTTTGAGTCTTGACCAGTGTCAAAATCTTGAGTTTATTCGCCTTTTGCACGCCTGTCCCGAAGGAAATCTATCTTTAGATTCGTCATGGAGATCGAGCGACACAAGACGTTGTCACCGGTCTTGTGCGTGGCGTCCTGCCCTCACTTCACGTCTTGAAATGTTCCGCTACTCTACCACAACTCAAAAACAATACGGCACCCATGTTGTTCGTTCTAGAAGTCGGTCTTTGAAGGTCGGAACAGGCTCGAAAAGGCATTTGCACCGTCGGTCCGCGCGCGACAGTGACAGTCATCTGATGCGATGTCTCAATTGATCCCGAGCCGACGGTTAACTCCCAACTTCACCCTCAAACGCCCTCTACGGCCATTATTCCCAGCTCTAAAATAAGATGTCGGCTTCTGAAGGCAACGATACTGACCCTTCCGGTGGGAGCGAAGATCCAAACAACTGGGCTTGATCCTCCGGCTCCGGGGAGAAGCATCAAACAGTCGAACATGGCCCTCCGGAGCAAAGCACCAAAGAGTCGACCATGTCCCTCCGGAACAAAGAACCAAATAATCGAACCTTAAAACATCCCTGCCTTGCGGGAGAGGACTCTGTCGCTCTCATATGGCCCTCTATCGAAAAAAGTAAACGTCCAGCACAATACCCGTATCTCGAAAGTAAGATCTGGAACGTCTCGTCGAGCTGCTGTATCGAAAATCGAGATGCATCCAAATACCAACCCGAAGCATCGCCTGAGATTCAATCGACACGTGAGCTAGTGCTTTTGCACGCATATTCACATGCAAACGAGTGACCTTACAGATGCAACACACCCGTTGGCGCCAACATGGACACGAGGAAAGACTCCCCATCTGCCGTCTGTTCACCAAGCACTCCACCATATAGAACAGCCCTTGCCCTATATTTGATGCCAATACGACTCGTACAAAGCATACAAGCCATCTTAGGGCTTATATATCTCCTTGTGCAGTCCTCCGCTACGACTTGACCAAACAACACAAGATGTCACTCGTCCAGTGCTCCGATACGACTTGACCAGACACGGCAAGGGATGTCATTCCATGTTCTCGTTCTTCCATACGCTAAGAACACGTTGAAGAGCCACTATCGCTTTCTTCAGCTCATGGCAAGCAACTTTCGAGTGCAAGGTAAGAAGTTTAGCCAGCATCAGATCTATCCATGTAACCCACATATATGGCCGACAACGCGAGGGCGATATAGACCTAGCCCTTCTACGTACATGACACACAAACTCCAAAAAGGTGCCTAAAAGACGCAAATACTGCACGGGCAGAAGAGAAAGCAATCGTTACTAAACTCTTTCCCGGCACGCAAAAAAACATTAGAGTGTAGATCACTGGCTCAATTTGGTTCAAGCAGATACTGTGCAGTGGAAGCCAATCCATCTCCACTGGATCCCTTTGCCTTGTAGGTCAGGAACGACCAATTGTGGAGAAAATGACCCGGAGCAAGGGAGCGAAGGGAATAGTTGAAACACGCTATAGGTCCAGAAGAAACGGAGCCTCAGCTGTCAAACGTTGAACTGCGTGGGTGTCTGTTGTGGGAAGATCGTACAAAACGTTCCAATACCATTAGAGACAAAGGAGACTCAAGATCGAAGAAACCCAAAATCAATTCATTTTGTCCTTATTTGCCGATTGGCTGATTTTTTCCTAATGTCTACGAAGTCAATTCAAAAACACAACAGGGGGACTTGTCTTTTGGATACGAGCAAAGCAAAAGCATGTTATTGACAAGGGTAACACGACGATTGCCAACAAACAAAAACAACAACGTGCCATGTAGTGCCTTCTCCTGTCTGTCCCGCCATTTCCCTAAAGATCCCGCGTTCTGTCTTGTATGTCGAGCCGGAACACCTTTACTAGGAAAATGCTAAACAACGTCCTTCCCCGGTGTCTCCGAGATCTCCGACTCTTTCCTCACCCGTTGTATGGCTGGGTAACCACTGGCCATCAATGATGTTTATATTTCTATTTTTGTAACAACACGTTAGTCTTTATTGCTCAAGAGAAAGCTTCGCTATGGCGCAAATCCCACGCAAACCAACCGGGTGACAAGGAAAAGAGGCTCAAGGGAGAAAAGATAGGGAAAGAAAAAAGGGAACTCACATCTTCCGACTTTTTGATATGCTCGCGGTCGACTTGGTTCCCCACACCCTTGAACGTTTGGCCAACCGCACGGCTGACACCAATGACGGGTTGCAGTAGAATGGTGGGCGCGTGCCTCATCACGGCTTTCGCAGCCCCTGCAGCGGTTCCACTGGCCATGAAGTCGCCCTGGACGGCAATTATAGCATCCTTTGCTGTTGTGAGATCGCGCTCGAGATAGCGACGCGCCGAGTGCAGGCCTTGGAGTACGCCCAGGGGTTGATCTGCATAGTTGCTGACGGCACGTGGAAGAGGCTGCTCGTATTCCTCCTCAACATTCGACGAAGCTTGATTACTCATAGAGCGTTGAGCTGGCGAGAGCATGTCTTCGATGTCCTGCAATCTGGTGCCCGTGCCAATCGCGACCTTTGCGATCAGACGTGCGAATCCGGACGAAGTCGTGCTCAAGGCTTTGACGGCGCCTTTCTGAACACTGCGAACTTTGAAACCGTCTTTTCTGATCTCGGCGACTGGAACTGCGACAATGTCGCGGATTCCGATACCAAGCTCGACAAGAGGTCTTGTCATCCCAATACCAGCGAGCACTCCACGAAGCTGATTGTGAATCACGTCTGGTGTCCATATGTCACTCAAAGTGTCATGCAGCGTATCGAACCCTCTGAGGCCGTAGATGATCGCGTGCTTGAGCTTAATGTCAGCTTTCTCAAGGGTCACAAAATTCTTGAACTCAGACATGCGACCACCTCGCAAGCCGACATAGTCGACCTTTTTGGGCTTGTAGTCTAGGCACAGGCTGACGGTGTTGACTTCCAACCGTTGTATAAATGGTGGCTCGACAGCAATATCGGCCGGCCTGGACGAATCGTCCTTGAAGTCGAAGAAGCGGGTCATGAACTCTAGTGCATCCTGGTCGACGTGCAGGCGTAGCGGTAGAACAGAAGCCTAAAAGATGGTCAGCTTTGGGAACGACAATGGGATCAACGTGACTTACCCGTATAGTCATCTCTGTGGCTACTAATTCTGGCACAGGTCGGACGTTCAAGAGCTCCAGGTGGATCATAGGCTTCATCATCTCGCGCATGTTCTTCCTATCGTTGTGGAGCGTCAAGAATTTCTTCCAAGTCGAGGTCGGTACGTGGTCGTAGATCTCAAAGTTCGTCACCCTAACATCGATCGAACTCTGCACTTCGCCGCTTCCAGCTGGGTGTATCAAAAAATCGAGTGAGACTCCTTTGAGCTCGAATCCGAGCTTGTGTGAAGCGCCTCGTTGAAGTCGAAGTCGCTTTTTTCGAAGCCTCTTCTGGCGGCTGAGATCAGCTTGACTCGGTCTGGATATGCCAGTTGTGGCATAGCTTTCTGTTTCACTGGCGGCCTCGTTTCCTTGGTTTATTAGATTGCTAATCGAATGGCGAAGGTCAGCAGGCTCGCGAGCAGAAGGTACGCCGATGTAGATGGAGTTGAACAAGCAATCGCCGATGACTGTCTCGGTGTCGTCCTCAAAGGTGTTGGATCTTCGTCTGCTCGACTTGCGTTCTTCGAGCTTCATTTCCACTTCTTCAACGGCCTGTGTGATTGCCTCGCGAGTGCGTCGCCAATCGTAACCATCGTACAGATTCCAGATGATGTTAACCTCCCTGACCCTGACTTGCACTGGGAACCGTTTTTGCTGCTCGTGGGCTTCTCCCAGTGCTCTCGAGCCACCATAGATCTTGTCGAGTATACGGTCATCCTGGAAGTATGGCCTGATCACTGCAGGAGTCACTAGCGCCGAGCTGCCGAGTTCTTTCCGTAGACTGCGTAGCAAGGCGTCGTCGCCGAATTGTGGCGAGCTCGTCATCTCGAATGGGTCTTGCTCGAGAAGACTTTCGGCAGTATCATTGAGATTACCTCCGCTGTAGAAGTCCTCGTCATCCAAGCCCATGCCCTCGTGCATTGCCTCGTAGAGACCGGACGCGGTGTCTGACCCAACCATCAGACTTTCTTCCTCAGATAGTGGCAGGTCTATCTCGGCGTCGAACAAAGCAGAGGGAGCAGGACCAGGTTTTACGAACGCATCCCCAGAGAAAGAGTTTACCATATCGTCCAGTGTCATGAGTCCATGATCGGGTTGAGGGCGAAACTTAGGATCGTCGTTGGCGATTGCAGGTGGCGATAGACCATTGAGCACAGAAATCAGAGTCTGTGTAGAATCTGCACATGTCTCCAATAGGAAGAACTCGTCACGAAGCTCGACATCAACGAACTTCTCGTGATTGAGACCGTCTTCGATAACAGATACTGTAGCCTGAGCAGATCTGATCGAGCTGACAGAAACGTAGCTTCTGTCCAAAAGATTGTTTTGCAGACGTAGTGAATGATTCGGCTGAGAAGATGAAGCAGGAGAGATCAGACTGTCAGGAGATAGCACGGTGTCGTGATCAGCAACATAGAGCGTTGCTTGTCGAATGTTCAGGACAGCTTCGAAGGACTCATCCGGCGGAACAGAAGTACCAAACTTCGTGTCTTCCAGTAAGAAGAGCCCCTTCGACTTCAGCTCCGTGGGCTGTAAACCAAGAGCGCAGCCACGTAACAGCACATCAATGGCGAGCTTCTTGTTGGCGCTCCCAGATGACTTGCTGACATCGGACACAGGTGGCGACGTCTTCTTAGGTCCTGGTTTTGGGTTCTCTAGAACAGATGCGGCAAGATCTTGCACCTTTTGCTCCACTTCCAAGGCAGTCTGCGTACTGGTGAGAGAGAGAAGTGTAGGAACATCGTACTCGACGCAGATGTTGAACAACTTCACTTTCACAACGGGCTCCACTTCATCTCCGACCATGCGCAACATGAGCATGGGGTACTCCTCTGTACAAGCTCCTAAAAGCATCTCATGGATTATATCGTGTCCTCCGATTGGACCCAGGCGAATGTCACCCACGGAAAGTGCAGTAAGGGCTGGCAAGCCGACGTGAGCCACCTGTATGTTCTTGAGAGAGACGTTCATGAGTCCAAACTGTTCGTTGATGGGTACTCTGATTTGTGAATCGGCAAGCTTGATCAAAAACAATACTCCAGGAGTGTCATCCTCAGGCAAGTACTTAGTAACTGCTGACAACTTAGATAGCTCATCGCCGAGTGATTGGAGATGTGGTACAAAGCCCCACTCATGAACGTAGGTTTGGAAGGACGATACGTGCACGTTGAGAACCGATCCTTTCCTCCTTTGCCTGATAAGAGTATCGACCAGAATATCATCATCGTTCTCGTACTTGTTCTTGGAAGGAGTAACAAGTGATATCAGATGGCTCAAATCTTGTTGTAATGGTGTTGGTTTGTAGACAAGTTGGACCAGTTTGACAGAGATGTCGAGGTTGGAACGCCTGATCGGCGCGTTCATCGTCGGCATGGTAAGAGATAGTGCCTCAATAGTCACTTTTACACCAGCTTGTCGATGTACAACCTTTGTTGTCGACGCTTGCACCTCTAGAGAACATGACTTCGAAGCCAGCCTTATGTCAAATCCTTCCAGACGCACGCCGAACTTGATCTCAGGCGCAGCGCTCACGTCTGGCAGTGGTTCTCGGAAGCGGACGCCCCTACGCGGCGGGGCTGAAACTTCTTGCTTTTTGGCAAAGTATCCGCTCGACAACAAAGAGGAGCTCATCTCGACGATACCAATCATCCCACCCAATGTCTCGAAGTCTTCGTCAAACTTTACCAGATCGAGGTCGACATGAAGAGGAAGTAAGTCGGCTTCGATCCTTCTGACGCCTTGTCCCTGTATTGTCGTTCTTGTGACAGAGGTAACGGTGATCGCATTACGAGCACTCCTTTTTTCAGACTGCTGCTTCGTGGTATCGAATGAGAATATGATGTTGCTTCCGGCTGTGAATATAAGATTTCCGATTTTCAGACCGACTTCTGCGGGTGGAGGATGGTTGCTGATTTCTAGATCGATGCGTTGTAGCTCAAACTGCAGCAATGCCCTCTTCTCATGAGCCGGATATGGTCCAGGACGCCATGCAGACAAATCAAAAAGTTCTGCTGATGCCTCCGGCAAATCTTCGAAGAGAGACATGGAGAAAGATTCCAGCTGCAAAGAAAGCCCTGGTAAGTTCTGATCAACATCTGAGTCCTTCTGGTCAGAGCTTCTGCTCGATGCTGGGGTTTGGCCAGGACCTTTCACGGTCTCTGCTAACGTAATGAACGAACGAATGATACCAGCATCTAGCTGTAGCTTTATCGGAGTGACTTCAATTTCGATAGTTGTGTCCATTGTCTCGCTATCCTCAGAGACATCAGCTGCCTCATCTGAAGCTGGCGCATTGAATCGCACGGATGAGCGGCCTCCCTCGGCGTAGATCGAGAAAGCACCTGGGGTTTGCTGGAAGGCAGAGGTTGTCATCGAACTTTGAGAGATCGAATCTTCCACTTTGTGCGGCGGTCTAATAGCACGTGGAGCCTGGCGAATGCCAATGTTCAGTTTGTGCATAACCAGTAATTCTTTTGAAATATATGCCAAGGGTACACTGTGAGGTTCAACTTCAGATTGGCGTTCGTATACGGGTGACTGATTTCTCAAGGTCGGTGTGGGAGCTCTATCCTCGGATTCGTAGCCAGTTTGTTGATTCAAGTGTTGCGACAAGAATGGAGGATCTAGGTCTTCATCATCATCTATGACAGAGTTCCAGCCTCCTGGAAGAGCCCTAAGATTCGGGGACGTTCTTGTCTCCTGAGCTAGCCCTGGACCTACAGCGCTCAAATACATGCTCTCCGCCTCGGCGTGGCTGTAGACCACAGATTCTGTCAAGTCAGGTCCAGTATCCGAGTCAAGCGGAGACAGAGCTGGCGGAGTTTCTGCATCGACACTGTTTGCAACATCCCCGGCTTCAGTGGTCTCAGAGCCGAAGTAGCCATGTTGATGCATGAAGCTTGAGCTTGAAGCAGTTTGTGGAGCCTGGGCACTTGTGAAGGACTGTCCAATTGTCGATTGTGACATGACGCTAGAAGATGTTCGAGTATCGATGGTACTCATAAAGACCGAGGACGATAAATCCTGAAGAACCTCTGAGGCCGGTCGATCATCGTCAGGGGCGAATGAGGACCATATTTGATCGTGATCGGAAGACCCTCGGCTACGTCTATCTGCCCAGGAGACGTTATCTTCACCAGGGCGTATGTCAAAAGATGCAGTGCTTTGTGTCATCTCATCCGGTAGGCTTTCATCGTCCGAGTCGGACAGATGTGCGTGAGCTGGAAAGTTCATGTGTGGCAGAACACCAGACTCAGCCAGAGCTGGCTCCTGTTTCGACAAGGTGTCACCCCTTTGCTCTTCTTTTCTACTTGTAGCACTCGATGTATATGAAGCGAACAGATCGGCCATGGACGTACGCGTGTGAGCGAATCTTTCTTCGCGCACATAGTGGACACTAAGGCCTTCGAGAGCGATATGTCTTCGCTTTCCAGCAGATACTTGAGGATCCCTATCTGTATCAGCAGCATAAGGGGCGGCAGCATTGACCTGAACATTCGCAAGATTCGCGATGAAGATGATAGGAGATGATCCGGGGGTCGATTCGTGGAGAGACAGCCTGATGTTGATGTCTTTTATCCTCACTTGCACACGGTCCACGATTCCTTGTAAAAACGAAGCGACCATAGCAGGCAGACCTAGACTGGTACCAGTGCCCAGATCATCGCTTGTGTCACTCAAAGACGACTTGGCCATGTAGCGGGCCTCCAAGTCTTGTTTCTCCTCGACTGGCTCTTCTAGTAGTATCGATCGCGCAAGGGTGTGAGCCGAGGGTAAACGGCTGCTCTCATGGAAAGAAGAAGGGGGAGATTGTATCCGACGGTTCGTCTTGCGATGTTCGGGGACCTTTGCGTCGTCGGCATCGTCGTGGTGTTCAGCAGGGACATCTGCTGCGATGTGGACCTCAATACCATCTACTTCGGCGATGATGCTCTGCTGGAAGAAGTTGGCAGGAACGGTCAGGCGTAACGACAGGACACGGGCGACCTGGAGGCGGATGTTGGGTGGAAGTTGCAGCAGCGCTGACAGTTCCTAGAGGGTGTGTCAGCCACTCTGACAAAGGAAGGTACGATAGCTAACGTGTATACCTGAACATGGAGACCGACATTCTTGAGCTCGACAGTGCTGGTCCTGCCGATGTTGACGCCCAAGGAGTCGAGGTCTAGTGAATCTACATCCAGCAAAGCAATACGCGATAAAGCGGTACGGAGCAGGCGCTTCTGGAAGTAGGCTGGCATCCATGAAGCCATGATGGCGTGGCGAAGCTGTCAAGAAGCAAGAGTCGCCCTCAACCAAGCGTGCTCGTTGTTCGTATATTCATGTTACGGTACGCCGACAACAACTCGCGGGGTACATGGAGACAGAGTGTGAAAGTGTTGTGAGTCGGCTGGCCACTGTTTCGTGCTTGTGCTGGGTCTGGCGATGGGCCTCCTCACACGACTCTGAGATGCTAGTGTCTAGTGTCTTTGTCGCCGCTCTAATTGCAGCGTGCACCTGACTGTCAAAGACATTCGCCCTTGTCACATTGCGGAGGGCAGCCTAGCAACTCTAACCCCCGTCTCCGTTATCACCGCCGTCATTCTGTCGCCGATCGCTGCTTGTTTCGGCTGATCATGTCTGTGCACGCTGTCCCTGGCCAATGGCACCGCTGCAGGTCCTCTGTATTTCTCTCTCCATCATCCGCGAAGCAATAGACGATCCTGTGCAACATATCCACCTTGTCTTGATCTCCGTTATAAAGAATCTTGGTGTTTATCGTGTATCGCCCCCATTTACCGCTTCCAGTAGATCTTTTACATCTCACAATATGGATCAGCTCAGCATCCAGGACGACGCTGACACTCAATGGCTCAAGGAACGAGGTGTTCCAACATTTGAGGAACCCTTCCTTCAGAAGTACCTCCAAGGTCGAGATGCTCTAATCAACCAAGAGAAGAAGCAGCGTAGTGGTTCGTCAGATTTAAAGAACAGCCAAAATAACGTCTCTAACTCTCCCAAGATCATGCTTTCCGGGAGACCCTGTCCCCAATGGCTCGCGAGGCTTGTGCTATTGTCTCTGCCATCAGATTCGAAGAACAACAAACACTTTGGACTAAAGACTACGAAGACAGTCTAGGCTCTGACTCTAGAGATATCTACCCTGGAATGATGTTCACCCTTGCCCGCCCCAAAATCGAACAGTCCAAACTATGGAAAATCGTCAAGAAGATGCCCAAAGGCGCTTTGTTGCATTGCCATCTGGAAGCTATGGTTGACATGGACTGGCTTGTTGAGGAAGTATTCAAGGTCGGAGGCATGCACATCCAGGCCGACCAACCCCTCGACTCCGAAGATGCTCAACTTTCCACACCTTTTGTCTTCAAGTGGCTCAAGGACCGCTCCTCAGAAACATCCTCGATATGGGAAACCTCCTACACTGGTAGCCAATGGATCCCCATCGACACTGCCGCTGACGCCTTCCCTCACGGTGGGCGCAAGGGCTTCCAGAAATGGCTCAAGGAACGCATCACCATCACTCTCGACGAATCCACACAGCACATGCACGGTCCCAACGACATCTGGCGCAAGTTCCAATCATGTTTCGGCATCATCTCCAGCTTACTCCACTACGAACCTACCTTCCGCGCCTTCCTCCGCCGCATGTTCGAAGAACTAGTCGAAGACGGCGTGCAATACGTCGACATCCGCAGCACTTTCCTCGACCCTTTCTACAAAGAAGGCTCCGAAGACCCCGAACCATCCAACGAACTCATGATCGACATTCTCGACGAAGAAATCGAAAACTTCAAAGCACTGGGTAAAGGCTTCTGGGGCGCTAGACTGATCTATACCACTCTGCGCAGCTTCGACTCTCGCAAAGTGATTGAAAGCATGCAAGAATGCATCGACATGAAAATCCTCTATCCAGAGTTAATCTGCGGCTTTGACCTCGTGGGCCAAGAAGACCTCGGTCGCAGTCTAGCAGACCTCACCCCGGAACTCTTCTGGTTCAAAAAAGCATGCGCGCAAAACAGAGTCGATATCCCCTTCTTCTTCCACGCAGGCGAAACCCTCGGCGACGGCGACGAAACAGACGAAAATCTCTTCGATGCAATCTTACTCGGCACACGAAGAATCGGACATGCATTTTCACTCTACAAACACCCATTGCTGTGCGATATGGTCAAGGAGAAGAAAATTCTGATTGAGAGTTGTCCCATCAGCAATGAAGTGCTGCGTCTAACCAGCAGCATCATGTCTCACCCCCTCCCTGCTTTACTTTCCCGAGGCGTGCCCGTGTCTCTCTGCAACGACGACCCAGCAATCCTGGGCCACGGCCACAGCGGCATGACCCACGATTTCTGGCAAGCACTGCAAGGATGGGAGAACCTGGGACTCGAAGGCTTGGCTTCATTGGCAGAGAACAGTGTCAGATGGGCTTCCTTTGAAGATATGAATGCGCAGCAGTGGCAGCAAGAGTTAAAAGATGGTGCCTATGGCAAGGGCGAGAGAGCACTGAGGATGCAGCAGTGGGCCAAGGACTTTGAAAAGTTTTGTCAGTGGGTTGTTGTGGAGTTCGGAGAGGATCAAGATTTGAATCCTGATGAGTAGATGTGTGCAGAGCAGCTATAGACGCTCCGTGACCTTTGCAAAGTCAGTAATTGGGTTATGATCGAGGAATATCTTGTCAAGCTCATCACTCACACATTGGTATACCTACTCATACCACATCCAAGAAGAGAATCACAAACCACACGCAAGCAAAGTGCAGAATAGTAATCTTTGTAAAAGTTTCATATTGATCACAACTATCAACAAGAATATCATATAACAACGATATGTTAGGGGGTTCTCTTAGACGTGGACCCACTGAAGTCAAGGCCAAATCTCTTCGTTCCCCTGCCGGCACAAGAGAGACTAAAAGCGACGTAAGGCACTCCGTCTCCCTCGGCTGGACGTTCAATCTACCAACGCTCCGTTCCGAACTTCTTGCGCTGAATAGCAAATAGTTCGGGCAACTCCTACGAGCTGCATCGCTGGGTTTTGTACAAAAGTACAGCATGTCACTGATTCAAAGGGGAAGGGGATGTGAAAGGAAAAGAGAAGACTGTAGAGTTAGAAATCATGAATTTGTTGTCGTGAAAAAGTAGACTTGCGAAAAAAAGTTCTTTTTGATTGGCCGTTGGGCGCTCTTCGCGAGCAAAAGAGGATTATTCTTTTCACGGTCAAAAAACACCTTCCGTCCGAATTCTCCACGTCCGTTCCCAACCAGCAGTACGCAGCAATATACCGGGTGAACGATACGCTTAGAAGAAGGTGGCAGGGCGGTGGGCAGCGAAGACCTTCTTGCCAACGGTCTTGGGGATGCGGTGGGGAAGGGGGAACTTGAGGTTCTTGGTGAGGAGCTGCTTGATGTAGGGGCGGCGGATGTCCTCGGCCTTCTCGACCTCGACGACCTTGATGATCTGCAGGGGAGTGTTAGCAAGGACGGGCGGCAACACAGGGCCAGGATGATGCCAGGACGTACGTGGATCGATCGGAAGCGGGCACGGTGGCGGGCGGCCATGTCCTGGTAGAGGGCATCGACGGCCTCGCAGCGGGACATCTCGCGGTACTCCTTGTACATGTTGTGGGTACCAGAGCGAGAGTCGTAACGGATCCAGATACCGAAGTTCTTGACCTTCTGGGGGCGCTTCTCATGAATCTGCAGGCGCGTGTTAATCGCGTCACTTAACGCCAAACGCTGCAGCCCATTTCCGGGAGATAGCATATAATAAGAGTCGTACCTGGTTGAGGGTGACGATCTCGCCGTTTGCCTTCTTGACCTTTCTCAGCTGAGACAAGAAGTACCAGAATCTGCTCTTGGCGACGACCTCGTTGGGAGCGAAGACGCGCATGCGGTAGAGCTTGGGGGTGGGGTTGGCCTCGGTGGGCAACAGACGGCCAACGACCTGGTATTCTTGGAGGCGAGCTGCACGGCAGTATGTATTAGCCCAATGTTCCTTGCTCTTTGATGCTGACAGTCGACCATGCCAGCCGGTTCGATCCTTTCAATTCCTTCTCTTTCTTGCGCGGGTTTCGATTCCTCCGTTGGCCCTAGTCGAGTTCTTCGGATGTGTCGCGGCGTGTGCAAGCGGAACAGTCGTAGTCGGATTGGACCATATTCAGGATTGCAGACGATGCGGACGAAGATACGGGATTGCGCAGGCCAGATGGAGGAGGGAAATCGGCGGTGGATCGAACTCGGCGGTAGGAAGACGTGTTGGAAGAGAATATTGCTTACCCATCTTTGTCGAATTGTCAGTATTGCAGAATGGCAGATGGACGGCTGGGATAGACTCACTGTTGCGTTTGCTGGAAGGTTAGTACAACGTAAATTGTCGGTCGCTTGGGAGAGAGAAATTCCTGCGCGCGCTCGGTGCAGTCTCGACGCCAGACTCCTCGTTTACCGGAACAAGCCGTCACTCTGGTGCGCCTTGCTTTCTCTTGGCAGCGAAGCCCATCAACGGAGCCGGTCATACTTTTCGCCGTCTTGCCAGCAGTCCAGCTGACGCTCAGACCATTCATCATCGACCATCAACATCACATGCCAATCTTGTCACTGACTCCCTGTGTAGGTACTTTGTGAAAGCGTTCATTTTAGGTCACTCTTCTTACCGAGTCGCGACCTTGTGGACTCAATCAGCAAGATGAACAACGTGATGATTGAGTTTGGGCGCGCGATGATGGCACGGGGAGGCTATGAGCTCGCCAGCACTCTGTCACCAATCGCACCCAAGCATGATAGTGGTCGCTTATATGCTCTGCACAGGGAAACGAATGCTTTCAGCGTTCAATCAGATTTCCGTCATGCTCTATCGCATAACCCGGCATGCAAGCTGGAGAGGAACGAAGTCAGTGCATGGGCTGATGTCTTTGTCGCATACTGGAAGGCCGTCGGCGAGATCCTCATCGCCGAAGAATCATTAAATCTAGGAAAGAACGCATCGAAACCTCAAAGCAAGATCGCCAACTGGGACAAAGTGTACAACGCTTGGAAGGATGTCCTCAACATGCTCTTGCGAGGCTACCAGATTGAAGTCTTCGATGCTTGGACAATCCCCTGTCTATATCTTGTGGCCAAGTTCCTGCGCGTCTTCGCTATCAAGGCCGATGACGCTGCCTTCCAAAAAGGCCAAACATCATTCAATGCTTTTGAGGAGGATGTTGGCGACGCGACTGGAGGAAATGAAAAGCTTGAGGATGCTGCACGTCAGATCAACCGAGTTTTCAGTCTTTGCATAGGCGATAGATCTCCAATCGAGACTTCCCGTAAGTGGGGAGCCTACTACATCGCTAACTTGCAATTCAAAACATACTTCAAGGTAAACCTGCATATTCATGGCTACAGACATTATACTGACATGACTCAATAGCTGAACTCAATCGCTCTTTCACAGAACGTTATCCGATCGCTCTCAGCGACGAATACTGACTTGCCTCCACTGGACCGATTTCCTCGCTCTCAGCAAGTCACCTACAACTACTACCTTGGCGTTCTCAAATTCTTGCACGAAGACTATGCCAAAGCCGAGGAGTACTTGACTATCGCTTACAACAAAGCCTTGACGGGCTCTACTCGCAACATCAGATTGATTTTGACATATCTCATCCCAACAAGGCTCATCACTGCTCACGTCCTTCCTACTCAATCAATGCTGGCACCATATCCTGGTCTGCAACGGCTCTTCGCTCCGCTCTGCGCTTGTATCAAGAAGGGTGACCTGGCTGGCTTCGATGCTGCTCTCCAAGCTGGAGAAGAGGAGTTTGTCAAGCGCAGAGTGTATCTCACCCTCGAACGTGGTCGTGACATCTGCCTTCGCAATCTGGTCAGAAAGGTCTATCTTGCTGGCGAAATCGAAGCACCGAAACAGGGCGAGGAGTCCGCAGAGCCAGTCCGAAGAAGTCGCATTCCGTTGAGAGAGTTTATGGCTGCCTTGAGGATTGGCGGTGAGACTGAGCTTGAGGGTGATGAGGTTGAATGCCTGCTTGCCAACCTGATTTACAAGGGCATGATGAAAGGATATATTTCTCGCGGCCACGGAATGGTGGTGCTGAACAAGAAGGGAGCCTTCCCTGGTACTGGCGTATGAGAGAGGAAGTCTCGTCATCATACCACGTTCCGGAGCTCTCATCTATCTCAGATCGTCACCAAGCCACGACCTGCAGCAGTGGTCTTTGAGGAGACACCAAAACCAAGACGATGGTGTCTGCAGACACTATACCGGGTCTATTCGCATGTCAAATACAGGGCTGGCGCACACAACGCATTCTCTACGTGGATCACATGCTATGGCTATCTCCAGCCATTGAAGCGAAGCAGCACATTGAGCAACACCTGATTAATGCAGCCGAACAAACACGAGATTATGATATGACAAAGATGCATCAACATACATAGATAGCATAGCGATTACTGAGCATCTGGATCAGCGTCACGGCTGCATAGACATATCAACAAGATGGCTAGCATAATTAGACATACGATATTCCAGAATTGTCAATACTCAGTAGACTGCATTGTTATGACCGCTTGAATGTCTCATTACCACCGGCCCGCGTGCTAAAGTTTGTAACTATCACGCTTTTACCACAATTCTCCCACGAAGTTGTAGAGCGTGAACATCACTATAGGAATGCATGATTATCTCTAGAAGGTATAGAAGTCCACAGAGAGTCATTGCTATCACAGCTCTCCGTGGATCAGCCCCAGTCCTCGAGATCGCTGTGCATCTTTACTGCCATACGCGTTACAAACTTTAGCATATGGGGAGGATGTCCGCGGAAGCATATACTTGGCTTACACGTCAGAATGATCATGATTTTCCTGAATTAGATTTTGTGATTAATTGCGCATTACTCTTCCGTCAGCCATCTCACAGCAACCATGTCAAGTCTCGTAAACATCACTCCTCAGCCTCACAGCCAGAAGCGCAAAGGCGGAAGAGCACCACTGCCAGAAGTCGAAGAGAACTTTACGCGACTACCACCAGGACCCGGCGACAGGACAGAACGCGCAGTATGCAAGCACTGCCAGAAAGAGCGCAGTTGGCACACAACGGAGCTGGTTAAACACCTCGACAAGTGCGCTCAGTATACGCCTTCCAAACGTCAAAAATACACGCGTCCGTGGCGCATTGAACAGCCTGGCAATAGTGCGCACTCGCCGAATCAATCACAATCGCAGCAACCGTCTCCACAGCAGTTGCACTTTGACCCCGCCAATCGCAATGTGCGAGTTGCGCCTAATGGCGTCTTTCAATGGGATGGCGCTGTCGTCGCTGGAAGGTCTCTAGCTACCAACAACTCAGACGCAAGGTCAGGAGAGGAGAACCACCATGTCGACAGCCTACAAGAGCGCGACCCTCAACCACAGCAGCGTCCACAACAGCAACAACATCCAAACCACCACACCCTACACACCCCCTCTCAATCCCTCGGCAACACCACAGACTACACCAACACCCACAC
>Ga0268250_10000415_pt1 | contig 20426 bp, 18 predicted proteins | sample AgamicAsSfe_FD_200448 | JGI IMG/M metagenome (GOLD analysis project Ga0268250, IMG submission 200448) | Agave microbial communities from Guanajuato, Mexico - As.Sf.e (v2) (version 2) | ecosystem: Host-associated > Plants > Phyllosphere > Phylloplane/Leaf | place: Guanajuato, Mexico | collected... | reverse complement strand
GGTCTTGGTATGCATCGTCCAGAACCTCTTTCATTCTACTTGACACTGGCTTGATCCGATTGACACCTGCCATCTGTCCTTCTCAACCACGGAAATGCTCTCAGGCGCAGTCACCCTCGCGCGTGCCATCGTCTTCCAGTTGTTCGACCCACTCGCCCACGTATATGTCGTCGCCAGTCCTTCCTTGACCGGAAGCTTTGTACAGCACAAGAACAGCACATGCCATGAGGGGTGGGGTTGTCTGCTTGGGCGACAACGTTGACCCTGCAAGCACATCCCCATGCCACTATAAACCAATCACCATTTCAAGGGCGAAGACTGCCAACCTATTTGCCAATTCCTGCGGTTTCCATGTCAAGTCTAGCAGTCGAACAGGATCGAAGCAGTCTAGGTATATGCTTAGTCCGCATCTGGAGCGAAGCAGCCCCGGAGCTCTTGATCCCTTCTCCTCATGCTCGTTCTTGTTCCCATCGCATAGTGCAAGCCAGTGCCTCCGTCGGCTTTTCTTGGTTATATCTTAGAATCTTAGAGACTCTTTCCTGGGCTGCAGTTCCGATTGCTCAATTCGCATGAAGTGCGTTGAAGCACCGATGGAAGGGAGACATGGGTTGCCTATGTAATCGAATCCAGCCTTACCATCGGTGGCCGATCTCGGGTTTCCAGACGGCTCTACTCCGCGCCCCGCTAAATAAATAAAACTCCTAGAGTGACTCTGACGTTGATTATTCTAGCGCACGCGTCTGGACTTGCAACAATACAACAATTAGTCTTCTACTATTTTTTTTTAAACGTAGAGGCACCTCTGCATACACCGGATACACGTTTCCTTGGCTAGACTCGCTGTTCAGAAGAGAGCCGGATCTCCACAAGCTCGCCAACACCACAACCACAATGTCTACCTTTGGTACGCACTTCAGGGTCACCACGTACGCACCCACCTACCATATGATCTACTATAGTATACTGAACCCCGTAGCTATGGTGAATCCCACTGTCTTTCCGTCGGTGCCATAATCGATGGTTGCCCGCCTGGCATGGCCCTCACTGAGGACGACATCCAACCCCAGATGACGCGCCGTCGACCCGGCCAGTCCGCTATCACAACACCCCGCAATGAGAAGGACCGTGTAGAGATTCAGTCCGGTACAGAGTTTGGCATCACATTAGGCACCCCAATTGGCGTCCGGGTCATGAACGAGAACCAGCGCAAGCAAGATTACGGCAATCAGACCATGGACAAGTACCCGCGACCCAGCCATGCCGACTGGACATACTTGGAAAAGTACGGTGTGAAGGCTAGCTCAGGTGGTGGACGCAGTAGTGCACGAGAGACGATTGGTGCGTGACTTTACGCGCGATCACTACGCGAGTGCTGACAATACCCAGGAAGAGTAGCAGCTGGCGCCATAGCAGAGAAGTACCTGCGCGAAGCCTACGGTATCGAGATCATCGCCTTCACCAACTCCATCGGAAACGAGTTCCTCTTCCCCCCCACACCCGAACACCCCACCGCATCCACGAACCCAGAGTACCTCAAGCTCATCGACTCAATTACACGCAACAAGGTAGACGAGTTTTTGCCTGTGCGATGCCCGAGCGAAGAAGTCACAAAGCGTATGGAGGACTTGATCGCCAAGTACCGCGATGCGCAGGACAGCATAGGTGGCACAGTGACTTGCGTCATAAGAGGCTGCCCAACAGGCTTGGGAGAACCATGCTTTGACAAGCTGGAAGCCAAGTTGGGACATGCCATGCTGTCGATACCGGCGACCAAGGGGTTTGAGATCGGCTCTGGCTTCGGAGGCGCACAAGTGCCTGGTTCAATTCACAATGATGCCTTTGTCAAGGCTCCTGCTGTTCCGGCTGGCGAGAACCCTGATGCAAGCAAATATCGTTCGAAACCAAAGCTCACTACCAAGACGAATAATTCAGGCGGTATTCAAGGCGGTATCACGAACGGCGCGCCCATCTACTTCAACGTAGCGTTCAAGCCCGCAGCAACTATTGGGCAGGCACAGTCGACAGTCACCTACGACCAGGAAGAAGGTGTTTTAGAAGCCAAGGGCAGACACGATCCTTGTGTAGTGCCTCGTGCAGTGCCCATCGTTGAGATGATGGCTGCATTGGTCATTATGGATGCTGTACTGGCTCAGCAGGCGAGACAGGGCGCAAGAAGTCTGCTGCCGCCACTGAAGGGTGTTCTGCCCGTCAATGGTGCATGAATAGACTGAACGGCACTGGTCGGGTATAATGGGAGTTAAGGTGTCAGAGGCTGCGAGTTTTCCAACATTATTACCCCCAAGACAGAAAAAGTTATCAGACTTGATGTACAGAAAGACACGTCACTGCTCAACAACTCAAGACCCATGGATAAGCTTGGGAAATCGCTCTAACATGCTCTTTTTCTTTCAATTCGAACCATGAGAACTCGAGCCAGAGACTCCCATTCAAATCGAAAGGTAATTCACCTCGAACAGATCTGGCCACACCATTCGGCCGAACTGACAAATGTGACGAAGAGACGACAGTTTCACATGCGAACAGGCTACGCGGCAAGGTTGGTGGTCGCATCTGGACCTTTGGTGCATGGCAAGTGGTCGGTATGTTGAAGAGTGGTATTGTAGAGTAGTCGAGACAATTCCGGTATAATGGTAAAGGCACCGCCACCTGGTAATACCTTGATCCGTAAACAAGCCGAAGTTCACCGGAGACTAACGGCAATGCATTGGCAGCGGATGCTATCGGGCCTTCCTCTCCACCAAAAGCAAGAACCCTGGAGATCGGTCGCTAGCGCATGACATAGGACATACTCCGCCATGACAACCCCTCTTCATCCAGTTTATCTTCTTGCCCACAAGCAGCGCTTCTCAGGTGCCGCTCCCTCTTGTCTCGCCGACATCGAGATTGCGCACCAGGACATGTTCCTCCTTGAGCCTATGTGACGCGGCCGTGGCAGATCGATCCAGTGCTCTGTGCGCCATGCCGAAGCTAGTCGGTGATGCTCCTGGTGCTCCAGAAAAATCTGTCCTGTCGCAAGCTGATGCTGCGGTACCCGAAACAAGCTCCATTGGTTGAAGCGTCCCAAAGCGCGCCCTGACGTTTGTCGCATCTATCTCCGCAAAAGCCTTTCGCGTCCAGGCACGTCAGCTGATTCATGCCATTTCGGAACTTCGATTCGAAATTCCCATGTGTGGCACACCTGTGAACGCTTTTTTAACCCTTTACCGCCCACCGGCAACTGCAGAAGGCGTCTGAAACCCGATCTAGATCCTGCAACAGACCAATCGAGCCGCTTGGTCGTGGTCGCGCCTTGTCTTTTGGGGTGCCGCTTCTAGTCTTGCCACCCTGCCGAAAATCATCCATGTGCTTTTGTATCTTGCCGAGCACAAACTACGGCAGGCACGTTGGATGTCGCGACGGCCGCCAACGTCACAACTACCTAAACCGAACCCGCTGTTCTTCTGCTGCGACCGCGGTGGCTAACCCGTATTACTTTCCCACCCGGCCCAGAGGAATGGCATAACTAACACGTACGTCCTCGGAGCCTGCGCGGATTGTCCCTTCACTCCCCTTGTGATCAACAATGGCCCGCGGCGCTACTGCCACCTCTTTCAACAGGGACGATCAAGACAGCTCGCAGGCCCAGGATACCAAAGCCAGTAAGCGGCGTTGTGTACAGTCGGCCTGCGTGCCCTGCCGGAAACGCAAGTCCAAAGTGAGTATCATTCCTCTCGCTGCATGGCCCAATGCTACATGAAGCTCGTACGTGCGGCCTGATGCTGGACATTCGCCTCCGCGGACGACTCATTGCCTGCTGAATGCAATTTGCAATTCTTGTTTGGGCCACTCTTCGGGGAACTCTTCCGGCCCCTCGCGAATCGCCCTCTTGCTGACACCTCATTCACAGTGTGACGGCAGTACTCCCGTATGCGCAACTTGCACTGCCGTCTACAAGACTGAGTGCTACTACGATGCTGATAGCGAAAGTCGTCGTACTAAGGCAGCCCCCGCAACTACCAACAACACTGGCACCAAACGCGATGCCTCCCTTGTCGCCGCCTCCAGCTCCGAGAATGCGTCCAACGCCGAGTTCATCATCAATTCCCTGAGACGCCTGCCAGAAGAACACGTCCAGGAATTTCTCAATCATATTCGAAGAGACCCCAACCTCGACCTCGCTTCTTTGGCCGACCAATGGCGCAAAAACGTGTTGCTGACACAGAGTGAGCCCGTCGACGTCCAGAGTCTCGAGTCGGACTTGAGTGTGCTGCTTGGGAAGCCAGCTGTGACGTCCACCGGCCAAAGCAGACACTTTGGTCATTCTGCTAGCTTGGGCCTGGTCCCGGAGGATGAGAACTTCTCTGGTGGTCGGTTGCGTACCAATAGTGTGATGCCAGAACGTCAAGGTTCTACGTGGACCAACGTGACGGACGACTTGGCTTTCGTTGAGAAGCTACTTGATCTTTACTTCACCTGGAGTCACCCTTTCTATGTTCTCTTCAGCCGAGAGTGCTTTTACAAAGATTTCAGGGCAGGGCGCGACAAGTACTGCTGCTCCTTACTGGTCAACGCAATTTGCGCATACGCATGTCACCTTACAGACGATCCGGCGGGCCGCACCGATCCCGACAACTTCCGCACAGCTGGCGATCACTTCTTCGCTGAGGCCAGGCGACTATTATTCGACGATGAAACCCCGAGCCTTACGACGGTTCAGGCCCTCTGTATCATGTCCATGCGCGAGCCGAGTACGGGGAGGGAAAGCAACGGCTTTTCCTACATAGGAAGATGTCTTCGCATGTGTGTTGAGCTTGGTCTACATTTGAACTACGGAGCCAATGCTACCCTTGGCTTAACGCCGAGTGAAGTCGAAGTGAGAAAAGTCACCTTCTGGGGCTGCTTTACTGTGGATACGTAGGTCTTATTCTACCTACTTTGCATTGGCTAGGCTAACCTCACACAGGGTCTGGACAATCGTTACTGGTCGCATATCTCAACTTCCTCGAGCCGCTATAACTCTTGACAAGCCCATCCTGGAAGAGACATCCAACCTCCCTGAGGCTTTCCCCGCACCTTTACAAGTCGCAGCGGGTGGTGTCGTAACCACCCGCATGTTTCTCCAGGAGTTCACCTCACTCTCGGAGCTCGTCAATGACAACAACCACATGTTTTTTGCGCCAAAGGAGCGGCTTACAAGCAGTAAACTACTCGACTGTTACCACAAATACCAGGCGTGGTACCGAAGACTACCACCTTCTTTAGGTATAGAGGGCACGAAGGAACCCGAGCCCCACATCTTGGTACTACAGTACGTCCAAATAATCCATCGATGCTAGGACAAGAACTGACACTAGGTGTAGTATGCTGTACTGGACAATTATCGTCCATCTCTTTCGCCCGCTGCTCAAAGTCGACCTCATTCACTCTGACATACGCCCTCGCGACATCTGCATTAACGCAGCTAACAAAGTGTCTGAACTCGTCAGGATCTATCGACAGTTCTATAACTTCCGTCAGGCTCACCTGCTCATACCGCACACACTCCTCACCGTCTGCGTCGTGCATCTGCTCTATTCGAAAGATAACAGTATCTCTCGACAAAACCTTATTGAGGGCATGCAAGGTTTGGATGATCTTCACGAATGCCATTACTTTGGGGCGAGGAGCTTCCGGATCATATACACCTTGGCGAAAACGTGGAAATTACCTTTCCCAGAGGAGCTTAGCAATTCTGTCCTGATACCAACAAGTGACCCTAACAAGCCCAAAGGCCAAATCAGTCCTCCGGCTGACCCTCTCTTGGTACCGCCCAATACAACGACGATCACTGGTAACCGGATAGGGCCTGGTCGCCTCCACCCACCTATCGCTCAAAGAAGGGAGAGCTTGTCAATGTTTGCCCCTCAACCCCGGTTACAGCTGGCTACACACCCTGCCAATCCGAGACCAAGTAGTGTGGTGTCCAGCCAACACCATCTGTCCCCTGTTGTCGGACATACACCTTTACAGAGTAATTACAACACAGGGATCCCCATGTCGACATACCAGTACTCACAACCCATGTCCTCCGCATCTAGCATGTCTACCACAATGACATCGCCCGCCACAGAACCTGCAGAATCCATGTTTTGGAACCCAATTCCCGGTGTGCCAGGTCCAATCGTACCGCGCCACAACTACCAACAAATAAGTCCTATGGGTCTGGAAAGCGTACTCCACAACACTGATATGAGTGATCGTCTTGGTCGCGATGGTTTCAAAATCAGCGAGGATTGGCGATCGAGTCATATTGATGGCTTCGCTACCGGTGTATACGGCAATCCACACAGCCAGGGAGGCCCTGGGTATGCACATCGAGGAAGCTATGCGCAACAAACGGATAACGTCAGTTACTCACAAGACACGCACGAAGGGCACCATCATCACACACAAGAAGAATATGATCCAACATGGTGGCAGAATACGAATGGAAACCAGGGACCGATGAGCTGACAACTGCACGGTATGAAGCATAGAGATTGGAGTGTGGCCTTCTTCGGGCAGCAGCTGGTTCGGTGAGCTCTGCAAAGGGGTGACTCCCGCGTAGAAATGTTCACAGCATAGAAAGTGTATCCAGGCATCGTTCAGTGGAGGTATGGCGCACAGCCGCTGGACTATACGCATGTTAATTTTACATGGAAGGTTTAATTCTGGTGGCTACGAGCTGTTATAGACATGGTCATATTCAACATACAAACAACCACTACCAGACAACTCACAATCTGGCTTCCACGAGGCTGTTTTCGACTTTCAAACCCTAACAGAGCACCTGTGTGCGCACTTCAGTATGATTATAGTTCCATCGTGATGCTTCCCCCCGACAAATCGAAAAGCCGGACTGATTACGCAGCTGTAACAGTAGAAGCGGGAGTGACAAGGTGTGTATCAGATTTATCGTGATTACATGTATAGATATGCAGGAAAGATAGGTATAGGTGATGAGAGATGTCGAGGGTATAAACATGTGTAAGAAAGAGAAACAATAAGGAGTCCAGTTGAGTAATACAGTGTGAAGCACGCCAGCAACATGTAATCAACACAACACGCCGCCTAAAATAACCGTAGAGCACTCAAACACCTTTCTGCTTTCCAGCTTGAACAAGAACACTAGCAGTACCAGCACGCTCCTCATACAACCGCCTCAGATCTTCAACCGATTGCTTTTTCAGATTCATTTTCTTAGGCTTCAGTGTTCTGCCTCTTGCAGCCCCATCTTCAGCTTCCGCACCACCCTTGTTTTGGTCTTTGGCAAAATTCTCGAAGCTGGGCATGCGCTGCATAAGGCTTGGGCTCGGAGTGCGTAGACGGGGCGGCGCGGCCGGAACGGGAAGGGTGCTTGCCTTTGTGGGCACGCTTATAATAGGAACTTGAGGGGTTACCGGGTAAACAGGTCGAGCGAGTGAGTTGATGCTAGGACTGCGGTTCATTTTTGTTGCAGAGAAGTGGATGCTTGGGCGGCGAAAAGCAGATTCTGTCGCTGGTGCCGAAACTGCGCTTTGCGGAGAGGTCATTTGAGGCGATGCTACACCTTCGCTTGATGCGTATGTGGATGACGGACCTCGCTTTACGGCAGAGTTGCTGTAGTAATTACCTGTAAGCCCAGGAAGCGCCATGCCGCCCATGGGTTGTCTATGAGCTTCATCCTGCGCGACGACGGCCTTGGAGACATTGTCAATCTGCGTCGAAGTCAGGGTTTTCCTTTTAGGAATGTTGAGTCTAGGCGCAACAGTAGCAGTAGTAGAAACGTGGGGAAATGAAGCGTCTTCTTGTGCGCCAATAGATGCTGACATGGGAAGGACTGGAACTGGATTACTCGTACCAGACTTCTTCTCATCCGACTGTCCATTCCATCGTGGTGGTACCTTGGGGGGCTGACCGATGCGATTGTCGTCATTTCGAGGTGGAGCAAAGCCATCAGTGGTCGCAGCGTAGGTCACAGGTGATTCGGCGACGTTTTCAGGGGCATCTGATATGACAGTAGAGTAGCGAGGAGGCACTGAAAGGGGCGGTGCAGGTTTCCGCTGAACAGAATCGGCAGAGGATTTTGCTGACGGTGCGCGAGACCGTGGTGGTAATGGAGGCGGCAATTCCTCACTCTGTGTCTGTTGTGGCTCGTGATAGGTAGGTAACTTTTCGTTGTCAAGTAGCGTTATACCACTCATCTGATCTTCCAGCGAGCCTTTGCTATCTGCAGAATCTCGCTTCGCATCTGCAGGATCTTCCCAGTCGTTCTCGTCTCCAGGTAGCTTGAGCTCTTGGTAGAAAGCTTCCTCAGTCTGCCCACATGCTTCTCTTAGCCCTTCAGTCCACATGTCAATTGCTTGCGTAAAGATTCTCCTAATTATGGAAGACATCTTAGCGTCTTCTAGCTGATCGGGACCACACAGCAATCCTGGTGCGAAACAAACAGCCAAGTTTTCGGCCGTCATTTTGTTTTCCTCTTCACGTGCGGCTATGGCACTCAAGAGAGGCAGGAGATGCCTACATAGGATCTCGCGGGATATGCCAGGTAACAAAGACCACTCTGAGGTTGGCGAAAATAGATCTGTGAGCTTTTCGAGTTCAAGGATTTCTTGGCTATCCCCATAGAGTCGCTTAAGATCTCGATACGAGTCTGTTGGGAAGATGGGCTGGCGCAGAGATGCGTACCATGCTTTGATCATAGCTGCTGCCATAAAGACCGAGTATGCGTCGGTTGGGACCACCTCAGCTAGTATCTCATCTTGGTGTTCTGCATGTGGATATGGCGGCAGGGGAAGTGTTGCGTCGTTGTCCTTCCAGATGATGTATTTCTGGCCCCTATCATATGCCTCCTTCAACGCGTCGCGCAGCCTCGAGTGTGGGGGTACACGGAAGAGACCCTCGGAAGTGATGTTCTGCTCCATGAGCACGAAGCTTGTTGTTTCTCGCAAGACGCGGGGAAAGCGTGTCTTGCCATTAGTGGCTGTAGGGAAGGGAGTGCGGGCACCGAATGCTCGCTTCCCACTGCCATTGAAGGCAGAAATGTGCTCTGACACTCGGCGGTCGGCAAGATAGGTCGAAGGAGGAATCAAGAGGTTTTGGATCTGGATTTCGTGGGCAAGCTGAGTCAAGTTGGATACTGGAAGGAGTCAGCATTGGTGCGCGCTAGGGGGACATGTAGATACGTACGATGGTAGATCTTTCTCCTGAACTTGGGGCTGACAATGGTAGAGAAGATCTCGGTCAGTATCCTCACCCAAGCTTTCTCGTGCACAATGTATAGTCTTTGTAGCCTCTTTCGCATGGCCCTGGACAGAACATGGTACGCCTGTAGAAACCAGCCCCAGCCAGGCCGGTGCTTCTTGCTAGTCACGGAGCCATCGCCATCTCCTGCAAAGAAGACGACCTCGTACTCGAACCCCTTGAGTAACTCGTCTTCTTCCGGCAGACGCGCAAGAACATAAGGCAACAGGGAGTCGTAGTCTGCTTCGTGCGAGTCTGGGAGAGCGGCGGCGTTGAGGATGAAGACGGGCCTTCCCTCGTGCGAAGGAAGCGGCGAGCGGTAGAGGACGGAAGCCGCGATTTTGGCCAGGTCGGGGGAGTAGTTGGAACTATGCTGTGGTGGGGGTACTGCTGAGAGCGAGGAGCTGCGCAGCCGACTGGCGATGTGAGCACGCACGCCGCTCATGGCGCCGAACTATGGTGGTGGGGAGCTTCAGTCAGGGTTGCGGTTGACGGGGGACGAGAATCGAGGGCGAATCGAGTATATGAGCACGTGTGCAGAGAATACCTAGGTATTTGGAAGAGTTGGCCGAGGGCCTGAGGCGGTGCGGCGGTGCGGCTTATGCGGAGATGCACCGCTCGAACTATAAACAATCCTTTGGTACGTCACATTCACGAGCGGCAACAGGGTCTCAACTTTCTTAGCGCAGTCGAGCACGGACGTGGCTGGCTCTGATTTGGCTCTACTACTCTAGAGTCCCATGTGTTTCAGATGCCGCGTCGCCTCTACGAAGAAGCTAGCTGTCTTCCAGCTGGTACCTTTCATATGCACTGAAGGTACGCGCGCCAACTTCTGTATAGAGGCAAACAGGATAACGCCGACTGTATACTTTTAGCCTACATTATAATTAGCTACAGCCCGACAAAACAAACTATCTCTATCGTAAGATGCTGCTCAGCAATCCAAGGCCCAAGCATTGCTGGCGTGGGGCCAGATTTGGGATTCGCCCTGCAGAAGACGCGCGGGGGGCTGCACATGTAATATCACGCATTACGGTCAAGACAAGATACCCATGACTGAATAGTACTGGGCATCATTTTTCGCCTGGGCGGCAAACTCTACTTCCAAGTATCGATAATCATTCCATGACATGACACGCGTTTGCTGTGAGGCGCTCCCGCTGATCAAGTCGCACATTGCGCAGCATGGCCCCCCAGCGCTACTCATCCGTCTCCGAGCCTGTGCCATCGCCTGCACCCTCAGCAGCCTGTCCATCGAATACTAACTGCACGCCTTCTTCTTGCAACCTCCTTCGTAACATCTGGAAGCGGTGTGTTCTCTCGCCAAACTCTTCCATACTGCTGTTCGCTTCCTCCAGCACCCGTGCTAACCCTTCCTGCTCCAGACCTGGCTGCACCAACCTGTCTATTCCTATGCTTTGGAAATATATTTGGAATTGTTCGAGTTCGGCTAGTAGCTCTTCTCGCACCGCAGGATCGCGGGGGCGCCCTGAGAGTGCTCCAGCTACAGAAGCATCGTAGGATTCTATGCTGTCATCAGGAGGCAGTGGGTCAGATACTGATGTGAACTTGGCCTTGACTTTGGGATCGAGAAGAGCCATGAGCGGTTGGTTATCCGAAAGAATGACATGCCTGCCAAGGTCCGTCTCTGGCATTTGCGCAAGCCAGTATGGGTCCTCCCCAGCTCCCAGCTCTTCTTCGAAAGAGTAGCAGATTTCCACAAGCAAAGTCGTTCCTTCGGTGTTGTTCCACAAGTCCTTCGCCTTGGGTACATAAAGCTGGCATAATAGTTCTTGGTACTCGCCGTTTGGTTCTTTTCCCCATACAGGTTTTGGTATTGGGGAAATGTCCAACTCTTTGCACAGGCGCGCCGCTAGCCATGGGTACTCTTTTACTGCGTTACGCAACGTCGAGCGTGCTTTTTGTGGCTGCTTGACACGATCGTGAGCAAGCGCAACACTGAAGGCGAGGTTTGGCGGAACCTTCCACTCTCGCTGTAGATAGTCTGATTCTACCAGGTCAATCAGGGCTCCCGGTTCTCGCCCCCTTAGGGCTAATTGGTCTATAAGTAACCGAAGACAATAAGGATCGTGTTCAGGGTCCATGGCAAGTAGCATCTTAGCCCACTCGAACGACGTGCGCCATGTCGCGCGAACACCCAGTGTGGCTATGTAGCGCCATACAGCAAGCCAAAATTCGCGGTTTTCCGGACGGCGAAAGTCCATACGGGCTTTGCCGGACGCCAGGTTTGCAGAGAAGGTGGAATGCACAGAGCGTCCAAAAGTGAAAAGGGCGCGCTCTAACATGTCGGACGCAGCAGCAGCCTCTCTTTGTTGCTTTGCAATTTCGGATACCTGGAGCAGAGTGGAAATGTGGAAGGCTAAGGACAGATTTAGTATTTTGACTTGAATAAAACACAAGGGGACTTACGGTTGTGATGCAGGAGTTGGATCATACGCTCAGAGTCCATGCTTGCAACGCAAATCTGGAACTGTCGCTGGACATCCTGATACGTTTTGTTGTGAACAAACCTGTACTCGACTGTGCCATCTGGTCGCTTCTCAACAATCTCCATGCCGAGACCACCAGAGGTAGCCCGTGGCCACTCCTCTTTGCCTTGAATAAAAATGTTTCGTCGAAGTCCCAAAGATGCAAGGTTGCGATTGCCAGGGGCGTTACGCCCTGCGATTGCAGCGGCGATGCCACCTTGCTGACCACGTTGTCGAGGCCGCGCCTCATCTTCGGCACTTTGCACTGCTGCTCGACCAAAGAGCCTCTTCATCTCGTTGGCGGCATGAAGATGTTGTGTGTCCACACTGAGCACGGAAAAGAGCTGTTTTTTCTCTTCACTAATAGTGTCCTGCTGATCGGACCCAGTCTCCGTCCGACCGTTCATGGCCATATTAAGAGCAAGCAATGCCTCATCGATCTCATCGAGATCTGACTTCTTGGCTGAAGCAGCAGTCTTGTCGGCATCTGTAGCCTTGCCTTTAGCTTTTGCCTTCTTTTTTTTCTTCTTGCTCTTCTTTGAGGGCTTTGATGCAGGCATAGACTCGGCCTCGGCCTGTCCATCAGAATCTCCAACCTTGGGTTTGACGTCCTGGTCTGCGTCTTCTTGTTCCTCCTCATCTTCTTCTTCATCTTCTTCACCACCATCGCCTAGCATCGCGAACAAGCTGGGTTTCGCCGTTGTCTTGGGCGCCACGTCAGGCTCCGACTCGTCCTCGTCTTGGTCATCTTGAGCAAGTTTTTCCTGTATCTGCTTCTCTTCAAGTTCTCGCTGCGCCCGGCGCAACGCTCGCGAAGACATTTTGTTGCCTCGAAAATTATGTGGTTGCGGTAACGTGATGACGTCGTAGTGGTGGTTTGGAATGTTAGCCGCAGGCGCAATCGGCTTTGTACGAACAGGGGATAATTGGCCCCGCTTAGGCGCTTGGATGTAGCGTTCTCCCGAACTGCACCATGATTTCACTGCTGTAGTCCATCGTGCTGGCCTACCTCACTTCAACGATCCTTCACTCCACCTGCCAGATGCGGGCTGCCTTTCAAGTGCTTCGCTCTGCGCGCCGCCCGTGCCTGCGCAAGCTTGCCCGCAGTCGTGTCGGCGTCTTCGCGCCGAGCAATGGCCTAGGCTTCCGGGCTCATCATCACCATCACTACCGCCAGCGCACCTCCCCCAACGTCCTTACCTCGTCCATGCAGTTACGTGCCCTCACAGGTGCGTTAGTGGCTGCCGCCTTCGCCTCGGGTGCCTTCTATGCTTACAGCGACAAATCCTCGACAGGACATTCGCATTCACCCGCCGATCAAGCGAGGAACCTGACCAACGCCGCGAGTAGCGAGCCTACACGAAAGGCTCTGGTCGTCGGCCCCGGTGAACTTTATACGGGAACAATCACCGGCACTGGCCCAATCTCAAAAGAGACGGATGACTACGGTAGAAAGGTGCTGGAGATGCTGGACCCCGACCAAGCTACTGCCAAGTTGAGGAAAAACGAGGAGTCGTGGCTTGTAGGGAGGGGACAGGGAGTTGTGCGATACGACGTGGTGCAGATCCCCAGCAACTCTCCGATCGAAGATGACCATGCCGAGAAGATTATCGAGGTACCATCAAATCTGGCAGCTACCGACAATGGCGCTCCCGCCAGCGACTGGATGTTCTGGGGTGTTTTCGACGGACACAGGTAGGCTTGCCCTATATCAAGGTTACGCGTCATTTCAATGCTAATGTCCACAGTGGCTGGGTTACTTCAGCCAAACTCCGTCAAACGCTCATTTCCTATGTCGCACGCGAGCTCAACACGACCTACAAGTCCGCCGTCGAGGACCCTGCACTCCACTTCCCGAGCTCCGATGCTATTGACAAAGCCATCAAGACGGGCTTCATCAAGCTAGACAACGAGATCGTACACGAATCTGTCAAAAAGGTTCGGAAGGCTCAGTCAAAGATCGCTGCTGCCGAGCTGCTTGCCCCCGCCTTGTCCGGTTCTTGTGCACTTTTATCCTTCTACGATAGCCAGTCAAAACTGCTGCGAGTTGCCTGCACGGGTGACTCGCGCGCTATCCTAGGTCGACGAGGCCCAAATGGCAAGTGGACAGTGACACCTCTGTCTGAAGACCAAACTGGCGGCACCACAAGCGAGGCAGAGCGATTACGCCGAGAACACCCAGGTGAGCCCAATGTGGTACGTAACGGTCGCATCCTAGGTGGGCTGGAGCCATCCCGTGCTTTTGGCGACGCCTCCTACAAGTGGTCGCTCGAGACGAATGCAGAGCTCAAGAAGTCCTACTTTTCACGGTCACCGTCAACGCTACTCAAAACTCCCCCATATGTCACTGCTGAGCCTGTTATTACCACAACCAAAGTAGAGCCTGAAAAAGGCGACTTTGTGGTCATGGCTACTGACGGTTTGTGGGAAATGCTTACCAACGAAGAGGTCGTTGGCCTAGTTGGGCAATGGCTCGATGCTCAGGGCAACCCGAGCAGTCAAGGTTCACAGGCTCAGTCCTGGCTCAAAAGTTGGTGGTCAACACAAAAGCAACTGCCTGTCGAGCAAAAGCCAGGTGAGAAAGGGGAGGGGCAGCGTGCACCAATCCGCCAGCAGCAGTGGGGTACCAAGACCAGCCTGAACGAGCGTTTCGTAGTCGAAGACAAGAATGCAGCAACTCATCTTGTTCGAAACGCACTTGGCGGAAAGGACCAAGATCAGCTGAGTGCACTGCTCACTCTTCCAAGTCCCTTTTCTCGACGATACAGAGATGATTTGACAGTTGAAGTCATCTTCTTTGGAGAGGGTACAGGCACTGGCAACGTTACCCGGAATCAGGAAGCGAGCGCCGCAGAAGCTGAGGCCAAGGCAAAGCTATAAAGCGACATCTCGTTTCTAAATCTGAAGATATATGTAGTGATATCCTTGAGCGAGCTGACATGCGGCTCACGGCGTTTGTGGGCTCTTTCGAGTATGGCGTTTGGTAAGAGCATGACGCGCCCAGCGAATCTCTTTTTGAGTTACACCGTAGCATAGCATCGCTTTCGAATCCTGAACTGTAGTGAACCAGGTTCTCGACCTGTTTAATTCACCTCTCTGGGTGCACATGATTATTTCTCTGTTGCGTTTGGCTCTTTCTACACGCGCAGATGATGCCATCTCTGTGTGCATTCGAATCTTCGTGCGTATGATTATATACCCGCGTGAATCCGATTCCATCACGACGTGCTCGTGTGTCCATTACTCCTTTCTGGTTAGATTCCGCAACCTCCGCATGATGTCATGGTTGCGACTAGAAGCATCATGAACCGCCCACAATACTGCAAAACTTGGTTAAAGCTCTGGTAATTTAGTACTCCACAGCCATTTTACACTTGTCGTACTTTGCTGTCCGAATTTCCAACTTCTTCATTTATCTGAATAAACATAATGGCCGAATCACTAGCAGCATTCCGTGACCGCAGGTCGAAGGATCTCCGCCAGCTTGCAGAAGAACATCTGCAACATGAGTAAGCAGCTTCATACTGCCGCCTAGGACAGCAATGTCTAACCGAGAACAGCCTCAACCAACAAGATCGCGACATACTTCAGAAAGCGGGCGGCAAGGTTTCGACGCACACTGGTTTCGCATCAGCAGTCGGGCTAGGTCTAGGACTCTATACGGCATTCCGACTACGAGCTATGCGCCTTGCATACTTCAGAGCTTTCCGAGCCATGGAGAAGCCGGTAGAAGTGCGCTTCGCAGATGGTCGTACTGAGCCTATCCCAGACATCACAGCGAAAATATCTGGGCCTTCACGCTGGGGCGATGCTGCGACCTACTTCCTCTTTTCCGTTGGCGGCCTCTTCCTTGGTGGTGAACTGGGTCTGTTGACGGGTACAGCCAGCGCAGCGAGAACGGTTACCAAGGACCCGGCGAGTAGGGAGAGGATTGAGAAGGCGTTTAAGAATTACCGAATTGATGTGCTACAGAGAGAGATTGAGCAGCTGAAGGGCAAGAGTAAATTCGAGGAGTTCTTTAGTAGTGGGCCGTCTAGTGCGTAGGTCGTCAAGCCTACGGCCTGAGCTGTAGTATCTGGGAAGCTGCATTTCACGTACGTGTATATATAGTTTTGTTCAGGCGGCATACTTGCCCATCTTTATGTCTGACAAGCCCTTAGCAGCATACAACTGACATATGACTGCAGCAACCACTAACGTAATTTTTCCCACTATCCAAGTGAACCAAACCATTCAGAATCATGGATGTATACCCTGTATGCATGCGCATCGATATCGATGCTGCTACGTTTTTGACGTGCATGCCATTCTTGTAGCCATCGCAGCCTCGTCGTTCCAGACTCGCGCACATGACGTGTCGCGCTAAAATGGTGGCGCGGCTGTTGCAGATCGTTGGATGAGAGACAAGACCCGCGTGGCTCGCAACCTTAAAACAGAGCTTTACGTCATAGCATATTGCCTAACTAGGGAGTCCCGGGTGGTCCGTTCGGGGGGGCTTGGAAAACAATCGTCGTCTGGAATTTCTCAACAGCAGCAGCTTCTTTGCAGCAGGTATCGTTTCTTTAACTGCGTATTTCTCCGCATCCTCTCGCTCTCGACGCCGTTTGTGCCCATTGTACGACGTTGTACCCAGCGTACTCATTTACCCCGTACTCGGATCGAACGGCACTGCATAGCAACCAGACCCGCTGGAACTTCCACTGCATACACCTGGACGTCTGTACAGCTCTCGCTATCACTCGAGAAGGATTGACATAGCCGATATCTGTTCCCACCTGTGAGCCTATAATCTGGTCGCGAATTTAAACAACAACCACCCCTGTGGCGATCATGAAGGGGGCGATACTTTCCGTGGTGTGGCTTGCGGGCCTCACTGCAGCCCAGAGTAGCTCGGCCTCGGTGACTCCATCAGTCATCACCTTATCTGGATCGCAGCGGAGTCTGACGGGCGATGATGCGGCTCCCAACCCAACCGTTCCTTCGGATTTCGAGGGCAGCACATTTGCGACCATAACCTCGCCTGCGTCTTCTGGACCGTCTGGTAGCACTTTCTCGGCCAATGGCACGGCCTCACTTACAAGCACTCAAGACCCCGTTACAAACATCGGAGGAGGGAACAGGACATTGACACCGACTGGCACTGGGACAGCTCCGGCGCTGCCATCAAACACACAGCCGTGTAATAACTATCTGGAGTTTTGCAACCGCAAGTACTCCAATATCACCGAAGTAGCTGCGCACAATTCGCCCTACACGCGACAGAATAACATTGCGCGCAACCAAGAGTATGGCGTGACACAACAACTGAACGACGGTATCCGCATGCTGCAGGGCTCAGCCCACTACGTCAATGGCACGCTCTACTATTGCCATTCGTCTTGCGACCTGCTCAACGCTGGTACTGTGGAAGACTACCTTCGTGAAGTCACCGCATGGGTAGAAGCACACCCCTTCGACGTCATCACGATTCTCTTCGGCAACTCCAACTGGGACGAAACAACCGACGATGGCAAGCCACTCGTCACATCCTCCAACTTCGCTGATCCGATCGAGAAGTCTGGCCTGATCGAATACGTCTACCAGCCACCAAAGACCGCCATGGAACTCGATGACTGGCCAACGCTCGGCGAACTTATCCTTCACAACAACCGTGTCATTACATTCATCGACTACAACTTCGATACTGATGCGGTTCCATACATGCTATGGGAGTTTTACAATATGTGGGAAACACCCTTCTCTCCCACCGACCCCGATTTCCCATGTACGCTTGGCAGGCCCGAAGGGATGGCTGAGGAGAAGATGAGAGATATCATGTACATGGCAAACCACAACTTGAATGCCGAGATTTCATTTGCTGGATTGAACCTTCTGGTACCTAATGTAGCCCAGATCAACCAGACCAACGGTCTGGAAGGAGAGGGCAGCCTGGGTGCTATGACCAACACTTGCACTAGTGCGTATTCCCACACTTCCAGCTCAGTTTCTCCTCTTGCAACTTGCTAACACGTCTCTCGCAGCTAACTGGGACCGCCCACCGAACTTCCTCCTCGTCGACTTCTATAACCAAGGGCCTATCAACGGTTCCGTCTTCGAAGTTGCTGCCCGTGCAAACAACGTTACGTATGACCGTGAGTGCTGCGGTACTACATCTGTCGCCAATGTGTTACTGCGACCTAGTGCTACTTACTTTGGCTTCGTGGTTGCGATTGCTGCCGCATTGGTCCTATGACCTCCTTCGACGGTTGAAGTCGTCTAATTGGGTAATTGATCGCTAGTTGGAAGCATGGGTTCCGAGGTACATAAGCATGGGTCAGGCGTTTACCGGTCGAGATAGTTTGTGTTCTTCTTGTATCATGATAGCGATTGTAAGCGATTTTGTGTAGGCCCAGCATGTATTCAACTTTCACGTCGTTTTCATACCCATCACCTTTGTCTCCCTTTTTTGTATCATCGCAGTATGGACCCTAGAGAGTAGTGGCCAACTCGGTTACTCACTGCTGAATAGAGATAAAGACAGTAGAGATGGAGCTTCCGTGGGCGAATTTGAGATGAGTGGGTGACGATGAGTGTCCGCAACATGTCGCACTAGTGTACGCTGTTCATTGCGTTTGTTGTTGACTCGCCTTGATTTTTCTACAACCACATCCTTAATACCTCGTTACTCTTTTGCACTACCAAGCTACCTGAACGGAATCGCGCAATGTCTGCTTCCGCGACAGGATTGGCAGATCAATATCAGATCTTGGATGTTAGCCCCGATGCCGCCCATGATACCACTGAGGATGCTTTCCATAGGCTGTCAAGAGAAAACCATCCTGACAAAGCTACCCACGATAAAAATAAACCCGAGCATCAGAAACAGGACATACTCAGAATACATGCGTCTGATAAAGCGCTTGTCAATGCGATGATTCTGCGGGTCCACGTCAACAAATTCCACCAGGGCAGAAAAAGATAGGTAAACCTTGACGACGATATTACAAGGAGCATCAGAATAATGAGCCATGGCCGCCAGCACGGTTCGACCAACGTCTATAAAAAAAAGGCTCTAAATCTGGATTTACCATGGGACAGCTTTGTTTGTACCTTTCCACCATAAGAGAGACATAGGATGCGTTCATGGCAATACCATTATGTCAAGCACCAACTGAAAGATGGAATATGGATGAAATCGGCATCACCATTGCGGAACCCCGTGCTCAGGACAACTATCGTTGGGTAGACTTTGTGCAATGGCTATCCGCGGATGAGAAGTTTGCTGACAAGAGTTACTCTAGAGCGATAGTCTATACCATCCGTGACACATTCTATGTCACTTTTGGTGTACACCTAGGGAAGCTCAATCATTTCCGCAATTCTTCCGTGTTCATGTTACTAGTCAGCTCGTTGCGCCAAGTTAATCTTTTGCTCCACAATGACCATACTTTATGACGCCGCAGATGATCATGGTTTATGATAACATACATTATATCTAGAGTTGAATCACTCCATCTTGTGGCACTATGAAGACGCAGAACAGACGAGCTACTAACAGATTCTGTGGTTTCGAAAAAGAAAAAAGGGAATAGGAGATGATTGCCTTGAATATCAGAAATCACCGCACTGAATGCTGCTCAATCTCGTCGAGACCGAGAGAGTATTGCTTCCTTCGCCACCACCAGACTCGAGTACGTGTTTCGAGTGAGAGACATTAGGCACTGCAGAATTTTGTTCTATCAGAAAATAGGTACATGTCTCTTTCAACTACGAACAACACAGCGATGCGTGACTTACATGTGCTACAGGAAAGTCAATATATTTACGTTCTATTGAAGTCCGCAATACAGACAAGCTTGGTGTAGATTTCGAAGATTTGAAGTGGCTTAGGTTGCGATTGCGTTGTCGCAGGACCGACAAGTCGCATTCATCGATGTGGCATTCGTATCTTCCTTTCACGTTTCAACAAAAGGGTTCAAAGCGCATAATATTGAGAACATTAGCTATATAGACATCCTCACAAAAAGGAACACAATCTTACGATATTGGTCGTGACAATGGTGTACTAGCAATGATTGTATTTGGCTACGAAGTTGCCATACGTAAGATGTGAATGAACCATCTATGCTAGGTCGGGTCCCAAATGTAAACAATCCCGTGGTATCTCCCTGTTACGCCATATGCGATATAAAAACCAGTTCTTTCAGCGTAGACACGTCGAACAACGCGCCGAGGTACAAGCTTGTCAACTGCTGCTCATCGAACTTGATGAGCTCGGTGTACGAGTCCGTACAGGTTCGATGGCCAAGCTATCACTCCGCGGCGCTAATCCCTCGGGCCAACTGCGCCTTTCTCTGTGTTCAACAGAGGGCAGTCTCTCATCTTCCTTATTTAAACTTAACCTCTTCTTGACTTTACTCCATGTCCTCAGTTTCTCGCCTGTGGAACCCCGTCGCTTCTCCCCAGCCTCCGATTCTTTCCTCGTCTTTTCGTCGCGCACAGGGTCGGAGAGATTCCGGGATGCAGGTAGTAAGTTGAGGTAGATAGGATACAATGCACCACCAGCATAGGCTGCCGTGATGACGCAGAAAGCGTATTGTGCATTGTTGATCTTGAGTGCGGCGTACATAATTGGAGGAATGACGGCTCCTCCGCCAATAGCTGCCGTCAGAAGTACGGAAGCATCTTTCGTATGCTTGCCCATACCTCGTATCC
>Ga0268250_10000412_pt1 | contig 20538 bp, 22 predicted proteins | sample AgamicAsSfe_FD_200448 | JGI IMG/M metagenome (GOLD analysis project Ga0268250, IMG submission 200448) | Agave microbial communities from Guanajuato, Mexico - As.Sf.e (v2) (version 2) | ecosystem: Host-associated > Plants > Phyllosphere > Phylloplane/Leaf | place: Guanajuato, Mexico | collected... | reverse complement strand
AAGTGCCAGTGAGTGAATACGCGTTTAAGCATACGTTTGCCAATCTTGCCGCTCTGCTTCGTACCCTGGCTTTGCATGCGTGCAACGGCGAGCTTTCTCTCGTCTTCTGTCAGCCACCAAACCTTTGGACTAGTGGGAAGTCCAGGGTATAGGAAGAAGCCAGCGAGACCAATAGGCAAAGAGATGGATCCATCGATAATGAACAACCTGCAGTTGTGAACACACGAAGTCAGTGTATGTCTCACATGCATTTCGTACAGCCAATACTTACCAGCGCCATCCCGACATCCCATGGACTCCGTCGAGGTTCTTGTGGGCAGCGGCTTGTAGATAGCCGCTAAACATAGCGCCAGCATTGCTCGAAACATACCAGACACCGGCGCGCTTGAACACCTCATCAGCGCGGTACCAGGAAGTGAGAAGATAGATCGAGCCAGTCGAAGCAGGCGTTTCTAGGACACCGAGAAGGAAGCGAAGCCCGTAGATCTGCGGTACGCTGCTCAAGTGGGACTGCGTGAAAGTCAGGATAGACCAGGCGCATTCCATGGTCGGAACGTAATAGCGAGCCAGCTTTGGACGTGAGATGATCATCATGCTCGGTATTTCGAAGATCATGTAACCGATGTTGTAGCTGGATGATATGAGACATTGTTTCATGGCAAGGCTTTTTAGCCATACTTACAAAGTCCCGAAGAGCGAATATTCGTTGCCCTTTATCGCCAACTCTTCCCGCATGCCAGACCAATACGCGGTATTGAGTGCGTTCTGATCCAGCCACTTTATGTAGAAGCAAAGGCAACACAAAGTAAGCAAGACGCAGTCGAGCTTTCGTACTAATCGTTTTTCTTCGGGAGAGTAATGACTCGGATACCACTGTACACTATGAGCGAATGCCATAACCATGTGCGCCTGCAAAACTCACATCGAAGATGTACATCCAAGCAACCCAGAAAGAGCGGTTAGGCTTCTCGGTGGCGGAGCTTACGACAATCTCTTTGCCATTGACCATGACGACGTTGCGTTCGCCGTCGGGCGTCATGACCTTGATCTCATCTTGAGAAGGCGGCATTGTCGTGCGCGGTCGTCAAGAAAGAACTTTGGTGCGGTGGTATAATGCAGGCGCTGGAAGTGCTGCTTCGTTGGAGTTTCTTCACAACAAAGTATTCTCCACCCGAGTTTAAGTATCATGAGCTCTGCCATGAACACTGAGCGAAAACCAAGTCTTTGCCATTCTGGTTTCCTATCCTTTGCCAGTCGTGTCGGTCAGAGTTCCTTGCTGCTGCATACCCCGCGGGTTGTGGCGCTTTCCCATGGGGTAAGGGCTGCAGTACACAGTTGGTGGAAACCCAATCACGAGCGTGTGGGGCTGTTGCTGGCGTCGTTTCGGACCCTTGGCAGCGGGCTTCGGGCTATCGCGAACATTAGATTCGTCCCATCTCACACAAGACACACGTCTCGGAGCATTGGCAGTTCGCGTTTCCATACCCCGAAACCACATCACCTGAAATTCGCCATGGCTATGTACATAGTAGCCGCATCCCTTTCATGGGGTGATCGTTCTAGCTTCGATTCGATTCTCTCACGTTACAGACGACCGCGCGTAGCAAACGCCATCCCTATTGCGAGAATTCAGCATCCTCCCTGACTTTGGAGTGCCAGCAACGAAGATATCACGCTACGTTAAACCGATCACATGGATCCACTCGTGACGAACCTCGTCGAACCACAAGACGATTCATCGCAAGCGCCTTCCAAACTAGCGGAAGATGTGAAGCCAGAAGACGACCTCTTGATACTCAAGCCAGTACAAGAAAGAACTCAACACGATGTTTCCGACAATCTCGGCTTCGCTCTCACGGAGGAAGCTATCCCAGCAGCGAGCGTAGGGTCCTCAGGAAGCAGCGTTGAGGAAGACTCATCTGAGCATGACACGACGACACCAAGCAGCAGTGTACCGCCATCAGAAAGCGGGAACCTGGACTGCGCAACCCATCACTTCACCTCAAACACTGCGATAGCCGATCTCGTACCGGAGCTGTTCACTGAAAACATCATGGCCAAAGTCCTTCGAACCGCACAGGCTGCTATGTCCTCCCTTCCTACCGCATTTCCAGAGATTGTCCCACAGCAGGACAACCACGATGGTAGCTATAGCTTACGCGAAGCTGACTTTTGGACTTGCGGCTTCTTCCCCGGGACCATGTACAGCATGTTGGAGAGGCTCATTAAATACCCTCAGCGTATGCATCTCTCTAGTTCGGTTGATCTGAAACATCTTCGAAATCAACTCACTATCTTATGTCGCACCTGGGCCGAGCCGATTCGAGGTATGGACGAGCGAACCGATACCCATGATATCGGTTTCATTGTCATGCCAGCACTCCGCACTGACTGGGAACTGTTCGGAAATCAGCAGAGTCTGGATTCTATCGTCAAGGCTGCGCATAGTCTGGCGACGCGATATGTTCCTACAGCTGGTGCCATTAGAAGCTGGGACTTGCTGAAGAAGAAGAACATAGAGATCATCGACCAAGATGAGAATATGATCGTTATCATCGACAGCATGTGTAATCTCGATCTGCTGTATTATGCGGCACATCATGCGCAAGACTCCAAACTTGCGGAAATTGCCACTACACACGCTGCCACACTCTTGCACAGCCATCTGCGGCCCGAGCCAATGCTATCCGCATCAAAAGATGCCTACAGAGGTCAATGGTATTCGACTTGCCACGTCGCAAACATTGATCCAAGAACAGGCGAATTGAAGCAACGAATAACGGCACAAGGATACGAGCACGATTCGACGTGGAGTCGTGGCCAGGCATGGGGTATACTCGGATACGCGGAGACGTACATGTGGACAAGAGACCATAGGTTCCTGGAGGCAGCCTGTGGACTCGCAGAATATTTCTTGTATCGTCTAAAGACATCACCTGTCTGTGTGTCTTGTGCGCGCTACGTGCCTTTGTGGGACTTTGATGCACCAATCGAGAACGAGGATGAACCGTTGCGCGACTCTTCTGCAGGCACCATCGCCGCCAACGGAATGCTATTGCTATCGCAAGCATTAGCGGGTATCGGGCAGACTCAGTTGTCACTGAGATTTCGGAACACAGCGTTGCGCATAGTTCAAGACACACTCAGCTTTGCGCTAGCACCAGAGAAGGCTCGGCTTGTCAGTGGCTCATATCATCAGATTCGTGCGGAGGAGACATCGCCAGAACGTCGTTACGATGGGATGTTGAAGTTTGGAACTGCAAACAACAATGCGAATGCGCGTAAGCGTTACGCCAATCATGGCCTAGTTTATGGAGACTACTATCTGGTGGAATTTGGTAATAGGTTGTTACGAACGGGCCTAGTATAAGCCAGGTGAATCTTCGGCAAGCGCAAACAGGCAAATGTGCATTGTCATGTCTTGATCAAGACATCTCTGGTGTAGAAGACTAGGATCATTTCAACGAGTGGAGAACGTCTGATCGTTACTAGCTCGGTTAATCATTAGTGTCACTGTATATCTCGAGGCACTAGACTATATACTGATTGGGTCGCGCCAATGCGGAGAACCTGGCTGCCCTCTCGGTCGTTCGGGGCATCTCGACCGGTGTTCGGATGGATCATTTACATAAGGGTATAGTTAGTCCTAGCTCTCAGTAAACGCATGCCATGTCAGATGAAACTTTCAAGGACAGGTCAAATGAGCAGCCTGATTGTGAGCTGAAGCAAGCTTCTGGCACGCCGTATGGCCTCGCTTGCAATTCGTGCCGGAAAGCGAAACTGCGCTGTTCGAGAGACAGACCCAGTTGCCTACACTGTAGGAAGACAGGTAAAGTATCACATGGTTACGCAGTTCGGTTCCATCCGCTAATATCCAGCAGGAGAAGAATGCGAATACGAGTCGAAACGTATCAAGCCGGGCTTAAAGTCAGGAGCTATTGACAATCTGCATAGAAGGATTGACGAGTTAGAACAGCGCTTCAACGCGCAAGAATCTCGTCTTGAACAGTGCAACCACGGCTCACCACATGAAACTGGACATACACGTCAGAGTTCAAGCAAGTCGGCAGCTTACAGCATCTTGGCTCTGTTGGCCAAGGAACTGCCCAAGCTGACTGATGGCTTATCGAATGGAGGAGTTGCCACGCCGGCAACAAACGAGGAGAGCAATAAAAGGAGACGTCTAGCAGACAAAGACAATATTAATCTCCATACGTTGGACTCAGATGAAGTGCCTCCTCTACCCCAGGCTGAAATGCTGGAAGCTACCGTTGCAGCATACTTTTCCCATGTTCATCCTTGGATCCCGATGATTCATCAGGCTAGGTTTCTTCAACGCTTCAGCATAGAGCCGCAGCGTAGAAAGCTCTCAGTAGTCATCCAAGCTATGATCCTAGCCGCTTCCAAATTCGTACCTGGCTCACGAGGAGGTCACGTTGAACAAGCGCGCAGGTGGGTTGTCTGCACAGCTATGGAGACTCTATCACTTGAGAGCCTCCAAGCGCTGACTATACTGGCTTTCGATGATATTGGGAACGGACAAGCATCAAAAGCCTGGGCCATCATCGGATCAATGACGCGTACCGTTGAATACATGGGCTTGGCACAGGAGCAAGAGGATAGTGAGCTTCACCCTTTTTGCCAAGCATACGCATGCCTAGAGAATACCGACGATTGGACAGAAGAGGAAGAACGGCGGAGAGTCTTCTGGAATGTTTTCCTCCTTGATCGATTCTGCTCGGTAACTATGGGCTGGAGTACGAGTTTAACCTCTGATGATGTCTTTCGGAGACTGCCCTGTGACGGTCACCTGTGGCGCAAGCAGAATGCTGTCTTGACGCCTTACTTCGGCATTTGGGACAAGTCAAAAGGTCGCATCGGCAACCCGATCGGCTTCATCTCACAGCCTATATCTCTGATCGATGAGTCATCCGCCACTGAGACCGCAGCCCATGGCCAGATGAGAGGGACACCATCAATCGACATGGGTCAAAACGGAGCGGCAGATATGTCCACGGTCGGTGCTTTTGCGTACAACATCGAAGCAACCGAGTCTATGAGTCGCGTAGTGAGCTATTTTCTCCAACAAAAAGTCAATGTTCGAAACCAAGGCGAGATCAGCTCTTGGCTCACTCGATTTAAAGAGCTAGATCTTCGCTTGGTGCATTGGAAGATGCTGCTACCTCAGAAATGGAAGGCCAATCCTAACTTAACAAGACAGGTTCCCTTGATGGTAAGCATTCGAACAATTGATGCATTACAGACATCAAGTAACATCTGTTAGGACCCGAATTTAACTACAGCTCATGTCACACATAACGCTTCGATGATACTGCTTCATCAGCTCATCGCTTATCCACCTCCACACTGGGGCTTTCGAAACCGATTACCTAGCACTTGCAGCGCAGAGGCTTGCTACACTGCTGGTACTGAGATTGCAACCATTACAGAGAAATACCTCACAAAGTCGTCGCCTACATCACCGGTTGGATGCCAGTATGCTTTCTGCCTGTTCGTTGCTGCCAGGGTACTTTTAGCTCATTGGCGGTACACACGTGAGAACAACCTGGCCCCCGAGTTCTGGTCCATCTTGCACAGCCTTGAGGAAATGTCAAGGCGATGGATCGCCTTTTCCGGTCGATTACATTGCGAGGAGAACCTGTTCAGCCAGTATCACCGTCGGCTAAGGAGATTACATGAGCGCTGCGCAGAAGATGAAAACTTTCGACTTAACATCATGGACTATACCAAGGATATCGATGATCGTCGTGGTACCAGTGAGCCGTCGCAATCTTTTCGCACATGGCCAAATGTTGGGGTGACTCTGCCATTGGACGACCTGGACTTATCCCTGCTGAGTCCGGAGTTCAACACCGACCCCATGCTTGATCAGGATTTTATAGACATGGATCGTGTCATTGCTTTCGAGGACGGCAGCATGTTCACTTCGTCATTCGATCTTGGGGCTAATGGGTGGTAATGTAAGCCGTGTTATGGCCTGCCACTCCACAAGTGAACATTCACATTGGACAAACAGATTCTCTGCCATGATAATCAGCTTGGCGGCTTCAAATGACCACAGTAATAGTAATCAACGCGGATATTCGTGCGTTGTGTATACATGAATAGAGACGTACTGAGTTTTATACGTGGTTATGCCGTGTGCAGGTCAGGCGGATGAAATTGAGCCAGTGAGTAGCGACGGCAATAACTTGCAGCCCATTGACAATCCTACCTTACAGTTTTTGAGGTCGGTCTGCAGGCTGTGTTGGAAAGCTATGATGGTGGGGAATTTCTCTTAAATCTGGAGATCCCAAAAGCGGTTCACGGCTCAGAACTAGAAAACACAACTTACTTGGATAAAGTTAGTAAACGCCAGAGTCAGGAACTTATCATCCTCGAATATGCCAAACTAGCATCAATCCGTGTAAGACCGCAGCTGTGAGCAAGACCCGCTACTAAGGCCGGAAAATGTTTCGATTATGCTTCGACCTTATCAACACAGACACCGATTTACAGCAGCACTCTACTCCGCTTTTGCCGCAGCAATCTTCAAAATCTCCTCTACACTCTTCCTCGCATTCTTAGGATCCTTGGCGACAGACTGCCATATTTCACCATGCTTGGGCTCAGCCATGGCAGCCTTTGAAAGCGTATCCTCCTTCTTCTCCTCAGTGCCATGCTGTTCGAGGAACTTGTAGTACCACACCCAAGCATCACCGTAATCGCTGTCAAGGGTGACAGCCTTGACGAACCACGTCGCGGCCTTGTCGAGACGTCGCTCCGACCAGAAGATCCGTGCGACGACGACGAATAGTAGAGGGTCCTTTTCCACTTTCTTGATAGCTTCGAGTGCGCGCGGCTTACGTTGTGTGCGGCCCTCGAGGTGCATGATCTTCTCTGCCCATAAGAGCCCTGAGTTGGGACATTGTTGTAGAGCGCCGGCCATCAGCTGTTGGGCGGCGTTCGTGTTATTCTGGCGGCGCTCGAGACGGACTTGCTCTAGAAGGATCTCTTCGCTCTTAGGGTTCTGCTGTCGACCACGGTCCAGGGTGGACCTAGCCTTTACAACTGCTCCTTGCTTCACCTGGAGTCGTGAAAGAAGAATGTACAGGACTGGAGCTTTCGGTGCCGCGCGTGTACCGATGTTGAATGCCTCGTGAGCTTCTGGCAGCTTTGAAAGCTGCTCGTAGACTTGGCCTTTGATAGCATGTAACTTCCAACTGCCGGGCCAGTTCTGCAGACCCTGGTTACAAATGTCGATCGCTGTCTCATAGTTTTCCAGTTGTCGTTCTAGCACGGCCGACTTCATGTAGATGCGATCGGTGGCAGCTGATTCACGTGCTACCTGGAGGAAGCTACGGGCCTGCTCGTAGTTGCCAGCGTCAACTTCGAAATCAACAGCGCGAGTGTACAGCATTTCGTTGCCTGGCAGAGCCTCGAAACTTCTTCCTAGAACCTGGCGAGCACCTTCAGGGTTCCCTGATTGCCACATTTCTCGAGCGTATTGAAGCCACAAGGACTCCGAGTTTGGACAGGCGTTCACGGCACGCTCCAGGACACTTAGTAGGGTGTCGGTTGTACCGTGATGCTTTTCGAGGTCAGTGGACGCGTGCCAGACTGTTGTACTATACGGGAAGACGGCGACGGCGAATCCGAGGATTGCCCTAGCTGTTTCCGGCTTGTTTCTGTTCAATACGCTCCTGGCATCTTCTAGCCAAACGTCCCGACGCTCGTCATCTTCGTCAAGACCCCAGCCCACTGTCGCCTTGATGATCGCAGCAGCTGTGCCAGTGTCGCCTTGCTCCTCGCAAATCTCAGCTTGAGTGATCCACTCTTCACGTTTGATCATAGCGTTCTCCTTGATCAGGGACTTGACTGCTCTAGTCATGATCATGTCCAACATGTCAACTTTGCCCAGCTCTTCTTGTAATCTGCAAGCATGAATCCAAATCGCCCAACTGGTGGGGATGGCTTTGCGAGCCTTGTTGAGGATCTGCTGCGCGTCTTCTGGTTTTGAAACTCTGGCGAATGAGATCCACAACTCCTCTGAGAGAGGAACAGTTTCTGTAGCTTTGGCGAACAGTAAGCGGACGGCGTCTAGCTCTTCCGTGTCGTTGATTAGGGTCTTCCACAACTCCACACTCTGGGGGTTGTGGTCTAGAGCTTGACGTGTAACCTTTTTCCTAGACGCTGGTGTTTGTTCCAGATCGATGGCAGCTTGCCATAATTTTACCGCCTTGGTGTTCTGCTTGATACCATTGGCGGCAATGATCTTCGCATTGTGGATGTTGTCACGATTCAGCCTGATCGCTTCCTCCCAGACGACTACAGACCGAGGACATAGTTCGCATCCACGTGCAATAACCTTTTTGGCCGTGTGAATCTTTCCAGCAACCTCTTCAAGTCGTGCTAGCGCAACGTATCCGGGGCCGTTGTGGACGTTAGTTTTGACGGCCGATTCTAACAGCACACGCGCGCGGTTGATGTCCTCAACTGGAACTTCCTCACCCATAGCTTCCTTTTTGCTCAACGCAGTCATGTATCCCTTCGGGTCCACGGACGTCGAGGTACCAGAAGTTGTTGTGGTTTGCGTGCCAGGCGCACTTGCTGCTGAGTCCAGTCGTACCGTCAAGGCAGACAGCTGCGCAGCTCCGATACTGGCAAGGTTCGTTGTCATGCCGTCTGCGTCGCCTGACGATATCGTGGTATCAAGCTCGCCACTCTTGGATGCTGCGGCCAAAACACTATCCGGAACGGCGTATGACCTCGAATTCGCTAGTCGAGCTTCACGAGCGCGCTTCGCTTTGCCGGTCATATCTCCAACCTCAGGCAGCGCTGCCCATTCTTCCTCAGAGACGCCGCCGAGGGCTCGTTTCAGATCGGCAAACTGGAGCTGGATCTTGGGGTTGTTTCGTTCGTACTCGTCTCGTTCTTGTTGCTCGCGAGCTTCCCTAGGGCGGACACAATCGGTATCTGTTCGTGGAAAAAAACACGATGAATACTTCGATAACAAAGATAGAGGGGAGGGGCATAAGGTAAAGGAAAACAGGGGGACTAACCTTCTTGCTCTACGGCGCTTGTCCATCTTCTCGTCAACTTCTTGGTATATGCGGTCTGCCTCGTCATCGTCCTTGTCGTAGTTCATGCCGCTTGAGAAAAGGCCAACTTCATTATCGGGATCTTGAAACCGGTCCTCCTCTTCGTCCCTCTCTTCCTCTTTCTTTTCAGTGACACCATAGGCCGAGGGGGCTGCCTGACCTAGCGAAGCTGCGCGCTTTGCTAGCATCTCTTTCATCTGCTCCTCGGATGGACCCTCACGGGCGGGACCCAGATCGCTTCGGGTTGTAAAGCCCGTAGCTCCTCTACCGAGACCAGCCACATAGTTCTCGGGCGCAGGCATGGAGAGAAAGTCGCGTCGACTCATCTTGGCGGTAGTTCCGGGGTCGTCGAGGAAAGGTATTGGTCGTAGCCTCGGGCTGGAGCGCGCCGCAAGCTGCGCAGGCTTTCGGAACAATTAACCTAAACGCGATGCGCCAGTATCTTCGCTGGATGTATGCGGACTTGGATCGCGGTCGCGATGGAAGAGTTGGCGGTGAAATACGGTAGCGAGGTGGGTGGTGTTGATGCCGAGGCGGCGTGATAGGGCAGTCGCGACTTGGATAATAATTTGAGCTAGGCAATCGCGTGTCACGTGCAACGAGGTATGAAATGCGCTAACCCAAAAGGTGAGTTTGCGACGGGCACATGAATTCATGCAGGCAATGGCTGTCCACATCTTCACGTATGTTATCTTGCTGCGGATGCTTGACTACCTGAAAGACCTATTCGATAGCTGACATGTTGCGGCTGACTTCACTGGGGCCATATATATATATATATATGTGTACTTGATCTCATCCCTGTTCGTTTCGCCCTTACTTCTGCGCAGATGCCTTCCCGTGCGAAGATTGAAGAGCGTATCGGGGTGAGATTGGTGGCAATGGAGGAACTGGCTCTTCTGGCGTGGTATCACCTCTCAAATTCCTTCCGCTTCATCAAGTTAGCATATACTGGATCCATATTGTCATCAATCGTACCTCTTCGTTTTCCTCAATTTCCCTCCGAACCACTTCTTGAAACTCCTGCTCGAGGACGGTCGCTCCGGTTCTTTGGTGCGTGCGGTGTCGGATTGTGCCATGCTACTCCTGTGACTTGATGCACTGACGGCGCTGGCGTCTGGGGTTATATCGTCGTCTTCCTCCAGCGGCGGCGCCCACCTCTCGATATCTCCGTTGACCACTACGAACCAACCTAATTTTTCTCCCGGTGCAACCTTGTCCCTCAATTCTGCAATGGCTGCCCACTGGTCATCTCCCAGCCCAGCTCCCCTCATCTCTTCCACGTCCACGCCCAGCTTGATCTCGTGCACAATATCGCACACATATGCGTACGGCTGATCCTTGACGGTGAGATCTTCGGGATCGTATTGCTCGATGAAGCGTAGATCAGGCAGCTGGGCCATCTGTTCTGGCCATTGCTCCTTGAAGTTTTGCATCATACAGGCCGTAGTAGCAGGGGCCATGAGCCATTCTGGAGCGGCGTCGTCGAGGTTCTGCAGAATAATGTGAATGCGAATCTGTGCGCGCGGCCATCGAAAACCGTGAACGAGCCAGGTGGGCATGTTGAAGTGCTTTTCGTATCAATTCTCCGTTTCGGAGGTGGAGTGCCGTGGAAGAAAGTCGGTCCAAAAAGCAACACACAGAGGTAGGTCAAAGTGAGGGACGAGGTCTTTAGCAGACTTTCGCTTGCAGGTCGTACATGGTCACAGACGTTGTGTTATGTAGGTCGGGACCGCGTCTTGAGAGCTTATGCAGAGGTCTAGACGATAGCCGCAGCGTGGCTGGGAGCGCTCGTCTTGTGGCCAGATGCACGCTAGGAAAAAGCAACAAGGGAATCGATACGACGGTTACCACGGGGAAGCCAGATCAGAGGGGCACTATTGAAGGCGATGCATCTAGCCAGGAACTCGGGTCGTCTCTTTGGGTTATGCCAATGGCACTGTGGGGAGAGAACTGGATAGGGCCCCGCTCGACGCTAATGCAAGGTCGCTCCCGTTCGCGTCGACGGGTGCCACTGCTTGCCTCCGCGCCCGACCTCGCTGGTGAGAGTTAAGAAGGCGGCCGTCCCGATGGCGCATGACAACAAACAACACGCTCTGGTCTCGTCCGCCTGGCACATGTCACCATGCCTCTGTGAGTGGCTCTCCTCTCCCAACTCTAGCCCTTGGAGTCACTAACGACTGTAGACACCTGCTCGGCAAGAAGTCATGGAACGTATACAATTCCGACAACATAGCGCGCGTCAAGGCCGACGAGGCTGCCGCTGCCGCACGCGAAGCCGCCGATGAGCAGCGCATGCAAGAGCTCGATGCCGAACGACGTGCTGCCATTCTCCGAGGTCGAACGCCCCCACCTTTGCCAGAAAGACAAGCCAGCAAGACGTCAGAATCAAGGCGCTCAGGACACGCAGATGAACGCGGACATATCAGGAAAAGGAGGAAGCTCGCTGGGGAGGATGATACCGATCTGGACATACGCATGGCCAAGTCCGTCACGGCGCGACCTGAGCATGACGACAAGGACGCCAGAGTCCTGAAGTTACGGAGCACTGCGAGTGATGCCCCGTTGCAAGACCATGCCGGCCACATTGACTTGTTTCCGGTAGACATGAAAGACGCCCTCAAGCGTGAGAGAAACGCAGAAGCGGAACAGGAGAAGCGCAAGAAGGAAAAGGCCATCGAGTCCCAGTTCACCATGCGCTTCTCCAGTGCGGCAGGAAGGGACGGGGTCAGTCGACCCTGGTACGCTGCCGTACATTCGCCCAAGCAGAGCGCTGGAGACAAGAAGGAACTGTCAATCTACGAAGGCTTCGTGAACAAGGACGTTTGGGGAAATGAAGACCCGCGCCGTAAAGAAAGAGAGCAGGCCCGCATATCCACAAACGACCCCTTTGCCTTCATGCAGAAGGCACAGGCACAATTGAAGAAGTCCAAGCAGGACAGGAAACAATGGGCCGAGGAGCGCAGTCGCGAATTGATGGAGCTACGATCAGCTCAGGAACGCGAGGATAGGCGGAGTAGACATCTCAAGAGAAAGAGGCGAGACGTGGAAGACAGCGAGCATGGCACTCCCAAGAAGGACAGTGCGTCGTCGCGCCACAAGCATCGCCACACAAGTCCTAGCCATAGCCGTGACAAGCGTGAGCCTAGGACTTCCACGCACAGCCGTGACAGGCACGAGCATCGGTCTTCGCATCGCAGCGGCGAGCGACGAGCCCAAAGCAAGAGTAGAGAGCGCGCTGGTGATCGTCACACCCATCGTCACCAGCGGACCGAAGATTTTGAGACGGCTTTTATATGAGAACGAAGACATCGGGTACCAATAGTCTTACATCCAAATGGACCATCCATGCGACCAATGTTGCGTTTGCTCATTCTCTAACCTGCTTTTTTTGTGACCCTATGTCTGACAGTGAACCCGTCGGTTACTCCCTCTAGGATTCGTCGGGCTGGTAGCAGACATGCAGTCGCTTCACGCGAAGATGGCGAGCTAAAGAGTGTTTAGTGGGAACCGAAAATGTTTTCATATATTATATCCAAGGGCTCATGCGTGTAGCAACAGATGAGTACTGTACCTTGAACAGGGTGCTAAGCTGACGCCTAGTCCTTCTTTTCACCTGCGTTTGCACCAATCTCAACATCTGTCTTGGCCCAGTATTTACTCAGATCTCCAACAGGTGGGCAAACCGACCATCGCATCTCTGCCGCCATAATAACGAAGAGCATGTACCATCCCAGTAAGCCTACTATGAATAGAAGCGCCCCACCAGCCTGCTAAACATCAGCAACGTTCTGGAAACATTTGATCAGCTTACCTTTTGCAACCTAAGCGCCTTGTCAAACTCTCCGTTGCTCAACGCCCAGTAAGCTCCGCTCAACACCCAGGCACCGATTGTCACGAACCCGAAGATGCCAGCAAACACTACGTTGATTCTGATCGTAAACAGCCAGAATGTACCCAATGCGAAGCCCCAAACAAGAAGATACAGTGCGATGACAGCATTCATCTCTTTGCTTACAGCCCCTGCTGCTGCATCGCCATCGGATGAGTAGGCTGCTGCAAGACCAAGTGTAGGTAATTGCAACATTCCGAAGGACAACCAGAACACCGAGAAGAGACCACAAACCATCATCGGAAAGAACTGCGCTTGGATCCAGAGGAATATTGTTGCCAGGGTAAGAAGTACTGGGCCAGTGAAGAAGAATATACCACTAAGAATGGCTCAATACAGTTTAGAGACGGGAAGTGCACACTGTCAAGGGAACAAATACTTACACGACAGCCTGGAGACCAGAAGCGCCGCCCCAGCCCATCAAAACCATGGAAAAGGTGAAGGTTGAGATGACGAATCTGCTGGGTACTCAGTACTGTGTCTCTCGTACATGCGATGATCATCTTACCCCAGGAAGCCCAACGGTGTCGCATTGGCATATCGTCCGACGTGATCGTTCGCATTTGGTGTCTTGGGTGCGAGATACAACTTCTCGAATAGCTCCGGACTGAGGGAGATGTTCGTCGATGTGTGAGTAAGTCGCGGCTCCTTGTCAATCCGATCAGAATCTGTACTGCTCATCGCAGGCGCTGGATGCGCTGTCGTAGTTGTCGCCATAGCTGCTGCGATGGGCTCTCGGTATTGCTGGCAAACCAAAGTCCTAATGTCAGATGGCAACCGTAACCTTGCGACACGAGTTCAGGGTGCTCTGCACTTATCAGCTCCAAGAGCACCCTGTCGCTCAAGTCTCTTCTCCACATGCACAAGCGTGGTGGGGTACACGTCCACAGAACGCCCGTGTCTTGGAGTCCAATAACCCACATCACGACATGCCTGACAATATGCTCGTCTCGGACTCCGTATGCTAGAGTCGCGACATTCCATTCGCCAAGTAAAGCCGATGGAGTTCAGCCACTCCTTTTAACTGGCTGGATATATATCCAATGGCGCCGAGAAGCCACCATCGCCAAAGACTGCTGTTCGGACGAATGACACTGGTCAGCATGCTCGACGCTGTGGTGGAGGTCGAGCTTCCCCGCTCGCTTCCTCGTACTGAGCTGGCCGGCAATTCCTGGATGCATGGTGATTGGTCAGTGCTGGATGTACTCCCGTGCCGTGCGTACCCCAGGTCTTAGGAGAGGTCAGCAAGACCTAAGCCACCGTGCGATAGCCGGAATAAGAATGGTGGCTGGACATGGGGTAAGGATCGAACTGCAGTTTGCGAATGATTTGTTGCTGGAATATATACATTGAAGGTATGAGTAGTGTCAGAAGTATGTACATGCGGTTCCCAAATCAGAATACGAACTGAGCCACCACAACAAGGTATGTATCAGAAAGAAGATGTAAACACAAAACCGGGTTGAAGGAGAGAGTTAGAAGAGAACGCGCGAACCAAGAAAGGCGAAACGTCTCCAAGCATACGACGCGAAAAGTTGAAACGGTTGCATCGCCCTTGTAGGTTGAATCCGACACTGCTGACCATCGATATCTTTTGCGAACGAGGGTGTACGAACGAAGAATCTAGTCCAATCTGAACGTTGAGCCGCCTTCAATGAGAGGAGGCCAGCGCTTCTTAAGACCAGAGTCGTCTTGGGGCCAGATGTCTGTCGTGCCAGCTTTGTAGCTAGCCCAATTTTTGCAGTTGCCGTACCACTCGGAGCCGGCAGCAGGTAGATTGATAGACTGCTTGCGCTCAAGGAACTGGACGCTGAGACCCATGCCCACATGGAAGGCGATGTGGCAGTGCATCAGCCACTAGAGAAGAACAGTCAGCATTCGCCGAGAAAGCGCGACGGGTAAGAGGTCCGTTCATAATAAGATACCTAAAAGTATTCTTCAAGGATTGAAACAGGGTATGATTACTTACAGCACCTGGATTATCCGTTGGATACGCAAGAACAAGCCAACCGTTCTTTTTGAGCTGAGTGACATCGCGACGCGGAGGATTGGTGAAACGTAGCTGGCTGAAGTGGGTGCTCACGTTGAATTGTCCATCGCCTGCACCGAGAACGTAGCTGTCGTGGCCATGAAGATGAATAGGGTGAGCAAGAGGCGGTGCACCAACAGCTTGTTGTACCACCCAATATGACCAGGTAGAGGCGGAAGTCGATGGTACCTCCACGACGTTATATGATTGAGGGAAACTGTTGTTGGTTTCCGCGACATATTTGATGGTTGGTTTTCCGGGATCGATGATCATCGATGTGCCATTGATAGTCCAGAGTACTGTATTGCCGTTGGCTGCCACCGGACCGAAGGCAACAGGAAGGCTCTTGGCTTGGGCGGCAAAGGTTGTGCTGGGGACATTCTTTGCGATCTTCGGACTAGTGACCGGATCCACACATTCCGTGAAAGGGATAGCTGTGGAGTTTGAGGTAGGATCAGCGACAGTCTGGCCTTGGTACGTGAAGACAGCTCGTCCCTCGCGATTGTTCCGCGATTGACAAAGTCCATCTGCAACAGCACGGAACCAGTAGTTTCCAGCTGTTTGATTGGCAGTGATGATCACATCGTATCGTTGGCCGATACCAATTTGTAGGTGAGTAATGTTGTAGGGATTGATGGGGACAAAGTCCGTTGCGATGACCTGGAAAGGATGACCGTCAAGGTTTACAACCATGTTGGTATCAACCGCGGTATTGACAAGTCGAAGACGATAGCGTTTGCCTGCTTGAATCTTCACATTATTCCATGCGCCCCCTCCTGCTGCGTTCTTAGCTGTCCCGTTAATCAAGATGTTGTCACCGACTGGTGGGCCCAGTCCAGCTTGGCCATTCTGAAATGCGATGGAGGCTGCTTGAAACGCGGTCTGGTAATACCAGTCAGTGATTGGCATGACCCCAAGATCTTCGTCGTAATTCGCAGTAGCAGGGCCATTCACGATAACTGTTCCAACGACTCCGTCTCCATACTGATGTGAGAAATGGGAATGGTACCATGTCGTGCCGTACTCAGTCGCTTGGAACTCATAAGTCTTAACGTCGTTAGGTGCCAATGCACACTCGGTGATTCCATTGACGCCGTCCTGGATGTTCTTGTTGAGCATGCGAAAGCCGTGCCAGTGAATGGAAGTACCATTAGCCTGGAGGAGATTGCGGACAGTTACTCTGATCGTGTCGCCCCAGTTGGCAACAATCGTGGGACCAGGGTACCTTCCATTGATCAACATGCAAACTCTGGATCCTGCGCCATCAGGGTTGCAAGTCGTGTTCTCGATGCGTAGGTTGTATGAGCGAACCACACCGGTATTAGGCCAGGACGTGTACATGTCCGTGGAAGAAGTGAACCCTGGAGCCCAACAATGCCTGGTAGTAGCAGTGTTGCCAACATTGACACATGAAGCTGGGGACTGACGTTCCTCAAGACTGTCTCGTATTGGCGTAAATGGGGCAAGTTCGGCGAGCTCAGCAGGGATCGCTGCTGCAATGGCGACTGGAGTAAAAAGCCCAAAGAGGGCAGCACCAAGGATGGAGAAGGACTTCATCCTTGCTGAATAAGCTGGAGATCAACGAATGTGGAGATGTGAAGACTGGAGGAAATAGAAGATAGTATAATGCGTAAATGACTGCTCGATATGCTACCAGAGAATTATGAAGCAGCAAACTCGTACTTATGTCTGCTCTTACAGTCCGTGGCTTGCATCTTCAGCCCAGATGGCCATTCTGCGTTCGATAGGTTTTGGAGGCGCCATGGCGCAATACAACCAAGTTCCTCTCTGACTCTCTAACTACCAGGATGTTAGTATGGCTTAGGATAAGGCAAACGGAGATTTGATACTCGGAGATCGTATTCATAGAAATTTGACGCTTGAAAACGGATATGGGCAGAGGGCGATGAAGATGCATGACCACCCAATCCTACACGAACACAGTCAGCACGGAGTTTGACCGCTCAATCCAGACCTCGGAGTCTCGCGTCTGACTCCAGGAAAGAACAGCTCAGACAATCTCGTGAGCGGGAGTGTCTCTTCGAATCGTGACGGCCTTGGCGAAGTCAGGTCCGAAGCTCGCGAGGTGGCTTACACGAGTTTCGCAGCCACTCCGCCCATCTCAATTTGGGTCGAAACCTTTGCAGCCTCAAGTAGCGCGCAGTTTATTCGCCAGAGAGTCGGCTTACATCATTGAAAGGCGCACCCATCATGTCTGACGTGTGGCGGAGCCGCACAGATCGCGCAAAGATCGCGCACAAGACCAAGGTCGTCAGAAAGCAGACACCGGGTCAAGCCGTGCCATGTGAACTGAAAGAGTTGTGAATGGGTATGTGATCAAGCTCATGTGCTTTGCTAGAGCAGTTAGAATACAGAATGTTTAGGCATCCAAGCTGATCGAGGTGCTTCAGCTGACGGTGAGATGGCAAGAATGAGAGGGCGAAGCTGCCTGATTACGAAAGAATAGCAGTTCGCTTGGCGCTATTATAAATCGACTGCAAGGTTGATATTTCGCATCTACGTGATCGATTCGACGGCCGCACGACGTGCTCGTTGTGCTTCTATGAATGGAGGGACGCTGTGGAATAGAGGTGCCGTCGATAGTCGCAACCGCCCTGATACCGGCGTTTGCAACAAACATTTGGAGGGAGGTCTTCGTGTTGCTTGTGGAGTAGTATGCCCGACAATATTGTTTTGGCGTTCGGGCGTTGTGAAGCGCGCCAGGTTGCATTTTCAGATCGTGTTCTCGGCGTTAAGATATGGCAACGGTAGTAGCGCTTCAACAGTCTGACAAGAGCATGGAGTGGCTTCAGATATCTAAGCCAGCTATTGGAAGACTCAATTGAACCGGTGAAGCGAAGTCCGTAGAGCACGCCGACAGGCATCGCGACAGATTCGTAAGATTTGACTTCGAGCACTGTTCTCAATACAAGATGAGCAAAAAATCTGGAGACTCTCTAGCCCTGGTATGCCTCTCGTGTGACCTCGTGGAATCATCTTGTTTGATGGCCATCGTCTGGCTGGAAACCTGGCGCTGGCAACTCATACCCATTTTCTGAAAAGCCGGGCGCAACTGTCGTGCCCACCAACGTCCAATGTCCGAGACTAGTCGCGCGCTGCCACTGTCCTTTATCTATGATGACCTGTGGAGTTTGATTTCTGAAAATGTCGCTGCCTAAAGTCTGCTGCTGGGTTGCTGTCCCGTTATTCCACGACAGCTCCAGCCTCATGGGCGCGCCAGCATAGTAGTGCCAAATTTCGACGGCATCGGTGACTCGGTGCCAGTAGGATGGGCCAGCCTGACCCTCGAGAAGATAGTAGATGGCAGTTGAGTACGAGCGATTGCCAATACTTCCAGTGTCTTCAAACGTTTGTCGGTAATAGCCCTTTTCAGGGTTTGGCTCCAGTCCAAGCTTGGCGATGACGTCTTGCGCACCGACGCGTTCGTGACAAGATGCAGATACTCCAAGAAGCGACAACGCGAAGCAGGTTAACGCGAGCTTGTTCATGTTTGCAAACGTTTACGTTGGTCGTGTCGTAGTATTGGGTGGTTCGTGGGTGATACGCACAGCATCTCTTGTGGAGGAAGTAAGCGCGTCCTGCCGGTCAGCGATCGCCTTGTCGCTTCCGGCTTACTGGCTAATGCATTCGTAATACAGGCGACAGCTTAGTTTGTTGTCTACTCTTTTGTTAGCCTCGCTGAGGCTAACAGGTATGTTTTCCTGTAGGCGTACTTGGAACGAGTCTAGCTGGATGACAGCAAAGGGATATGTCGGTTCTATTCTATCGTTGAAAGCCACATCTTTGCCTAACTCGCGTAGGCGGTTAGCTAGAAGTTGTAGCGATGTAAACCTCTTTTTTCCTGTAGGGTCAAATTTTAAGAGCCCTTGTTTCGAATTAGGGTAATCTGCTCTTAGAAAAGTTGTAGATGTGTTAAATTGTCTAAGTCGAAGATGGCGGGTTAGTGGCTAAGAGTTAGTAACAATCTGAGGGGCGAGAAACGCCTTGTTAACGAAGTAAAGATAGTTGTCTCTTTTTGCATTCGTGTTGACTATGCGCGGTACAGGCAATAGCAAATTTGCGTCCTTCACGTGAAGGACGGGGAGCGCTCAAAGGCTTCTTGTACCGGTAATCCTGCTGCATCATTGTCAAATGTAAAGCCGGAGCTAGGCACTTCCCAAGAGGAAACACGCCTTAAACTGTTCTAAGAAGAGAGTAACGTTTCCTGCGCGCTAACGAGGGATACATCAAGCAGTATGAGTGTATTAAATTGGTTGACTCCATTAGTGTATTACCTCATACAAGGAAAAAACCAGACAGATACAAAAATAATAAGGTATACCTTACAGTCTACATTATCTCCTAATAAGAAAACTTATAAAGATAAATAGCGTTGTAGTCTTCTAAGCTTTCTATTTATATCTATAAAGATCTAATACGCTTTATTGTAGTAGGAAGAAGTACTCTGTCCTAAGAGGTGTTTAGTTTCTCTCTTTGATGTAGTGGTATTGTACGAACAGAGCGTAAGCTGCTAGTGTGTATTAAATCACAGCGTCGACGTTCGCACCGGGGCGGAAGCCGTGAGCTGATAATGTCAAGCCTGTTCTACTAAGCATTACAGGCATACACCACTTTATCTTAGAGAAACAGAATACGTTAGCTCTTGATCTATAGTAGGAAAGCTCTGCGCAGTTAGATACATACATCTAGATAGCAACGCATTATCGAACGTGCGACTGGGGCAGCAGCAGACTTCCTTGCATCTTTATAGCTCGCTACATTGAGCTTAAACTCTGCATCGTCAGTGCAGGGGGGCCTAGGCGTTGCTGTGCTCTCCAAGGGACGGGACAGGATTCTTGCTAGCTCAACAACCTTGACCTCAACGGCTTCCGAAGTAACGCGGACGTACTGCTCTTCGCTGCAATATCGTAGCATGAGTTGATCTATAACTGGATCGAGTTCTGTCGACGTTGAATGAATCAACATCCCCTTAATGTTCTTTGCATCTTCATAGTCCAGATTGTGCTCAACAAACATGCTTTTAGTTACCTTCTCTAGCGTTAACGTAGTTTACAAGCGAGCGGGCCATACAAGCGGGCGGGCCACCCCACCAACTTTGTGCACCTCTACAGGCGTATATTTTAACAACGCGATGATATAATACATAAAAATTTATAGAGTAAATTAAGTAGTATCTACAGCTTCCTTTCCGCATGTACGTGTGTTATGCCCAGTTTCTCTGCACCTCGTGCAGCGCGCCAGAGCCTGGCGGCTTACGCCTGATCGCTCTCCTCCTTAACGCTGCTCACGAGCAATCTGCTAATCAGCCTTACGTTAAGCAAGTAGATCTTCTCTCTCTCCCTTTGTTAGAGTCCCTCGCTTCTGTATACGCTTTTTCTTCCGCTGTTTACGCGCTAAGGCTGCCTTGTTAGCCTTCTTAAGGCTGGCAATCTGATTACGCATTAGCTTAGCTAAGAGCATCATCACCTTAGCCCCCTTCTTGAGCTAGTTAATTG
>Ga0268250_10000411_pt1 | contig 20540 bp, 16 predicted proteins | sample AgamicAsSfe_FD_200448 | JGI IMG/M metagenome (GOLD analysis project Ga0268250, IMG submission 200448) | Agave microbial communities from Guanajuato, Mexico - As.Sf.e (v2) (version 2) | ecosystem: Host-associated > Plants > Phyllosphere > Phylloplane/Leaf | place: Guanajuato, Mexico | collected... | reverse complement strand
GCACAGTATGGTCGGAAAACGAGTGGAAGGTGTTGTTGAATTGGAGTGCATTGGAGTGCTGTCTGTGGCTGTCTCTTCTTCTTTGGGGTATACCTTCGGGATGGGTTTGGCATATTCATGTGGCTCGTTTTGTTTCTTTCGGATCGATCACGGTGTTTTGGGACGACAGGATGTACGATTATGATGATGACTGTATTGGGACTGGGCGTGGGTCGGTGATGATGGTACAGACATGATACATTGGCGCGACATGATGGCAACTTTCTCTCTTTCTAGCACTTATACTCCTTATTTTCTTAGCACTTACTTCTCTCGTCTCGTGTATCATCCTCAAATATATTGGCAGTATGATTTCACGATTACTTTCGATATCTCGACAAAAACCCATCGAATTACAGGTCTCGTGGTGGTGCAGAGGAAGAGCAATAGTAGTTATACTCAAACTCTGAACTCCTGAATGTGGTCGTGCCAATGTTTGTGTCACTACGTGCTTACTGCGTCGAGCTCCCCAGAATGACTGAGCAGCATCCATGAGTCGGCGCAGGTACCGCAAGAGTCACCGAGCACCACTCTTGAACCCAGTCATCCCACTATCATGACACATCCTCCAGCTCACCCGCAGTATCCCATACGCTAACCTCGCCCCTCTCCCAAAACTCGCCTCCACTCCCCCTTAAATCCCCCAAAGCCAACTTCACCGGCGTCTGCGCCCCCCGTTCCGCCGTCTTCCGTCCCCGATTATTCGTCATGTCCGTGCTCACAAACCCTGGACAGCATGCATTGACTAACACTGCACCTCCCTCAGCATCTCCTCTTTTCCCCCTCCCGGCCTTCCTCAGTTCCTCCCTGCCAAGAATGACACTAACCGCAGTGACCCCCGCCTTACTAACCGCATACGCACTCCTCGGCCAGCCCTGCCCTTCCACCTTCGCCCTCTCCTCCCCTTGATGCGCCGCCTCAATCGCAACTGCGTCTTCAAATCCCGCCATCAGGTCTGTGACGTCAGCGATACTGCCTGCGGCGACGGCGGCGCGGAAGGCGGCGATGATGCGGGGAGAGTATTTTGGGGTGGAGAGCTTGGAGAGGAGGGAGGAGAGGTTGGTGATTCGGGAGGGTGTGGACGGGGTGGAGGAGAGGCGGAGGAGGGAGAGGAGACGGAGGGAGAGGGTGAGTGGGGCGTGGTAGTTTGTCCGTAGGGTTGTGGCGACGTTGTCTGGAGCTGTGGACAGTATTAGTGAGGATAGTGAGGAAGGCGAGCAGGATCTGATGGCGGGGCGATGCGACGTACTGAAGCCATCTGCATCAAGCGCGACGCCGGCGTTGTTGACTAGGATGTCCATGCCTTCCTTGTGTTCGGCGTGCAGGAAGTTGACGAAGTCCAAAATACTATCGTCCTCGCCTACATCGAGCTGCTTGTAGCGTAGTTCGACATTGCCGCCGTCCCTGGTCAGAACGGCTGCATCTTGGAGAGCTTGATCGTTCGTTTGCAGCTCGGAGAGAGCACGCTCGCCTCGATCGTGATTGCGTGAGGTCAAGTATATCAGGAACGGTGTAGTGGCGGATGTAGAGCGTGCAAGGGCGGAGTTGCGGTATTCGAGTGCTAAGGAGCGGACTTGGTAGGGAGATGTGTTAGCCTGATGTCGCGCGTGTGTAGAAAGTTGCGAGGAACTGGGTACGAACAGATAGCGTACCGATCGCAAGACCAATCCCTTTGTTCGCTCCTGTGACGACTGCTACGCGTGGTATCATTAAATGTAAGCTACACTGCGTGTGAAGAGCATGCTCAAATGACGAGATGTTGCGGACGATGTCTGACTGACTCGGGAGGTGAATGATTTACCGACTCTCAGCAGCCAATCAAAACTTGGAAGGACTCTCGTACGAGACAAACCTACTACACTAACTACACTACCCATCCTCTTTCTTTCCTAGTTTGGAGAGGAAGTCGGAGGTGAAAGAGAATGATAATACTGAGCGCGCGACAAGGACGAAGGAAGAGACTCCTCCTTGGCATCCACTCCCCATTGCGGCGGGGACGAGGCTGACACAACTCCGGCATGCTCCTCGAATCGCGATAGGCAAGTAAGTATCATGACCAGGTCGAGAGCAGGTCCCAAGACATCGTCTTCGCGACCACCGTCGTCGCCGGCAATGCTCTACAAACTGCTATAGGCAGGCAAGTATCATGATTCAGGTCTAAAGCGAGGCGAAAGCCTTCGTCTACACTACCCGAGCGCGAGGTGAATGGCTTCTAGGTAGCACACTCCGATCAGTGTATCACGACAGACTTGACAGACTACACTGATTGAAGCATAGATCGAGCAATGCTATTAACTACACGGATTGACAACTCAAGAGCTCAATTTGGACATATGGTGATCATACTGTTGATTGGCATCATCTCCTCGAGCTCTAATGTAAAAGAACAACTGAAGTGAGCTCGTTGACCCTGTCCAAGTAGAAGTTCCACCGCAACCCAGAGCCGAGGACCCAGGAGTACTCCAAGTCACCGACACCCCTTATCCTATCTTTCTAACTGCCCAATACTTGTTTCTCTAAAAGGATCGTGTTCATGTTGCACTTGAGTGGAAGTATGTTGACGATTGAAAAGAACTAACATCCCCACATACTACTCATTCTGCTTACGCATTCACTGTCCGAACATAAGTGAGGCAGCAGCGAGACTGGTGAGAACATGCTTAGCAATTCAGTGCTACATTCCTGCTTTTGCTGCCGATTGGAAGAGACGGAGGACTAGCATAAACATCACGGGGAAAGTGCCATCAAATAGGACAGCTTATCTAGATTTCGAAAGTGATGAATCCTCTACTCGCCGCGAAGATCGATATTGTGATCTCGCTTAATGATGACAATGTGCACAAAGTTCTTCTGAAGGCCAGCGTGGGGATGGAGCAACTTCTTCTGTGTATGATGATACGCAGAAAAAAAACTCTACAGGTCTCTGACACAGTTTTTCTGAACGCCTCTGACACGATTTCTTTAAAGGCCTCTGACACAGTTCTTCTGAGCCTCTGATGCAGCCTTTCTGAAGGCCTCTGTGGGCAAGTCGCAGCTTCTTCTGTTGACGATGCTGACGCATACGAAGTTATTCTGAAGGCCTTTGTAGGGGAGTTGCAGCCTCAAGAATAGCAGTATCGAATGCTTCGTCCGTAGACTTGCGAGCATTCTGGTAAGAGTTAATGACTCCTATCTTGAACCTAGGGAGATGTTAAAAATCAAGAAGAATGGCAAGCGTCAGGTACCCAAGTTTAGCTTCCTAGTGGGCGTGAACGTCAACGTAGCGCCATGCCAGGCATAGCCAGTAGTAGCAGGCCTGGCTTGACAAAACGTGGCCGATATCTGTGGGCTTAGCATGAACTGGAGACCATTTCGTGATTCACCAAAGACATTTCGTGATTAACCAAAGACATCTCGTTGTCGTAAACAAGACATCGAAAATTCAGGAAAGTGTCATTTCCTATGAAGGTGCCAGTCAGACTGAACGTCTACAACACCGAGGCATGATGAAGACCAGAAACTCGTGGCCCTCAGGTAAGCTGCCTAGGTGCCACTCTCGCCCCGCCTCCTTGACAAGCCGGAGAGCTTCCTCAGGCTCAGTATGATCGATCAGAAATTTTGTATCTACCGTCGACACTGCGTCTCCCGTCTCCCCAAAGAGCGTGCCGTGGACTTCTGCCTCTCGAATATACCGAATCGGCGACCGTTTCATCACCGTCACAGCATGTTCCCCGATGAACTTGAACGCTTGCTGCGCCCTCATCTTGGCAGCATGTTCCCTGACAGAACGCAGTGAATGAGGCATCCCCTCTGCACTTGGCCCGAACGCAGTAGTCGCAGCCAGGATGGCATGAGCATGAGTGCTGACGATGCCATAACCGTAGATGTGACACCTTTCGAGCTTTTTGAGCATGCTTTTGGCAATACCCTTGCTACGAAAGCGTGGATGAACTACGAGCTGGGTGATCCAGAGGATTGGACGGCCATGGGAGAGCCATTCACAGGCGAAGGCATGGCCGACGTAGACCTCATCCACGAGTGCGCGGACGTAGCTGCACTGGGCGAGATGCTCAGGTGGTAGCAGTTCTGCACGTAGCTTTGCGGGACTCATGCGGACACGTTTGCCAGAACCCCCCCAGATGCCATAGTAGGAGCTAAAGAGTTTCGCTGCGGCTTGGATCATGTCGTCCGTGACTTGAGGTCCTGAAAAGGACTCGTAAGGTTCTCGAGACACAGGCGATGTTATTGACATTGTTGCGACTTAAAGAAGTTTTTGGAGAATACCGTGCAGATTCTGCTCAGATCTCTTATTGTAGTGGTAGCGTGAGGTACTAGATTGTGCATTGGAAGTAGTGATAGAATGATGGGGAGAAAGGTTTATATACATCAGGAAGTGTACTGCAGCTGAATTGTACCACGGAATGACAACAAGGTTTTCCTACAGTGTGTTGACTCATTGCAACGCCACTCAACAGACACGATCTTCGCACGTCGCTATCATGCAGAGATCATCTCGCTCGATATAAGCAATTCACAAACGACCTTTACAGAAACAGGAGTCAAAACATCCTCGAGGAGAGTGCTGTATGGCTTCTACTTTATACTGACGATTGTGAGAGAAGGTGATGCGGTCTCCGTACGCGTTGCCTGGCACTGCATCGTGCGGTATGGTAGTGTGTAGCTTGGTAAAGCTTGCCTGCGGAACAGATACCGGTGGGTACGGTCAGTGATCGAAGACACAATGTTGCGAACTGACGGGAGGACCCCTCACGAAGGGGGACGAAGAATATAATCATGTTATTACCCAATCAAGCGACTTCCTTCTGCTTGACCACCACCGCCCAGGCCGCCTCTGTATGAGGCAGGAGCGCAGCAAGGAGCATTTTGAACTCTGGCAAAATCAGGCGTGGTGTATGACCTTGTGACCACCGTATGCCAGAGTGCTGCGGCTAAAGTCTTGTCGTGGATGACAAGCGAGCGCCCAGCCGGCTCCAAAGTGCAACCACTTCTTGCTCAACATGAGACAGCACAAGCAGCCAGTCACATCGCGTAGATCAAGCACAATATGCACACTACACACCACTTCCATCACACCCCGGCACCCCCGGATTGATACCCCGCGTGTACTCCAGTACTCTATGGCGGCTCATGTGATGCATAGCGGAAAAAAGCATCAAGTACTTCACCATGTCCCCTCCTGCTTCTTCTTTCTTCATCGTCCGTGCCACGTTACCGCTGTGTGCTACAAAGCTTTCTCCCTTCAGTGAGCAGTGCGCTTCTTTCGACTATAGCAAACTACGAAGAATAAAGTCTCCAATATCTCCATCTCAACATGCCTCGTCAGGTCGAAGATGTCACCAAAGTCGCGGCCGAGTCCGAGGTCCAGCGACTCTTGACCCTCGACACAGTCCCCTGGTATCAGAAGAAGAATCTACGCAGTCTCTATCTGTTCCTGATTCCCGCCGTGCTCGGTGTGGAGATGACCTCTGGCTATGACGGCTCTATCCTGCAAGCTCAGTCATGGAGGAAACCGCTTAAGATTTCCGCTGATGATGTTATAGCAACGGTCTTCAAGCTGTAGAGCCTTGGCTCGAACGCTTCGGTAACCCCCAAGGAAGCCTTCTAGGAATAATCACGGCGGCTTTTGGTCTGGGAGCTTGTATATCAATGCCAGTTGTGAGAAGAACGGCGTATATTTCAAGACCGAGCATATCGCTGACGCTATCAGGTGGCCTTCACCAACGATAAACTCGGACGCAAACACTCCATAACTCTCGGATCTGCGATCATGGCAGTGGGAGTTATAGTCCAGACCGTGGCCCAAAATGTCGGCACATTCATGGCTGCTCGCTTCATCCTAGGCTTCGGCATTCCCTTTGCCATCGGCGGTGCTTCCATGCTGATTGCTGAGCTCGTCTACCCTAAGCATACCTCTGTCATCAATGGATTGTTCAACGAATCTTGGTAGGTCTGAACCTGGGTCGTTGTTCGGAAAGCTATATGCTGACATGAGCTCTCTAGGTATGCTGGAGCCATCATCGCCGCCGGCACCACTCTCGGCACCTTCGCACGAAAGGACAACCTAGCATGGCAGATCCCGTCCATCGTCCAGATCGTCCCATCCCTCCTTCAACTATGTTTCATCTGGTTCATTCCCGAGTCTCCACGTTGGCTCATCGCCCACGACCGGCACGAAGAGGCTCGCCAGATCCTGATCAAGTATCACGGCGAGGGTGTCGAAACTGATCTCGTGCGCGTCGAGTACGAAGAAATTCAAGCACGTATCCGCTTCGAGCTTGAAAACTCTAAGAGGAAGTGGGTTGAACTCGTCGAAACACCCGGAAATCGTCGCCGTCTGTTCTTGGCTATCTGTATCGGTGTCTTCAGTCAGTGGTCTGGAAATGGACTTGTGTCGTATTACCTGGCAAAAGTTCTTGACACTGTCGGCATCACGAATAAGAGGACTCAGAATGAGATCAACTTGGGGCTTACCTGCACGAATCTGGTCACGGGTATCATTGGAGCGTTCCTGACTAAGAGGGTCAAGAGACGCCACCAATACCTGGTAAGTGACATGACGAAAGTGTAAATACACACTTCATACTGACCAACATAGTTCGCATTCATCGGCATGACCTTAGTCTTCTCGGCTCAGACTGCCTGCAGTGGTGTCTATGCACAGACCAAGAACCCTGCTGCTGGAGGTGCTGTCGTTGCCATGATTTTCATCTACTACTGTTCCTACACCATGGCACGTCCCTATATTCAAGCCCACAACCCCCCTACACTTCCCTACGCTCCTACACATCAACCGCAAGCTAATTATGAGCCTAGATGCATCCTCTCACCTATGTATACACCAACGAAATCTCCCCCTTCGTGCACCGCGCCAAATACCTCGTCGTCGTCCAGTTCTTCACACGCTCCTCCTCGGCCTTCAACCAGTTCGTCAACCCCATCGGTCTGCTCCATCTTTCCTGGAAGTACTACTTCGTCTACGTCGGCTGGCTTGTGGTTGAGACGCTCATTGTGTTCTGGTTTTATCCGGAGACAAAGGGGCCGACGTTGGAGGAGTTGGGCGATTTGTTTGAGAAGAACGATCCGTTGGGGAAGAATGGGGTGTTGGATGTTGAGGGTAGGGACAGTGGGCAGAGGGGCCGTGGGAGGGGGAATGCGGAGGAAGTTGTCTATGGGAAGACGGGAGCGACGTATGTGGAGGAGTTGAAGGCTTAAGGCTTCAGGGCATGAAGACAGGCAGCAGGCTTGGAGACGATGGGCCTATGAGCCGTAGTCGCTCGTATGAATCGCTTCGCCGAGCAGCGCTAGTCAATAGCGGTAAGCTATATCTGGGACTTGTGACTGTGTCGGACTACTTCGCCATACTGCCATGATACTGGTAATCGCAAGCTCTCCTTCCAAAGATGATATACATGCTATCACATTTTTTTGAACCACACGCTCATGCTGCTAGTATTTCTTCCGTATATGCGGGCCGCTCGTGCCCTTAAAGAAGACTGATTGAAAAATATATGGTGTCACTCCTTCTCGTTTGATCTATGTTTTGAGTCTGAAATAGGACCCTTCCAGCTGCAGGGTCGCGTGACCAAGACTATTAAATCCAGCCGCAGCCTTTTCTCCCATCTCACGCCTCTACTCTCTCCCTCTTTCTCACAAAACCCTTCGCTTACTCCCGCTCTGCTGTGCCGTTTTCTTTCGTGACTAGTAAGAACAAAGCTCTCCTGATGCACTTTCTACCCCTATATCATCACTCTTCACAACCTAGATGCCACGCAGTTGTTGAACCAATTTTTACTAAATTGGAAGCGCAGACAACAGGATGAGGTCGCGAAGGCAGCAGAAGAAAGGAGAGAAAGATGAAGTCTAGACCACCAACGCTACCACACACCTGGCCTGCGCTTAAGCGACTCCCGGAACGCGTTGCACATCAGAGAGTCACAATCATGCATACAAGCAGCAGACACAGGTCTGTTTTGACTGTTTCTTGCACCACAAAGCCTGCAGGCGATAGCCTATGTGGCGTGCTGCCCAGCATGGTTTCGTTCATCGTGGAATCGCAAGCAAAGAGCTGAGCTCGTGTCACAGCAACGACCATTTCGCCGTGTGGACTGCGAGCACTCATTTAGGAGTGCCCGGAGTGCCTGCTCCAGTGGATCAAGCCATCCGTCTGATCAAGGCTGGACTGGTGCTACAAGGGTACGTTCACCTGTAAAGCCACGCCCAAACCAGGGCGTCGCCATATGTCCGCGAAGGCATGAACATGTGGGTGAGCAGAGTGACTTACAACCGAAGAGTCGCGCGGAGGCGGAGCAGCCTGTATGGGATACATGTTGTAACAGATTACGAGTCTGATAGACCCGGGGGAGAGTGCCGTAAGGCCTCTGCGCCCAGACTCATGTTCGAGTTAGGTAACTGCCCTTTTAATACAAGTGATTCAGGACTTTGATAAGATCCCCAGTCACGCCCATCGCCGTGACATCCCCTCCAGCACCCGCTCCCTGGATAATCAACGGACTCTTCCCATACCTATGTGTATAGAAGTTGATGATATTGTCACTTCCCTTCAATGCCGCAATCGGATGGCTCTTCTCAAATTTCTGCAGCCCAACTTCCACCTGTCCGCTATGCACATCAATACTGCCCACATACCGCACAACCTTGCCCTCAGCCTCGGCCTCCTTCTTGACATCCTCAATCCTGTCATCAAACTCATGCAACCGCGACATGAACTCCTCGCCACTCTGACAGCTTTCCAGCTCCTTCGGTATCAGACTCTGCACAGAAAACGCCGTCGGCCCTGCCACCTCCAAGCCGCAAAGCCTTGCTAATATCGTCAATTTCCGCGCGACGTCCAGCCCGTTCAAATCATCCCGCGGATCCGGTTCAGTATACCCCAACTCCTTCGCCTTTGCCACTTCGGCGCTAAACTTGCCGCCGCCGCCACCAACAGGCATGAAAGCGTTGAACAAGAAGGACATTGTCCCGCTGAAGACACCCTCGATCTTTGTCACGATGTCACCAGTCTCGCGTAGGTCCTTTAGCGTGCTAATGACGGGAAGCCCCGCGCCGACGCTGCTTTCATGAAAAACGTAGCCTGCGCCCACGGGGCCTGTGCCGTTTGCAGCGGAGGAGAAGATGGAGGACCAGAGACCAAGGTCGGAGGAGAAGGCTTTCTTGTTTGGGGTGATGACGCTGATGCCTTTTCGAAGAAATTGTGGGTACGATTCTGCGACGGTCTGATTGCTGGTGTTGTCGACGACGACGGCGCGACCGGGTGCTTTGGAGAGGTAGTCTGCTAGGTCTGCAGCGGGCAGGGCGGGTTTTGTGGAGAGGGCGAGTGCGGAAGACCAGTCGGCGAGGGAGAGCGGAGAGTGATACTCTGCGAGGACGGAGGCGGAGGAGCGGGAGACGTAGAGGAGGGAGAGACGGATAGGGCACCGGGGAAGGGAGAGGTAGCGGTGGGACAGAGCTTCGAGTTGAGTGAGGAAGTGGGAGGAGACGCCGCCAGTGGCGCCGATGACGGCGAGGAAGACGTGTTGGTGGTGGACGGGGGCCGATGAGGAGGACATTCTGAGTGTGGGAGATCGGGGCAGTAAATGGGAGAGGGTTGTTGTGAGTCTTTGCATGGATTGTATTGGGTTTCCAAAGTTTATATCGTCCAATGGACATTGTGTCATGCGGGGCGAGCTGATACACTAGGGTTAGGGTTATGACATCCGGCTAATCCACGGACGGCTCTGTTCAGATTGACCGCAAGGCAAGTCGACCACTCTCCAGCTTCACCTCTCATACCCTCTCCATACAACATGACGCTTGTGGAGTCAGTGAAGGAAGCTGTTGGCCTCGGCGGCAGCAGCATCTCCGGCTGTACGTATGCCATCGCACCTCAAATACATCTCAACGCAACGAAAGAACACGGATTCCGCAGCCGCAGACCGCATGCATGCAGAGGAAAGAGAAGCTGACAGCAATGCGCAGCTGGTGACCGTCAAGCCATGTCCGATGCTCGCTTACCCATACAATACCGCGACTCCTGCGGACACCTCCTCATACCATTAAACAAATGCCGAGTCAACGAATACTACCTTCCGTGGAAGTGCGAGGTAAGCCAGCCCGCTTGTCCCTTCCGCATGCGCGCCAGCGGTGTCAGCACGGAAGTGGAGATGATTGCAAGCGCAACTTGGTGGAGCCGACATACTTAGGAAGGCAAAGCCAAATCGAGCTAACAATGGCGCTCAATAGAACGAGAGACATAGCTACGAGAAGTGCCAATATGATGAATTCAAGAAAAGAGTAGCGAAGATGGACGAGTTGAGGGCGGCGAAGGGTGGTGCGAGGAGTAATTGAGAGGTCTGGGCTGAAGGCTGGAGGACCAGTGAGCGAGCAGGGTAAGTCGTAGACAGGGTTATGAGGAGGAGGTCAGAGCAGGGCAGGAGTAGTGGGAAATCAAGAGTCGATTTGTCCCATGCACCATCACAGTACAGATGAGTGAGAGGACATTCCGGGCGAGGCTCATGGAAAACAGATTCGTATCGATCCATGATACCTACTTTCCAGCATAACTCCCATGCATTTGTTGCCCAACATTATTGTTTCATCACGATCGAGCAGCATTCCAAAGCCCACTCGCCATAAAACTCCATTATTGAGACCAGACCAGCCCAGTCCTTCGACATACGAGCAAATGCATACCACGTAGTAGACCTACAGCCACTTTTGGCCGCTCATAAGATGACGCAGCACCCGCCGCTTTCCTTCTTGTCGAACGTCGTCAATGCAGCCCGTGTGGCCGCTTCGAAGACATCATCAACTCCATCACCCGTCAAGCTCGAGCATTCAAGGTACTTCTTTGCGCCAATCTCTTCCTTCATATCACTTCCCGCTTTGGGTGTCGTGAAACGTAGACTCTTTTTTCGCATCTGCTCGATCGCTTCCGGCTCTTCTCTGAGATCCTTCTTGAGTCCAACAAGGATTATTGGAACACCTGGACAGCGTTCTCGCGCCTCTTCTGCCCATTTCGTCTTGACATTCTCCAGGCTGTCCGGACTATCAACAGAGAAGCCAATTAGGATAACGTGTGCTTTCGAGTAGGCTAGTGGTCGTAATCGTTCGTAATCTTCTTGTCCTGCGGTATCCCATAAGGCCAATTGTACATTGCGCGCATCTACTCGACAATCTGTAACGTAGTTCTCGAATACTGTGGGGACGTATCGCTGAGCAGTGAGGTTAGTCGAGGTCGGGTATGGCAAGGAAGGGCGGATCTGCGTACTGTCGGAAAGTAGCCCAATGTGAAGACGCTGAGCAAGCTGGTCTTCCCGCATGCGCCGTCTCCAATAATTACCAGCTTTCTGTAATTGCCAAGTCAGTCAGGATCTTCCTGGAGCCCTGATTCAGACTGAAATCCCTGTTCGTCTCGTCTTCAGGGAGCAACGATAGAACAATCCTCCTGCATAGCCCCAGGCCTACATACCTTCGGATGACCTGATCATCTTGTGCCATGACTGTCTCTGCTGTATGGTTGCCGGCGTTGCATGCGTTGTGCCTATGCAGAGCACAACATTGACTCTATAAAGTTTCCTGTCGAGGCCTAGACTAGCACAGGCCAGAATACAGAAGCGCGACACTAGGCTCGCGTCGAGGTCGATATGCTGTTCCTGCTACTATTCCGAGCACAACGACAACCACGAAGTGGGGTGCGTGCGAGGCGCAGTTGACAAGGTCGGCTCTTTCGCCGCCGCACTAGACCCTTTGCACTGATTGATGGACCGTGATTCCGTACTGTAGTGGTCTCCGTCGAGCGAGGAGAGAAGACAAAGGATCGCAAAGAAAAGGTGAAGGGCGAAGAACTCCTGCAAGGCATACATGTTACCAGTACTCATTACTCATATGCGCATGCGGCTCAAAATGAAAACCCGAAGTAGTCCCGTGTGTTCTTGCCTCAATGTGTGCTATTATCGCCTCGAACACACCTTGTTCAGACGATCTAAAACCTCTGTCGATTGTCTTGAAGACGTATTGGCACCTTCGACTTCGATATTCAAATTGCGCCTAGACCAAATATCCTCTGGTGCGCCTTGTACGTTACGCCCGCACTTGAGACACCTTGCGAGACCTCGTAAACCTCCGTTCGCCGACATCACCCTTTATACCTCGCTCTGCAGATCTATTCGGCACAATAACCTGCCAGCAGATTATGTGCTGTACGTGAACACATAGATCATGGCTCCGAAGCAAAATCAGAGAGGTCCTGTCGCTGCGCCGTCAGCTTTTGTGTCTGCCCCTCAACCCAACGGGATGGTTCCGGGTAGTGCTTTTCCTCCTGCGACTGTAGGCGCCGTGAACAAGAAGAAAGCGAAGAGGAGGGCAAAAGAAGCCGCACGACGGACAGTTGACGCAGAGCCTGTGCCAGCGCAGCGGGAATACTTCTCGGACCCGGTCGATCCTCCTCACCTCAATGGACGGCTGCCTCATCGTGACGGCGACACACCTCTGGCATACGACCCAAATTACTACTATGGCGACTCAGCGGATGGCGGACTTGAGCAGCCGGAAGATTATGCATATTCGGATGATGATGATCAGTACTCATATGATGCAGCCACACAAGAGTATATCCAGGAGGCAACAGAGGCTGCAAAAGCGGAAGTCAGGAGAAGGGTTCGCAATGGGCAGCGAAGTGTGCCAGCAAGCCAGCCTCATCCGCCAGCAGGTGCAGCATCACACTATCCAGGGCCTCGGCCAATATCCGACGACGCCCTGCGGACCGTTCAGCGAGGAATCAACAGCGGAACGTGGAATATGTCCAACGCGGAGGAGCGGCGCCAGATCAAGGAATACTGGCTATCATTGCGTGAAAACGAGAGGAAGGCTTTGGTCAAGATAGAGAAGAACGATGTGCTGCAGAAAATGAAGGATCAACAGAAACACTCCTGCAGTTGTACAGTATGTGGACGGAAAAGAGTTGCCATCGAAGAGGAGCTTGAGATTCTGTATGATGCGTACTACAAGGAGCTCGAGCAGTATGCGAATCATAATCAGCACTTGCTCGAGAACGGCAGCACAATGATGCCACCACCAATCCGACCTATGTCGCGAGATCGACAGGTTTCACGCAGTCCACCTCGGTCATCTCGGCCTGCAAGACCACGAATTGAAGAGCTTCCCGAGCAGGAGGATGATCTGGAGGAGGAGGAGGAGGAAGGAGATCTTGAGGAGGATGAGTATAGCGATGAAGAGTATGACGACGACTACAGTGGTGACGAAGAGGAAGACATGAACCCTGCAGCAACAGAATTCTTCACATTCGGGAACAGCTTGACCGTAAAAGGTGAGATTGATGTTCACAAGTTACCAGTATATCTCTAACGCTGAAACAGGTGGGATACTCACAGTTGCGGATGATCTGCTCAAGAATGATGGCCAGAAATTCATCGATATGATGGAACAGCTTGCAGAACGCCGCATGCAACGTGAAGAACAGGCGCTGAATGCTCCTTTACCAACCCATGCTCCACTTCCACCACAACACCTCCACAATGATCACGGACATCCACCTCCTGAGGACGAAGAGTACGACGACGAGGAGGACGAGGACTACGATAGTCAGGATGAAGACTATGATGTAGAGGACGACGTGGTAAGTATCAATGGGTCGGGTTCAAGGAGCCAACGTACTGACCAGCAGGACCAGGACACTATGACTGAAAGCCAGAGGATGGAAGAGGGGCGTAGGATGTTCCAGATATTCGCAGCGCGCATGTTTGAGCAGCGTGTCCTCGATGCATATAGAAAGAAACGTTCTGAAGATCGAGCTAATCTGCTGATACAAGAGCTCGAAGCCGAAGCACAGTTGCAATCTCAATCGGGGGAAAAGAGTGCCAAGAAGAATGAGAAGAAGAGATTGAAGGAGAAAGCTAAAAAACAGGCTCTGAAAGAAGAAAAACAGCGGAAGGACGAGGAGCGCGCGGCTGCTGTGGCGGAGGAGGAACGGCAGAAGCAGGATGAGCAGAGACGGCGGCAGGAAGACAATCGGAAGAAGCAGGAAGCCAAAGCAGAAGAGAAGAGACGGAAAGCCGAGGCTACGCGCAAGGCAATGGAGGAGGAACGAGCGAAGAAACGAGCAGAAGAACTTGATCGTAAAACTAAGGACTTGAAGCTCAAAGAAGAGAAGAGGCTACGAGACGAAGCTGAACGACAGGAGAAAGAATTGCAAGAGAAGAAATTGCAGCAAGAGCGCGAAGCTAAGTCAAAAGCCGAGAAACTGGAAAGGGCGAAGGCAGAACAGGATGCTGCAGCCAAACGCCAACCGGAAGCAGCTCGAGTTGCTGAGATACCAAGACGAGCTCCTGTTCCTGCTGTCGCGTTACCTCCAACCTTGAAGACCAGGTCTTCTACTGGTCTTGACTCCCCACAAGTGGGCACAGCGACCCCAGTCCAACCCAAAGTAGCCGCACCGGCTCGTCCAAAAGACATGCAGACTCCCCAGACTCCGGAGACCGTGCTGCAGAGGAAGAGACCAACGCCTCCTTCGGGCTTATCGACTCAACCGACTCCACAACAGTCTACTTTATCGAGGTCGAGAACACCACTCCAGCATGCAACATTCACCCCGCAGATGTCCCCAATGCATCATATTCCACCTCCACCCGGCATGTCCTCTCCCATGGGTCCACATATGGGAATGTCGCACATGAGTCCAGGCTTTCCCGGCATGCCAAACCCAATGCTTCAGCGCTCTGGCATTGGTGCTCAAGCCCCAGGCTATCCGTCACATGGTGCACATATTGGATCTCAGCCACGTTCATTCATTCCGCAGAATGTCAATGGCTCACCAGGCATAGCGAACACTAATCGCCACTTCAACAACGACACCATGCCATTGCCTGCTAATAATGCCAAGCAACAAGCTAGCCAATCCTGGAGCCAACCACATATAAGACAACCTTCCATCGTGCTCCCTACGCCACTTGGTCCGACCTTGGAACCTCCTGCGCCAATTACCACATCACAGACGTCACAGCCAATCTCGCGGCCAGCCCCAATAGGACGTCCGTCAGCAATTATGAATGACGTATCGTTTGGGAGAGCTCGAAATACCGGCGCAGACGTCGACGAGCTCGGCGCACGCCTTGGTAGCAGCGCATTGCTCGCCGATGACGACGAACCACTTCCGACTCCAGCTGCTGATAATCGCCGCGTGAGTGCGCCATTTGGAATGCCGAGCCTGAATACACACATCCCACAAGGCACTACTTATGATCACCTCCAATCACCTTTTGGTCAAAGTCTTCCCAACGATGGCTGGCGATCATCAGCATCGGCATTCGGACCGCCTGGCCTTCCAAATGCGCCTGGTTGGGGTCAGCCTCCTAGTGCAGGTTGGGGCAATCCAGCACCTTTCCCAGCAGCTTTACATCGTCATAGTAGCGTGCCTCGCCCAGTCAGCGTTCGCCTCATTGCAGTCCAGGCATACCGGCATCTCAGTGCGCAGAGTCCAGGCATCGAGGGCGGCTACTTCGAGTTCAACGACTTTGTGCGACAAGCAGGCGATACCGCACGCATGAACCATGAGCCGATACCGAATCAGAACGAGCTGCGGAACATACTTGACACGGAAGGGGACATGCAGAATGGTGGAGGTTTCTTCGCTACAAAGGATGACAAACTCAGTCGGCGACTGCTGGTGAAGTGGCAAGCAGACCCATCTGATCGCGGGATGAGACCCGGTATGATAGGCAGTCCTTTGCCAGGTCATAGCATGCCTGCGATAGGCTCTTTGAACTCGAGAGCTTTCTAAGATAGAGTATTTTCGTGTAGAGCAGTCTTCGTGCCTTTTCACCCGAGCAGCATCAAATAGCTTTTCCGCTTGAATCTTTCACGACGTGCATACTTGACCTTATCTTGTTCGTTGATGTTGTTGTTGTTCATGGTCTCGACTCGCGGTGAAAAGTCCGGCTACCAAGTTTAGTACATGGATCTAACGGCAGTGTGTGACCTCGTCCCCGTCCAGTCTTGACTCGAGATGACATGAACTTTCGATCCACTACATTCGCTTGCTATAGTACGCCGTCCACTAATTTCATACGCATCATAACCGCTCGCTTCCATCGCTAGTACCGCTCGATACCGCATGAACTAACGCAGAGTGATTGCTGGCCCTTCGCGGCCCGGAGAAGAAATGGCCACAAGTCGTCCACCACCTATCGCGAATCCTACTCAACAAGCTGGAGATCCAATGGAAGGAGGAGCCTCTGCTCATGAGGTGGTTGATGTATTCGGAGATGAGTTCGCAGAAGACTATGCAGAATCTGTACGGACATTGGAGGTCATCAATGAAAACCCCTTCCTGGACGACACAGCCACTCCCTTCGAAACACCATTAGAAGAAGAAGATAATGAGATCACAAATCGGCCTCTACTTCCAGACACACACTCGAGGGCTGGGAGGAATAGCACACGGAAAAGTGGTCATGCAGAAGAAATAGGAATCAGAGAGGTGGGCAGGAGACTGGAAGATGGCAGTCACGCCCCCGTACCGGAAGCCCAGAGGTTGATGTCCTCAGCAAGATCAAATCGAAGCCTCAGCACCTCTTCTAACTTCTCATTCGCGCCATCACGATCCTCTACAGGACAGCCGTCTGGTCCGAGTCATGCATATGGAATGTATCCGCAAGGTCTTGGTACCAGTATAGGTCGTACCGAAAGCATAGCGTCAACGTCGACAAGTCATCCTTCTGTACGGCGAGGACCTCTGCACCCTTACTCATTGTATCAACAAAATGTTACGGCCAGTATCGGCAGAGGCAGTGCAGCAACGTCTCTTAGAGCTCCTCGTTCTGAGCCCGATGAGATCGCGCAACGGAGAATAATCGGCGACCAGGACAGTATCCGTCCTGACGACCACTCTGAACAACTGCCAGCGTATACGCGGTATCCAGATGAGCTGCACACCAAGATTGCTGCTGGGCCGCCACTAACCCCAACCTCCCACCTTTCTATGGCTTCGGAAATGGAAGAACGAACACGTTTTGGACCGTATGCTTACGGAGTGGCAACCGGAGTGCCAGCAGCGGTCTACACTCAGAGCCCCGACGATGCACCAGATACGTATGTGGGCAGGGAGAAGACAGGACACGAGAGCAAAAAGTCAAGATTCCTGGGCGCGACGATATGTGGTTCTGTCCCAATATGGACAGTATGTCTTGCCGTCGCTGTCGTTGCTTTGATTGCCATCATCTGCGGCGGTGTGATTGGTTCATTCATCAGCAAACATCCGAAACATCTTCATTCTCTGGGCGCGCCAACTTCGACTACTGCGACCACCGTTGCGTGAGTAGTCTTTGTGCCACACTTGAAAGTTGATGCATTCGTTAATAATTAGTAGTTACTCAGACGTCATTGCGACTTCTACAATCAGCACAACGCAGTACATTGATGCAAGCCCAGTCCCAACTCCGCCGTCTTTACCAGCACTTCCGACTGGATTCTTCCAACTAACCTTCGAGTATCCAGCAAGCAGTGCCAACAGTTCGGCTTGTTTAGTCGATCCTGCGCAACAACTGGCGTGGTCTTGTGAACTCGAAATGGTTGCTCCATGGGAGCTACAAATTCAGCAGACAAATGCTGGCGACATGATATCAATCAATGGGGTGGTAGACACGGTCGAACTCTATTATGGGACGCAGCCGCCGTCATTGGACAATGAGCTCTTTGCGCTGGTCGTCGATCTTGATAATGTCTCTCTTGGGCCAGCTTACCATTTTCAAACTCATTATAATAAGCTGGTCATTCTGCCTGGCGATACGTCGATCGGTAGCACTCCCACTCACAATAATAATAAGAGAGCCCTCGACGTCGCTTCTGGACTTAACAAGGAATCCATACCTGAGGCCGATACCCCGTGGTTTTGCTGGTTCAACGAGACTCTGATCGAAGGTTTCGTGTATGTCAATCAGTCGGCATCCACCACATCATCGGCGTCTTTGACGACATCAACATCGGTTTACTCAGATTCGACCTCATCTCCCGCAGCATATGCGACAACGGCAACGACAATGTCAGAAGAGATCTCATCTGTAGCCTCTCAAGCGGCAGATGCGCCCAGATCTACTCTCATTCCGTTTCAATCGACGACGTACGGACCGCCTCCGCCTCCTTGGATAGCACCAAGTACGAGCTGTACATCATCGCTGCCGGGAGCTGCGATGCCAACAGGGCTATATTCACATCCATGGAAAGTACGTCGTCAAGAATCATCTACTGTCCTCGCTTCGCCTACGAACATGCCTCTACTGTTCCGGATTGAGGAGCGACGAGCCGGCACAACAAAGCCCGCAGTATGCACACAGATGGCAAGTGTGGGGCCAGCGAGCTATGCACCTATTCTTGTCAATGGCGTGCGTACGACTATCAATCTCACTGAGTCAGACCCGACACCTACCTACGTGACGCCGCAGGCACGCAAGCGAGATAATGACCAGGATACTTGCTTCTGCATGTGGCGGACTTAGCTGATGGCCAAATGATGCGTTACGTTTCTCCTTATGGTTCTGGTATTATGTCTTTGGACCTTCTTAGCAATGTATGGTGCTGGTTTTGGTATGGATTTCATGGAAACAAGGCAATGCAACAGTATGGCGTCTATCTGGGTGTGGCAGGTTTTGGGGAAACGGATAGTGGCATTACGGGCGAGGAGGAGACTTGACTCAACACGATGCACTGTTAAGTCATCCTGTCATCCTACTAGCATTATATAGCAACAATGTGAGATCATCTATGCATATCCTCACGGCACAAACAGGGCAGTATGTCTGCGCGTGATCACCAGAGTGTATGACGAAGACAAAGAGCAAGTCATGGAGCACGAGCGCCGGCCCCCCTCCCCGCATATTAGTACAGTGGTCCCCCAAGTCGCGTTCATTGTTGACGCTAACCACGCGTTTTCGTCCTAACGTCTTCTCTTGATCTTTGCTCGAGAAGTGCTCTGTATTTTTCGCATCGCTGAACTATCTGGTCTCCTCCATTGCTAATATTGAACACTTGACGGACCCTCGCTAGCGTCTGCAAACAAGCTACAGTTCATAATTTCACGAGATTTGGGTATAGCTTCCACGGCCTGGAGCCTGGAGGAATTTCTAATCTGAGTCTCCCGCCAACGTATAGAGCCTGAGCAGATGTGGGACAAGTTTCGCACCTCATCAGAGGACAAGGAAAACGCGGGTATCATAAGCGGCCCGAAATTGATCGAGACGACGTACGACGAAGGCAGGCTTTCGACATTACCAACGGTAGACCAAGCAAGGAAGGCATCCTACGCAAAGGATGCCCCTGGGCTGAGTCCCTTTCCCTTGTAAGTATCTGTTGCGTTTGACGGCAACCAGCTCGAGATCAGAATTAATCCAACTAACATGACACACAGTGAAAAACAAGATAACATGCAATCAGCCGGTCGCTTGTCTTCAGAATCACCAGCGCAGTCGCGGACGGTAGCGCACACTGGACCAGATGTGCAATTTTCCTTCAATCACGACACAGCAGCACCGCCACCACTCTTCGCCGGAAAGCCCATGCCTCAAAGGTTGTCTCAGACATTTTCCACACTAATGGCGAATAACCCGGAAACTCTTGGCCTCGGAATCAACGAGAGACCGGTCTCAGAGATTTCAGAGTATGATTCTGCGCCCGAGGTTTCTACAGCAGTACGAGTGTCGAGAGTGCCACTTGGTGAACGATCAGCACAAGCTATCACGACTAAGCCAACTTTGCGAGAACCCTGGAGAGGCGCAAGCGGCGCGTCCGAGAGACTAACGCCGATAGCGGCGACGCCAGCAGCAGCGTCGATAGCAGGGTCAGATCAGTTGAAGGGCTACTTTCATCCACGGATACCAGAAAGTCTGACATCAGGCTCTCCCGATGCCACTGACCAAACGATTGAGCGTGCAGGATTCGTGCCAGACGCAACAACAGGCACGAGCAGCCAGAATACTGGCGGTCTAGCAGTTCCAGAATCGCGCACATGGCGGTCAGCGTCTACGGGTGCTGCTGGAGGTCCTCCGGCAATCCGAATAGACACTCCAGCTGTATTCAACCTGACGAAAGAGCACAACAGCCCAAAATCCGTGACTCGGTATGACTGGTCAATGGGGAAAGCAGTCGACAGACCACGAACACCTGAAAGCGTCTCATCTGGCACATGGCCAAGCTCACGTCTATCGGAAAGTCACTCGAATCCCACGATCCGGTCGACATCTTTGGGACAATCGGCTGTCCTCAGATCTGCAGCAAGAACACCGTCAACACTCGCTCCCATACCGCAAGCATCGATTCTCGACCGCAAACGACCCATCCCACGGGATCGCGACCATCTCGAAGAAACCGCCGCCGACTCCCGCGCAAAGGCAGAAGCGGCTACACGGGACATCACGCCACCACCCTCCGAATCTGACGACATCCAAGCATCAACAGGAGCACCCGAGCAACTCGAGCCCGACGGCCAACAAACCCCC
>Ga0268250_10000409_pt1 | contig 20620 bp, 14 predicted proteins | sample AgamicAsSfe_FD_200448 | JGI IMG/M metagenome (GOLD analysis project Ga0268250, IMG submission 200448) | Agave microbial communities from Guanajuato, Mexico - As.Sf.e (v2) (version 2) | ecosystem: Host-associated > Plants > Phyllosphere > Phylloplane/Leaf | place: Guanajuato, Mexico | collected... | reverse complement strand
GAAATCTATAGCACTGGGTAGTAAGTGAGCTTGATCTTGGCCATAGTTCCTTTTGAATATCGCCAAGGGTGTGTGCGGGAGGCTAAGGTCAATCGTGACAGCTTACGAAGATTCAGGCGTAAGTACCGATCATCTCACTTCCTATCCGTTCTCCCAATCCCCTTCAGAGTACTAAGCTCCCTCGTTCTTGTGAGAATCGCAAGCGGCTGGCTAGCTATGGGTCATGGCGATTCGAGGACGGATATGGGAGTACGGTGGTGTTCGTGGTTACGGTGATCACAACTATGCACGACCTTGCAAGCTGTTATGGTACCTAGTGGCATGGTTGAGGTATCGCCGGTTTATACGACGATAGGCAGGCGCGTCTGGGGACAAATATGCGTCATTGTGCTGAATTGGCATAACGCGCTCGGCCGCGAATATGGCAGTTGCAGTTGTTCAAAACGTTTTGAAGGATGTTCTGAGTACACGGTCACGCATTACAACACTTGTTTGAGACGAACTGCGAAAGAAGATGTTGGGTCGAAAGGGTTGACTTCAGTCTGGAGTCGCGCTTGGTGTCGGAGATTAGCGCCGGCTAATGGCGCGTTCCGTGCGTGTATTGCCAAGCCTTGCACATCTTCCACTATTCGCTGTCTCCGATGAGCCTCATTCCTTCGTCCACTTACGCCTTGCTGCAGCCACATAAAGCGATCGTTCTTGAATCCACTCCCATCATAGCATCTACGAACATCTGCTTATGCTCACCACACGGGACGCGACCAGTTGGCCTAGACCTCCGTAAGCTTGCCATATTCACGATGCATTGATTGCCGCGCATGCCGCTTACTGCGCATGTACGTTCGTGTTCAAGCTTCGCTCCAGACGGCACGCAGGTCCTGAGCAGAGTACCCACTTGCTTCGAGCCTATCTTGAGCGGGTTGGCCGTGAACATGTCGCGCTACATAGCCCGCATCCGAGGAAAGAAATAAGACCGCCCCGGAAATGCTTCCTCTGTTGATGGCACGTACCTTATGATACCCCGCTTACCCTTCGCACCCTGCTACCAATCCGACCGCTTGGGTGTAATAGGAAAGCACGTTCGTAGCGGTACAGCAATCTAGCTACCGTTTTTGGGTGCGATACTTGGTCTTAGTCCATGAAGGCTGGTATCGACAACGTGTCGCAATAGTTACTCTTACACAGATTCGAAATAGAATGGCAGCACCATCTTGATCTGGGGCATCATGGAAGACCCATCGCACCGAAGGAGCCACATAACTTTGCAGCATCACGCATAGAAGGATTCACGCTTGTCGGGATTAAAACATCGTTGCGCCAATAATCATGATGTTACGACCTTCCGCCCCACGCGGCCAAGTCGATGGGTAGATGCGACTGAAAGTAGTTCGTCTTGAGTTAGCGACTGTGGGGAACCTAGACTCAGCATGGCAGCCTTCCAGGGTCCTGACGGGGTAGACGTACGATAACGGTAAGTCACCTCTGCAATCTAAACGCCCCGTTCCGCAACCGATGGGCCGGCGGGTATGTCGCCTTTCGCATTCTTTGAAGAAGCGCCGTGCCCGTCTTGAATCCGTTCCTCGACTCCATTCGAAGTTACATAGTAGCCCTCATGACTTCCAGCAACAGCAACATCTACTCAACGACCAGGTATCTGGCCCAAGAGCGGACGCAGAACGTCAAGATTCCAGGCGGCAGTCGCTCTACCACACTTTCAGGAGTCAAAGATGCCGACTTCGTCGCAATCGGCCTTGGAGGCACAAACATGCTGGCAATGCTCTGGACAATAGCTATGGGCCGCCGCGCCGTTGGTGTCGACCTCCGCGGTGATCCATTTCTGGGAGTGCACTGGAACATCCGTCAAGACATGTATCATCAGCTGGGGCTTATCGACAAGATGATGTTGGATCGATACGGATTGGACAACCTACCGAAAAGACTAGATGGATCGCTACTAAGCTTGGCAGATCTCTTCTACCATCCAATGACGAAGTCTCGAGATATCATACCAGGAGCCATCATTGAGGGATACGAGAAGGAATTACACATGGTTGGTGAGATTCACAACATCGAATACATCGACGACCGTTGGAAAGATGGCAAACCTCATCGCACAGTTACCACTGTACCTCCGCCAAATATTCCGGAACATCCATGTCCGACCGAGATCAGGACAGATTTGCGAGAGGTCCTCGATGGCCCTTCAACCTTTCAGGCCGCAGCGTTCTCGATCCAACTTCTTCTTCGTCGCTACCTCGAGGCACTGGAGAAGATTGATCTTAACGCCGGCAAGACGCCCAGATGTCGTCTTTTTACCAAACACCGTGTGGTACAGGATGGAAGCGGTCTAGTCCACCTTCCTTGCGGCAGAGTCCAGATCCGAATCGAAGAGGTCACTGAAGTCCAATATCATAATGACCTTCAACGTATCCGCACACCTGGAAGTGACTTCATCGACCTTGGTGTACCAGAGCTTTTTAGCATTGCAACAGGTATCAACTGCCGTGAAGCGGAGCAACTAGGCTTCCAACAACATGACGTTCACGTTGACCACGGCGACGGTCAAGGCGCCAAAGTAGCCCAGGCAGATTTCGTTGCTGGACAGTTCAACATTCTTGTGGACGGACGATTACGCCGCCGCATCGCTTCAGAGTTCGACCAACATGGCAACGAGTCTTGGGTACGACAGATCACGGTTGGCCACGAAGGCGATCCGCGAGTAGCTTGGACCATTGTCGAGGTTCCTGAACACATATCTTTGTGTCCAGTCGAACGCGGCCTCGTCAGCGCCGATACTAGTAAAGATTCCGCAGAGTACTTTGCAGCATATCAATTCTTGCTGTACGACTACTACATCTCGCAAGCTTCTCTAGTCCTCGAAATCTCACCCGACGAACTCCGCCGTGTAGCCATGGTATATGGCCCCAAACCTTTCAGCCTCGTCGAGCGCATTGGTACTGACGCACGCGTCGCCACAAACGGCATCGTAGCAGGCGACTCCTTCGGCAACGGCCATTTTCTGCATTCAGCAGGCGCCATGTGCGGCATGCTCGGCCACGGCTACCGGTTTCTCGAATACTGGCAACGCCGCGCTGCTTCGCACTGCGCCGAATCGTCTCTTTGCTTACTTGCAGACCGTATTAAAGCCGATACGGAAGCGCTATTGGAGGTCAGTGCAAAGGAGTTTAGTCAAGCAATTCCCAGTAACTTTGGTGCGGAGAGGGGGAGGAAGGTTGCGGCCGCTAGTGGAATTGCGGAAGGGAAGAGGGCGAAGGTCAACGCGAAGAGGGAGAGAGGGAGGAGGTGGGATCAGGCGCCGTTAAATCCGACGGATTGGAGGAGGGTTTTCATGCGAAATGGGCGGACTTGGAGCGATAAGTTGCCGAGGATTGACGAGAGGCATCCAGCTTCGAGGGTGGAGAAGGCAAAACTTTGAGCTGCACAGCTCTCAAAATGCACAGTACTATAAAACCCTTCTTATGGAGGCCATTTCATTCTATACATAGCTTTCTACTTGATAATATACATCGATCTCCATCTCTATCGTAGGCGATCAGACTTCGTCGATGAAGTTCTCCCATTCCATCTTAAACAGGCTGCTTTTATCGAAACGTTCGATATCCTCCATGACTGGGGGATTAGAAGGTACTGGCTCCGAGAGTGGCTTGGGAAACTTGCTGGGGTTTCCAGCTTTCTCAAGATTCAGGAAGCTCCTTTTTGGAAAGATACATACATTGTTTGCAGGAAATATATCTCGCAACCGATCGAAGGCAATGCGCACACGACAGAATTGGGGATCCTTGTCACAAATACCAACGCTCCATCCATCACTGTCTACATACCAATGGTATGACTTGTTGCTAGGGTCACTCTTCCAACGTAGCCCACTCGGCTCTGACATCAGGACCTCGCGCACTGCATGAGCGAGCGGAACTCGGCCCATTTGACGCTTTCGTATGTAGGATCCAAGTAAACTTCGCCAGAACAGTTTTCCAAACTCCTCTACTAGTTTTCGGAAGCATTCATATTGTCTCCGGGACGATAGGGATACAGTATCGGAACAAAGACCTAAACAATCCATCGCTTCATTCAGTATCCAGTCCGGTACGGATGTACTATGGGAATGGAGACTCAGATCAATCATCGTTTCATAGGGAGTTTTCTCAATATGATCTCCAGCGAATGACAACATCAACCGCCGGGTGGTAGTTTGCGGTTTGGCACCATTCTGATGGGGAGCGGGTGCAAGACTTCTTGCGACCAAAGCTGCTACGCAAATGCACAGCTCGTCTGGATGTCTGAGAACATGAAATGCCAGATCTGACAAGCGCATCTCGTAGTCAACTTCTAGCTTATCTGATTCATGACAGATTCCTAGTAGAGCGAAAACGCGATCATGGGGTATCGAACATTGTTTGTCACGGAACCAGTGCAACAATAAGAGGAGACTCTTGCCGCGCAGCACTGCGTGCCCATCATGACTTCCAAGCGTATCGAACTGTTCGAATGGTGTCTGCCAGATGTAGACAGGGATCTGATGCATTCTTTCGCAGAAATGTCGCAGCGGAAGTGTTGTGGCGTCCAGTGATATGATGACGCTGTTTGCTAGGATGATCTCTTGTATGACCCAAGCCCGGTTCCAATAGTCATTATGCAAAACATATCTCGTTACAAGCTCGGTCTTTTTCCGCAGATCAATAACTGCGCCGGGATTGTAGTAGGTGGGAGCGAATTCTTTTGCAAATACTTCGGCTATCTGACCAGCGTCCGACGTCTTCCCGAGCCATATGTGGACGCGCCATGCGTTGGCGTAGATTTTGCCCATTTGAGCAACCTGGTGATTTCTCTCTGAATTGTCGGATTGGTTTATACACAAGGCATCGATCCAATAATTTTCCTTTGTGAAGTGCGACATATGATGCTCTGTGGAGACCGCATGTAGAAAGTCGTGCAGATTCTGACGTACGATGAATGGTTTTCCATTTAGCATAATGACTTTCAATGTGGAGGTAGACGTATCGCCCCATCGATAGGATAAACAAGTGTATCTGGCATTGGTAGTCGTATGCGATATTTCACACCGAATATGGCCTTCTGCAGAAAGGCCACTGTTGATTCGAATGAGCCTGATCGATGGTTGTGTATGATCCAAGGGCTCATGCTGGAAAGCAGTAGGGTCGCTTGACGGCAGTGAAGTCGCCATCATGCCCTCGGAAGTTGACTTAGCGTACGACGATATGTCGCATGTTTGCGAAAGCCGATGTTAGAGCGTCAGCTCTCTGACAACTTCATCAGTGTGTCGAAAACGTCGCAATTTTGCACGAAAGGTGTTGGGAGGTGCTGAGGAGCAGTAAACGAGGCTAAAGATCGATATGTGCTGCCCAAAGGAATGCACACTACAAGCGGCAATCGCTCCCAGCTGCGCGTTACCTAAGCAACACAGAACTACTAAATGATAGTTAGAGTGATTAAGATGAGCCGAGTAAAGTGAAGGTACGAAACTCTGCAGGCGTGGACGCAGCTGAGTCTGGAAAGCGGGGCTCTCCATGCGGGTCAAGGCGATCAGGCTCGTGCGAGGAACATCAGAACTCAAATGCGAGACACGCCCTGACGCGCCCGCGTCGAAGCATGGCGTCTTGATTTCGCCCAGAATTACTTCAGATTTCACTTTGTAATCATCGCAGCATCTCGATCAGGATTGTGACTATGAACTAAACTGTTACCTTCTCTCCACACCATTCCATCCTCACCTTGCGTCTCCTCTCGATGACAATCGCAACCACGATCCTATATCACCGCGACTCCGCATGCCTGCGCGTACTTTCACGACACCATCGCCACCCTACAACCTCCACATTATTCAACAACACCACTAGTCGGCGCCACCCGACACATGCGCCTAGAAGCAAGCCACCGAACACCAATACGCTGACTATTCCCCGCCTCTGTCAATTCTGTTGGATACGAAGGCATATCCCTCGGGCACCGCCTCCCACCTCTTCCCTGACGGCGTTCAACTTCAACTATGACCCCTTTACATCACCTTAGTCACTCATCTCTCTGATAGCAAGAACCCACGAGCTGTAACGGTTTCAGGGTCGTCTTGTAAACATATGCTGCTCGATCCTTTCCTCCCAACAATGTTTGGTCCCCAGCTGCATGCGGATACACGCACACGGTTAAGTTTGCTCTTTGGTGCCACTGACATCGCGACGTACCACGGCATTTATAATCCTACAAAGGTCGAACAATTATTTGATTTTCAATCAATTACTAGTGGAACGAACGGAATCGTAAGCTTACTCCAATCCTATCTCAACGATAGACCTTATTATGAGACCACCGACTATTCAATCTCTCTCGGATCCACTATACTTGGACGCACTGTCTAGGTGCCAACGGATTTGATGCTTGAAATCACGCCAGGGGATGTCGCCTCCAGGATCTCAGTAAGCTCTTTCCACAATTGCTTTTGTGTGTGCAATCCTTGTTCGTTCTTGGCCCAGGTGGGGACCCACCAACTATCGCTTCTATCAGTAGAGTTCAAGATATAGCTCAACACACGTAGCTTACTCTTTGATCTTGCAGCCGGAGAGAAATTGGCCGTGGGAGTCGTTACCAGCGACGACACCATGAACCGTTGTACGGCTGCCTTCCTCGGCTGTCCGCGCAAAAAAGAACCGAATCGTACCGATCAAAGCACGAGTGGCGGCGCTTGTATCGTGGGCAAGACCAGTCGAACATACGCCAGGCGCAGTCATGTTCATGATCACGTTGGATTTCTCGACAGGATACAGAGAGGCCCATTGACGGGTGGCGTATAGCTGCACGAGTTTCGTCAAAGGATAGCTTTATAGACGCGTTAGCCGTCATTCCATACAAACTTTGGTTTTGTGAAGTTGTTTCATCGGAGGAGCAGATGGAAGAGGTAATAGCTCACCGGTCCGCGACTTTAGCATCGTTCAGGTTCGCTAGAATGTTCTCTGGTCCACCCTTCTCTAGCTCTTTATTTGCTTGGAACGCCAGTGCACTACCAACCATGACGATGCGCGGCGTGGTGTTGAACGTTTGTGCCGTCTCCTGTAATTTCGGCATCAATAGCGCGGCCAACAAGAACGGGCTGATAACGTTGACTGTCATACAACTCTCGTGGCTTTCGGCGAGGACAAACTTGTCCGTCATAACTCCGGCGTTCTCGATAAGAGCATCGATTCGCTCTAGTTCTGAGGCTTTGGCTGCAAATGCTTTCACGGACGCGAACGACATAAGGTCAAGCTGCCAGACCTTAATCACATCCTTACGCCCAGTCGTGTGCTCGATGTCTGCCTTCGCTGCCTCGCCTGCCGAAATCTTGCGACTCGAAATGATGACGTGGGCTGCGTTTGCTTTGACTAGGTGTCTTGCTGTCTCAAGCCCAAGTCCGGTGTTACCACCCGTCACAATGTACGTCTTTCCACCAACGTTCGCGCTGTTGATGAGAACAGGCAGTTTCTTGTACTGCTCGCCGATGATGTCGAATTGAGACATGTGGGCAACGTCCGAAAAGTGATATTTCGTTTCGAGAGAAGTGTTTGAGTAGAAGTGTGTTATTGAATGAAGTCTACGGAGGAATTGAATATGAAGGATGTACGCTAGTGAGTGCGGCAGGCACCAATAACAACATGAGATGGTACTTTTCTTTAAGAAGGTGGTAAACAAACGTTTGCACGTCGAAGATATGAAGTACGAAAGGATTCCGGAGACGCGGTGATAAGAAACCACAAACTTACGGAGTTATGGATGCAAGGTCCAGATCTGAATGTAAGGGCAGGTGAGGTCTCGGTTTAGCGTGCGTAGAGGACACCGGCGGGTAGAAGCTGAGGCACAGCAAAAACCAGCTCGTCCGTTATCTCCGCTACGCATGCGCTTCTCCAACGCCATTCAAGTCCTTCTGTACCACCACACCGGGAGTAGGCCAATCAGATATCAGCAACTGTTTCGGCGTTAGCAAAGCTGCTTGACCGAACCATCCCTTCAACTTCATGGACCTGGCACCAAGATGGTAATTTGTTCACTATTCGCAGTACAATCATGTTTCCAAATTGCGCTCGCAGCATTCAAGTAATGTCATTCGTGCTCTAGATGCTAATCTACTGCGTAATGACACCATCCATGGTTAGTTCTTCGTCCAACCCGACGTAGTACCTGATCCAGTTGAAGATGTAGTTGTGCCACAGCAAACTGTTTTGTCTACTAGTAACCCAATGACCCTCATCGGGGAAGTGCAAAAAGCGCGACGGCACGCCCAAACTCTGCAGAATATTGAAAGTCTGCAGTCCTTCAGCCTGCACAACACGGTAGTCCAGATCGTTGTGGACGATGAACTGAGGTGTGCTAGCATTGACAAAATGAGGAAGAGGGTCCCAGAGTTCGTAGTTCTCGCGGTCATCCCAGACAGTACCGTTGTTGTCGCGTTGGATGAACCAGAGTTCGTCGGTAGCGTAGGAACCGACTTGGTTGATCTTTCCGTCGTGACAGACAAGCGCTTTGAACTCACGACCTAGGTCATGGCCCTGGATCCAGTTTGTCATATAGCAGCCAAATGACGCACCGGCGGCGATGGCGCGGTCAGTGTCGACGTAGTCGACGTTGTCACGCAGGTGCTCGAAAACCTTGACAAGATCGGTGTAGGGAGTTCCACCCCAGTTTGCTTGGATCTTGTCGGTGAAGGCCTGGCTGTAAGACGGGGATCCAGTGAATTGTGTGGCAGTAACAACGAAACCTTGATCAGCCCAAAGTCTCAGGTTCCACCGCACGCTCCAGTTGTCTCCTTGAGTAGATTGCGGACCGCCGTGGATGATGAATGCGAGAGGGTATTTCTTGCTCGGGTCGAAGTCGGTAGGGTAGAAGACGAAAGTCTGAATATCGTCGCCATCATCGTTGGTAACCCAAAAGTTCGATACGGAGTCCGACGTGAGACCCTCAAGCTCCGCATCGACTTCATTGGCAGAGAAGAGAACGTGCTTGTCTTGACCAGGGTATTGCTTGTAGAACATGCGGCTGGTCCAGGAAGCGGCCGCGGATACAAAAGCACTGCCGTCAGGGAGAACGGCGAAGTCGGAGAGAACAGTGTCGGGGCCAGTGAAGTTGACGGGTGTGAAGTCAGCTGGCGCGTCCTGGGGAACAAGCCAGAGGCGGACAGAAGCGTACAGCTCCGACGTAACCCAAAGGTCGACATCATCTGGACTCCATTGTAGACCGGTGGGGCTGGAATCCCAGTCTTCAGCGACTGAGCGAACTTCACTGTTCATGCCATCAATCTCAGCAACGTAGAGCTTGTACTTGTCAGACTCATAATCGATACCATCCTGTTGGGTGTAGGCCAGTTTGCTGCCGTCGTGCGACCAGACAGGAGCGCCAGATGCACCCTGTGCGGTCTCGGGAGCGGTGGTGCCAGGACCATTGACTGGCACGGCGACCTCAGATCCGTCGAACGGAACAACATAGATGTAGCTCGCGGTGTAGTTCGCCTTGGGAAGATCAGGAGACTTGGTGCGGAAGGCAACCATGCTGCCATCCGGAGATAAGTCATAGTCGCCTGGGTCGCTCGAAGAACCCTGCACCGGGCTCTCGGGGCGTGTGACGTTGTAGTTCATGCCAGAAAGCAAGTTCTTGAGCTCGCCTCCATAGCTGTAAGTTCCGTTTCCGCCATTGAGGACTCCGCTGAAAACAGCCACGCGTTCGGCAGTGATGTAGTAATCCCAATGCCTTATGAAATTGCTGTCGTACAACTGACCAAGACTCTTCGGGGCAGTTACGAGCTCAGGGTTGTACGCGGTTCCATTGCTCTCGTAGGCAAGGCAGTTTCCGACAAAGTTGATTCCTGAGTCGGTCTTCACAGCCTTCAGCCCGGAGAGAGGAGCATGCAATGATGCCACCAGTGTTGGCTCAAAAGAGTCACCGCTGAGATCGGCAGTATACAGAGTGACTCCTCCAGGAATCTCCTCGTTGGTAGCGTTGAGGTAGAGGATGCTGTCCTCCGTATCGCCGACCCATACCACTTCGGAGGCGTCGCTTCCAAAAGGTGCTTTTGTGATGTTGCCAGACTCGGTGTCAATGAAGTACCAAGAAGTGCTGGATTTCTCGGACGTCCAATTGAACTTGGTTTCTGAGAACAAGGCACGATCCTATCCCGTTAGCGTTGGTTTTAAGCATCTGCGTGAATACTTACTCCCTTGGGGCTGAGACTGCCGGTACTTCTGCGAGGTGCAGCAAGCATGCCCCTGACTACAATTAGAATTTTATTGCGGTAGTATCCAGTAAGACATACTCGACAGTAATGGCTTTAGCAGACCCCAGGAAGAGGCCAGCAGCCACAAGCGCTGTCTTCATCGCCATCTTCTCGTGTACAATCTGAGACAGTGTGAAGAAGTCGGAAGTGCAGAAAGAACTTCTAGAGAACCATGTCCGCCTGAGATGCTGTTATATGCAGTCCGGGTTCACGGGCGGTGTCACAACATGCGGAGCGGAGCATCACAATCGCTGCCAAGATCTTGCATGTACGCACCTGCCTTATTAGCTGTGTGCCAAGGAAGCTTTCCACGGCTTAACCGACTTTTATTGAGCCGGCATCTGGGCGGACGTTGGCCTTGTGCATTCTGGACAATAATATCGCTGATAGGAGCGGGGTCCTTGGTGATACGCATGTTGTGGTTACACGACCTGCCAGATGGAGCTTGATATGTTGCCGGCCTGATGAGCATTTGGGTGGCAGGAACGCGACGGATTGCCAAGACGCAAGGTACCGTGTTCCCGGTCGAGGCACAGATGGCGTCATCAGCACAAAAGAAACCGGCTTGTCTCTGCAGATTCAGCCGTTACTTTGACTAACTTTCTAATCTCAATAGGCGGGATGATGTTTGTGCTTCGAGAGACTTTGAAAAAGGAAGGGAAGAGATGAGCGTGTCAGATCCGCGACTTAGAGGAGATTAGTGCGTCATGGACGCGGACACGTGACGAACAACGAAGCTTCCCAGCCTCCCGAGTTCTTGAGGTTGTTCCCTACGATGCGACAGCCCAAGCATGGCATATTTCCCTCGCGGAGTTTTGCCGGAACGTTGAATCACTAAAGATTCCGACACTTATACGGTAATATCTGTAACACGGCCAGGAATCATAACATGTTCCATCACGGGCTTAGTTTTGCACGGCTGGCTCCAACGAGGGTTTGACATAATTCCATGCGTTCAATAATGACTAACATATCACAAGCTTTCCTGCTCTGCCCCTCAGAACATTTGTGGCCACCCGTATCCAAACGATTATCGAAAGGCCTACTTCCACGTGCTAGCAACGGTGGCTGTGCTCGAACATCCCTTCGGCACGGTATATACACGGTTAGCACCCGACTCGTACGTCACGGTACCACTGCTCTCGACCTTGATGAACTTGTACTCGAAGCTGGTGCCAGCCGGTAAGTTGATCTTCGTGGACCAGAGCGGATTCGCGCTGGTGTACTGGCTCGCAGAGAGCGCGGGTGCAGAGGCTGTGTTCCAGCTACCAAGTTGGGCGATCGACCCAACAATCTTGACTGTCTGGCCCACGACCGTCGTGGTCTTGGAGTCGAATGTCACAGCTACAGTAGCAACGGGTGTCGCGCAACCGCTGGGTACCGCCGTGGAAGTCGGTTTCGTTGTAGTCGTTGGAGCTTTGCTCGAAGTGGGTGGGGTGGAGCCGCCTGGGCCGCTGCCTGTGATCTTGATGTCCGCGCAAGTCAAGTAGACCTGTGGAGTCTGGAATGAGTTCCACTTGAAAGACAATAGCGTGTGGTTGCTCGTGTAGTTGGGGATCTTGATCTTTGAGCTGACTGTGTATCCGCCAGCGATGCTGGTATAGCACGAGTTGAGAGCTGCGTTGTCAACGCTCCTGCACTTCGAACCGTCATTGAAGCCGCCACCTTTTCGGTATCAGTCGGAATGCCCTTGGTCAAACAGGCGAAGATGCACTTACATGTGAACCAGTCGTTCCTCCAGCAAGCTTGGCCTTGTTGACAGTCGGAGTTGTAACCGCACGTCTGGCCGGGAACATCGGTACACTTCAGCTCACCGGCCTGGAAGCAGTCTTCTGCTGCCTGCTTCTCTGCCTCAGTCGGAAGGTACCCAGGGGTTAGGAGCTTGTCGACAATGGCTTGATTCTGGCATATGCGGTAGCTGAACATGCCGCCATGGTCACCATTGGCATCAAGGCACCATTGTACATCTACCACATCACCGCCTTTGTAGGTGATGATGGGTTGTGAACCCCAACGAGGGCCGGGCTGGTTGTAGTCCACAGATACGCGAGCGTTGTATCCGCAAGGGCCCGAGCGACCCACCTTTGCGGCGTCAAGGTCTGGCCATGCTGTGACGGGTTCGAGGATAGTACACTCCGGGCAAGTATCCGCACCAGACTACGATGTGTCAATGACCGTATTCAGACATGTCAAGGCTTAGCACACTCACTTGCGCATTCAAGCCAGTTCGGCTCATCGGAGAAGAGAGGTAGCCATGCGCGTTGGCCGTTGCCACAAGGGCGAGAAGAGATGTGATCTTGGAGAACATAATGGAAAGAATGCCGCCTTAACGGATCTTGTGGAACGAAGGAAGCTGTGATGAATCACCACTTGAGCGATTGAATGACCTGGCGAGAAGCATAAAGATGCATTTCTCTGGTAGTTATATACCACATCATCTTTTGCGATCTCATGATCAGCGGTTTCCATATCCTCTTCGAACACGGCGATCTTCCGTCCCCTGCTCTGAGTAGTCTGTCACACCCTTGATGAGCGTAAAGATTCTTAAAACTTCTATTGGGTCTAAGTCGGCCTCCAAGTATTTCAGACACTCGGCTGACTAGATTGATTTCGCCGGAGAAGAGATGATGATGCATCCTCGATTACTTCCACGAGTTTCGCGAGCCGCATTGCATTAGTATCTCCGGCTCATACCCATGTGCCGTACCCCAGATTCGTGGAATATTCCTCTGCGAAGTGTACCGACCCGCTTAACGCTCAGAGTACCGGAGCGCGTCCGTCTTCTTCCCCAGCCGTGACCGAACAATGTACAACGCTTCGGCCACTTACCGCATTCATCGTAGTCGTTGCAATGACCAACTACGCGATTGGCTCGCTGTCGGGATGGTTTCAAACATACTAGCTCATCTAGGTAGCTACGATGACTAGCGTTGGAAATTGATCATGGGGACTATAATGCTGTCCGGCCCGCACCTTCACATCGAAAAGCACGTTGCTGCACCCCACAAAACAGGGATTCTACTCCTGGGTAATCAAACTATCCATAGAATCTATTGCATATGCGTTTCACTAGCATCAGCATGGCCATATGGCAATGCAAAGCGTAAAGTCGCGTAAAATGTCGGCTACCCCTACTGCTTCTACGCCTGTTCTGACTCCATACGTAAGCTTGGAAGAAAGCAATACTGGACAAAGTCTGAAATTATAAATTTTCGAGATATAGTGTGGTTCATGTGACCATGCTATCATGATCCAATTCCGTACATGACCTGCATCTCAGATTCCACGCTCCCTGCACTCTACGTTAAACGCTTCCAGTTGCTTCATTTTCACATGATAAAATGCCTTCAATTCATCCTCCATAGCTTCATCTAGCACCTCGTCTCCAGGCTTATGTAGCGCAGCCCAATAGACAGCATCGATAGTCCAGCTGTCATCCATCGCAAGGTTGAACCAAAATCTGCCGGAGATCCATGAGTCTCGCATGGGAACGGATAGTAACGCCACAGGCTCGTCCGTGGCTTTTTCCTTCTCCACTTTCTCCATTACCTGTAGGAATTGCTCAACATGCGGCTCAAGTCTTGATTTTAGTGCTTCAAAATCGAAGCCACGGTCAATCCACTCATCTGGTCGCAATGAAGTGAGCCACCAGGGTGGGCCATGGGCGAATTGCGCGGGCAGCGCATTCCAAAATTCGAAACCTACAACAGCTTTGATGTTGAGATCTTCGTCCACGATCATGTTCGATGGGCGAAAATCATAGCAGTAGATCTTGAAAGGACTTGTGTTGTTGTTGGTGTATAGAAATCTGTCTATGGACTGCTTGAGACGATGACGGGCAATGAAATACCTCCTTGCATCTTCGAGATTGCCCACTGCGTTTCGATGAGTATGGAGATGATTCAGATGCTGGTCGGCGAGCTGCTGAAAGTACATCCTTGGCGAGCTACAGCATGAAGTGGGGAAAAGTTGGGTTGGATAGTTCGAAACATCGGTTGCTAAACTATTCATATGGTTTGTGAGAGGCCGTTCGGTGACCACCCAATCACGTGTGTGGCTTCTGCTGATAGCACCGGCTGCGCTGAAATCCAGTTGATAAATTTGCAGCAGATAGTCAGCTATCTGGGTGTAGGCATGAAGTACTCTTGAGTTGCCCAAGTCTTTCCAAAGATCGACTTTGCCATCTTTGGTTTCCGTAGGTTGTTTTAATGCTTCCATCAATCGCCTTCCTTCGATATATTCCATTATGATGAACGGCCCAATCTGCGATGGGCTATCATCAGTCATACCCCAGGTATAGATTGTTGGCAAGGGAATCGTGGTTTTCTCTCGAAGCAGAGACACGATTTGAATTTCATTCCGAACTTTCTCCTCTATGAAACATACCGCGGTACGTCCTGGTTTTGGGAAGCGTATCACATATGTGGGCTTTGCGCTGACCTTGACGATCAAGCATATGTTGTAAGATCCTTCAAGATAGCCGCCAAACTCTCCAGCCACATGGCTTTTGAGTCTCTTGGTCACAAATTGGATAATTGCCTCCTGCGCAGCGTCAAGCTTTCGCTTCCAGGCCTCGTATGTCCGGTCCGCATAGTCCAGAGCTAGGTCGTCGCATAGCATTATCTTTGCGGTGAGGTCAATCAAAAGACCTCAGGTGAAAGCATTCAGAAGCAGATTAGTGAAAGATACAGTGTTGTTTCGGGGTCTTTGGTAGATAAAGAAGTTACATCTACGCGTAAAAGACTGGGTCGGACCGGTTATGACACGTCTGACTAGCTAGTCCATTCATGACATAGCGGCCTGTCAAGTAATGCAACTTTACGGCACGGCAGACGCTGCTTGGGTGATGACAACATAAGGATTCGACGCCAATTGAAACCGTCCACTTCCTGTCGTGAAGCAAACCAATACTACGTCGTCCATGACTGAAGGCCTGTTTACTTGGGGCTGAAAAGCTCATTGCGCGCATTCGAGATCATCTAGCTAAGTAGTAGTTCCTCCGTAGAACACAAAGTATTCAAAAAGCACACAAATGGTTTACTGCAAAACTCATCAGAACTCACCTCAATGAATCATTCCAAGAGCTACTTTTGTATCGCCACGATGCCCTGTTATCATGTTGAAAGTCGCCCTTACTTAATGAATTCTCACCGAAGGCAGTCTCTGTTTTGCCCACCTCGTTACTCAGCTGAACAATTCCTGCAAATCCTGTAACAAGAAATCAGCTCAAAGCTATCATCTGTCCGCTAATGCACAACACTTCGTTTATGCGAGCCTGTTTTTATTGATGGTAGACTTTGTCTTATTTCTTTCTGGTTGGAAAGAGATAGAGGTAAAGCAACGGCACGTAGCTTCCATCTGGTCGTTCCCATCGAGCTTGCAATCTTTAGAATTTGTTTTCTGCCCTCCAGTAATTTGGCTGTGTTCTGGGTGGATCTTTGCCCTTCTTGGTCTTCATCATATGCATGTAAACACTTGTTTCAACCATTTTCACATTGCAAATTCGTGTCTTCCCTGAAGCATTTCTAACTATGTTGCTCCATTTGAGTATTAGTAAAGTCCATACCGAAAACCATTCATGTCTCTCCCATTCTTCCTTCGTTCGAATTCCAATACCTCGAGCCATTCTTTGTTATCAATTAATGCACTTCGTATACGCCCAGATATTGGATCATCCCTCCACAAGTATTTCCTTCCAATGCTTATGAGTGGTGACGATCTCAAGGCTTTTACTGCATCCAAGATACTTGCGGAGTACTGCTTCCACGAAAAACGCTCGTACTCGGCAGGGCTTTGCTTTTCTACTGGTCCTGACGGCTGCGACTGAAGACGAACAAAAAGGGACGAAGAATCTGTGGCCCCTGGTGGTTGCAGGGGGTCAGTGGCATAGCAAATTCGCGGATAGCCGACAGGAAAACGATCGCTTTTTGACTTGTACTGTACGTCCGGGCACAGTTCCACAGGGTGCTGCACGATTGTCGCTAGGAACGAGAGTGATATGCGCACTATATAGATATCATCTAGCCCTTCAACCGGTCTGAAAGTGATATCTTCCATCTGTGTTGGCCTTCGGTGCAGAGATTCAGCGTTATCCAAATATGTCAGATACGGATTGAGTCTCCAAGGATACAACGCACTGCATCTGCAAGTGGCTCCAAAGTCCAGACCAGATCGAACGCATTCCTCCCATACTCCTCTTTGCCGTCCCTGGCTGAAGTCGGATGATACAGGGATGTCTTTGATACAAAACTCAAGGCAGGGTAGTAGCCGAAGATCGGGCTCGAGGCCATCGATATCCAGCTGTAGCGTCTGTGCAACTAGTATAGCCGTACAAAGACACAGGGAGCGTTCGCATTTGCGCAACACCTCGAACGCTAGTTCTGCTCGGGAGAGACCATAATCGACTTCTAGGTCTTCGCCCTCACCTCTCACTATTGAAAGCAATGAGAAGATACGATCTCGAGGATCAGAGCACTGCTTATCATGAAAGTACTCTATCAAACGAATTAGAGATTTTCTGATAGATAATTTGTCGTTGAAAAGCCTTCCACATCGGATGCGGTTGAGTCGCCAGAAAGGATTGATTCGAATCGTCGGAACTGACTCCCATTTTGGCCGCGTTCTCCAGTCAAAATCATCCAAGTCCAAAAACAACGGGCCTATACATATGATTACCTGCTGAGCAAGCACCAGCTCTTGTACAATCCACGCGCGAGTCCAATATACGTTCTCTGAGACGTGCTGCAAGAGTTCGTCTGTGCTATTGGTGTCCAAAAAGTCCTGTCTTTCATAGCTAGACCTCAGCTTCCTTGATCTTGACACAGCAATGTCCGGTAGCGCAGGGCCGAGCCAAACGTGCACTTGTACTGCCTGAGCGTAGATCGTCCCCATCTGACGAACCTGGTGATTCCGCTCGGATACGTTCGACTGATCGATACACAATGCATCAATCCAGTATGGCCCCGTTGCAAGAGAGTCATCGCAGGCAGCTGTTCTACGTGCGGCAGCAAGGAAGTCGAAAAGATTGTGGCCGATGGCGAAAGCTTTATCATCGATTTCAATGAGACATGATGGGTTGGGATCTCCCCAACAGTAAGATAGACAAGTGTATGTGGAGCCGATAGTAGCGTGCGAAATGGAACATTGGATGTGACCATTAGGCGATGGGAGCGGAAGCAGGTGCACAAGCCGTATTGTTGGTTTAGAGAGGTCGAGAGGTTGATGCTTGAAAAAGATGTCATCTTTTGCTGCTAAAGCATGGTGGGATGTAGCTTTCATCTTAATGAAAGCGTCCATCTTAATGACTACGTGACAGTGAAGCTGACGGTAGAGAAGCGATGTTGGCAAGAAGAGACAGCTGATACACGTAAGATATGCAATGCGCAAAGCGGGGCTGTGCTGGCCGATTTTTGATCAGATGCCGCGAGGCTGAAGGTACGTTTGATAGGCCACAGAACTTCGCGAGGTCGCTAAGCAGCAGTCAGTCACGCCGTTATCGAAAGCTCTCCAAGTTCGGCTTACAAAGTGTAGCGGGCATTCGCAATGAGTGTCTCTGCAGATGATAGTCTCGACATTGTATCACTTCTGCTCTCTTCATACAGCGAACCCGTGTATGCGAGGTCCAAATGATAGTTCATCCCCACTCAGCCCTCGAACTCCGGTCTGCCACCAACATCCGTCTCATTCTCAACACCATACGCGTCTTCAAAGCTCGCCAGCGTAACACCCCACATGTTGTCATCTTTTCGACTGTCCTTGCTGAGATCGAACTCATCTTCACCGTCCCAGCTGCCATCGCCAGCCCACCTGAAAGCCAGCACAGCGCCATCTTTCAGTCCCGCGCCCTTGGGACATTGCTTGATCTTTTCTGTGTCAGCCCTTGCTCCAGCACTTGAACTACCACCTGCGTTTGCTTTGGTAGCTTTGCCCTTGCCCTTGCCCTCCACCTGTTCCTCGTCGCTAACTATGTATGCCCCTTCCCACTCGCCTAGTGTGAAACCCTCGGATGCATCGTTGATATTTGCCGGGCGGCCGAGCTGGATGTCCGAAGCAGACGAGGGTAGTGGTATCGATTCGCCGGTAGAGTTCTTGAAACCTGTTTCTTGAAGAGCGTCGTATAGGTAGGTTTTGATCGTGTCGAAGGTATGTAATGGGTCGACATGGAGGATGACGGTGGTTTTGTGAGACTTGAGGCGAAGCGTCCATGTCTGTGGTGAAGGTGTCGCCATTGTGACGTGTTGTGACCGTATTACTGTAATGGAGATTGTTACTTGCTAAGGTGGCGATGAACCACAGTGATAAGGAGTTGCCTGATATGTATTGTACGCGTGTATTCAAGATTGTCGAATATTTTCGGATGCAACTGAAGTGTTCGGAGGATCTAGACGCGTTGTTGCTAAAGCAATGGAGGGGGTTCGCGGGGAGGGAAAGCGCGACCCGCATCCCTGCATGGAAATCTTGGCGTAGTGATCTCACAAGCTTCCGCGACTTTGACATACTCGGAACTCCCTTCTTCATACGGTAAAGGCTATCTTCGTTTCCAATTTCCAAGTGCACATTATTCAGGCCTCGTGAAAAACACAACATCATTACTAGCATTCCTTCCTGTTTTCGACGATATCGAACCTCGAGAATCTCCGCACCACCTCCGCACCCATCGCAAACCTCACCAGACACGCATTTCTATAGTTACAAGACCACTCACTCGCCCAACGCAGGGCACCAAACTCACAATGGCAACAACATCGCCCCAACAATCCACAATCGAGACCCCAGAAATGCTCGCAAGACAACCCTCGCGACCATCGCAACCCCTCCCCTACGCTCCCCGCCTAGGCATGCCCTTTGACCGCCGCCTCCTCCTCACAACCTCGCTCTCCTTCCTCTCAGGCTTCACCCTCGGCTCTCTCAACGCCGGTCACATGGCCTCTCTGCGCTTCCGCGCCGAAAACGCGCATCGTCTGCCCATCTCAAACCCCGGGTGGTACCTCTACCACAAGTCCAAGAACTATTACAAATGGCGCTATGGCATTGTCGAAGGGTTGAAAAAGGGTACATACATTGCAGCGTGGTCCTCAATATTTTTCATCGTGGAAGAGAGTTTAGATGTCTTCCGCGGGACATGGCGCGCGGGGCGCACAATGGAGGAGATGGAAGGTGTTGACGAATTGGATATGCGGAGAATCGATCGCGGGGTGGATGGGAGTAGGGACTTCGTATCGAGTGGGTTGGCGGGTATGGTTACGGGTGGGCTGTGGAGTGCGTGGCATCAATTTCCTGTGAGCACGGCTGCGAGGACGATACGGATGGGATTGCTTGTTGGGCTTGGATTTGGACTGGGCCAGGATGGATTGATATGGGCAAAGAAGAGGTGGGGTATCAAAGACGGGGAGAGCTGGATATACAAGGGCGCAAGGAACAAGATGATCGAAGAGGATGTCAAGAGCAGTTTGGAGAAAGAATGAAGATGTTGGTGGGTTCAAAACAGATGTTATTCAAGTAAGGCTTCAAGAGGACACATAATGTGTGGTCAAAGACTGCGTACAGAAGAAGTGCAGAGCTCATACACAGACAGTCGCAACTGTGGTAGAGCACGCCGCGGCACGGTGGAGACGAACACACCTGAAGGCGACAGAATTTCGCACAGATTTGGCAGACGAAGCTCAGCCAACGGATGACGGGTGAGATTGTTGTAAAAGACGGCATACCAGTCATGGAGTAAATACGAACGGACAAACTCATCTCTCAAAAGACTTTTAGTCTCATTTTGGATATCATTTCCACAAGACTCGTCTCCTATCGTAACAGTCATGCGTATCGTCTAATCTTTTCCCTTTCATTTCTCCTGATCCGTCCCATGGTTTACTCTTTGTCAAAGCGCACCGCCGGCTGTTCCCGAATCCAGCTCAAATCAACCTTGTGACCCAGCAACTCCCTAATGTTGCTAACTCCATACTTCATCATAGTCGGCCTCTCCAAACTCAATCCAAATCCATAAACCCTCATGTCCTTTGGCAGGCCCATGGGCTCCAACATCTCTGGCCTGAACATGCCACTGTTTCCAATCTCGATCCACTTGTCAAGGCCAACGTGGAAGCCGAAGATCTCCATACTGGGCTCGGTGTAGGGGTTGAAAGCGGGCTTGAAGCGCAGGTTCGTGAGACCCATGTTGGCGAAGAAGTCTTCCAAGAAGCGCATCAGGCCACCGAGGGTGAGACCAAAGTCGGCGATTACACCTTCGATTTGGTGGAACTCGGCGAGATGGGTTGCGTCGACTGTTTCGTTACGGAAGACACGGTCGATGGAGAAGTAGCGCGCAGGACGTGGGTCTTCGGCGAGACGGTGGAGCGC